>Ga0265293_10010317_pt1 | contig 13090 bp, 10 predicted proteins | sample Munlanlewell138R_FD_192505 | JGI IMG/M metagenome (GOLD analysis project Ga0265293, IMG submission 192505) | Leachate microbial communities from a municipal landfill in Southern Ontario, Canada - Leachate well 138R | ecosystem: Engineered > Solid waste > Landfill > Unclassified | place: Canada... | reverse complement strand
ATCAGCGACTATTTCTACCGGAAGAACATCAAGAAAATAAATTTCTCCTTTCAATCTGATAAAGCCGTATTTGGCTTGCAAAAAGCAGAATGCGTAAGCTGACAATAAACCAAGAAAGGTACCTTTGATGCCAATAGAGAATCCTTTATAAATAAAAATCCCAAGAATTTTCCTGTTATTAAGACCTAATGCACGCAAAATACCTATTGTATTGGTTTTTTCTACGATAGTAATAAGAAGAGATGTTATAATATTCAAAACAGCAACTATAGAAATAAGTCCCAATACTATCGGTATCGGCTCTTTCTGAATTTCAATCCAAGAGAATATTGAACCGTGATAATTGAATACTGTTAATCCAAAATGCGGGTATCTTAAAAAACTCTCTATTGTATCAACAAGTATTGGTGACTCCATCATGTCATTGAGCATTATCTGATAATTCGAAGCTGAGCCAACAGGCATATCAAACAATGACAATCCCTTTTGATAAGGAATAAAAACCAGGACATCGTCATATTGCACCATTCCGCTGTTATATATTGCATGGATTTTAAACTTCTCGACTTTCGGCTCCGGAAGACCGAATAAAGTTCTTGTTTTCATCGTCAAAAGAGCGATTTCATCATTAATATTAACATCTAACTTATCGGCAAGCCTTTTACCAATAATTATCTCTTTTGCGTTTGAATCAGTAAACTCGAATGTACCATCTACAATGAAACTTTTCAAACCTGAAACGTTGTATTCCGGAAATATTCCTCTGATTGTTACTCCTTCAGTCAAGTTTGACGACTTAATAAGACCTTCACGCTCACAAATCGGTTCAACAGATTTAATTTGTTGAAAATTTTCCGACAGACTTATCAAAGTTTTTTTATAATCAGGGAGTGGCTCTCTATTAAAAGAGGTAATTGTTATATGAGATGTAAATTTTACTGCAGACTCATGCAAAGTCTTGTCAAAACCATCAAGTATGGCAAGAGATATTATCAATGCCATGCAACCAAGCATAACACTCAACAGTGAAACTGTCATCGTAAAATTTAAGAATCTCTGTCTTTTCGATGAACCTGAAATCTTTTCGGATATAAATCTGATGCTGCTCAAACTCATTTAACAGCTGATTCCATTATGTCTATGGATGTTTTTTCGTCGGCTTTCAATACTCTGTCCAAGTCCAAAAGAATTAATATTCTATCTTCGAGTTTTCCGATTGCAGTGATGTAATCAGAGTTGATACCTGCTATAATTGATGGTGGGGCTTCTGTTATACTCTTAGATATTCTAAGTACCTCATTTACTTTATCAACTAAAAATCCGATGATTTTAGTGTCCAATTCGACGACAATTATCCTGCTTTCTACACCAGCTTCAATACCTGATAATCCCAATCTTTTCCTTAAATCAATAACCGGTATCACTTTACCTCGTAAATTGATAACCCCTTCTACAAATGGTGGTGCATTAGGCACTCGTGTAATTTCAACGAGTCTGATAATCTCCTGAATCCTGAGTATATCAACTCCAAACTCCTCCTCACCAATATTAAAACTGACAAGTTGCAGTAGTTCATCCTTTTCATCTTTGTTAAAAGTATCATTAAAATTTGACATAAAACACTTAACAATTATATTACAGAAATTATTATTTAATGACAATATCTAAGCAAAAGTAATATTTTTTCGACTTACTTATAATTGATTATCAACATTTGAACAAATCATTAGTCAAAATATTACTCGGTTTTGGTCTTGGCAAGTTGTTCCTTAAGTTTCATTATTAAAGGAATCGCCATAGGATCTTGTTTATTTAATACTGCAAGATAATACGATGTCCAATCGCCAAGGTGTATCAAATCGAATAACCTGCAAAGGAAATGCTCTCCTATCCCGTAATATTCATCTACTTCCAATCCCATAGACCTGAATATTTCTCGGACAGCGTCCAATCTTACCTTAATGCGTTGATGAACTGACTTATCTCTTAAAAGAATTATCCTGAAACTGTGAATCATATTTTCGGGAAGAACCCATCCGTTGATTTCGTTATGGTTCATTTCGGGTAAAAGATTTCCGAAGGACAATGATTTGGAATTTTCGTTAAATTGTCCTTTCCACCGCGAATTTACAGCATCAAGTATTCCTATTGACGAATAAATAACAGGAATTTTTCCAAATAAATTATTAGCCAACTTAAATGCCGGGTTTGAGATTTCATGTACAGAATATCTTTCCGTCAGTTTCTTAATTGTAAGAGACAGTTCAGAAATTGATAACCTCATCTCATAATTAAAATCTTCACTGACGAGATTGTTATTGATGCATAGATACAATAGAGCAAAAAACGAATATCCCAGAGCAGCTCTGGGTTGAAATCCATCAGGAAGTTTTAAGTAAGGGATATTTCTTTCCATGCAGATTGACTCCAACTTACCGCCTGAAGTAACAGCAAACAGATTGTCACTGACATCAACGGCTTGCTCAAAGGCAGACAGTGTTTCTTCTGTATTACCTGAATATGAACTCGCCACAATCAAAGCATTAGGAGATATGTATTCAGGAAGGTCATAGTTTCTTACGACTGTGATTCTGATACTGTCTCTACTTGCTTGATGAACTATACTCTTCAATAGGTCGCCTCCTATGGCTGAGCCACCCATACCCAAAATCACAATTTCTGAAGGTTTGTCATCAAATTGTAAATCCGGTATTTCCGCTCCTAAACTACAAGCATGTTCTATCTGATGATAAAAGTTCAACAGGACGGCATTCATTGAATTTCTATCATATTTTATCTTATAATCATTCATGTTGGATTTCTGAAATTAATCTTTATTGATAATTAGTATTACAAATCTTCTTATGACGGTGAGACTAAGGTATTAATTGAATATATTATGATGCAATTATTTTATAAATCCAAAAAAGAATAATTTAAATTATTCGACTTTATGAAACTTTTGAATGTTAAACTCGTAAGGATTCATGTTATACAATATAATTTTTATGATACGTTAATTTCATCTGAAAACTTAGAAAACCAATTTAGTTTTATTAGTATATGAATACAAAAGAAGATTTAAAATTCAGAATTCTGAAAATTGCGGAAAACAATTACAGAAGGAATGGTTATAAGAACTTGAAGATAGATGAGATTGTATCTGAGCTTGGAATAAGCAAAAGAACTTTCTATGAAATATTCAGATCTAAACAAGAATTAGTTTCCGAAATAATTGAAAAAGTCCAAGTTGATTTCAACCTAAGAATGAAAGAATTGATACATAAAATGACTCATGATGATGAAAATCATTTTGTCGAAGACTTGAAATCTCTTTGGAATCTTATTGTAGAGCATACATCATACTTTAATCGCGATTTAATTGAAGATCTCAAGTTGCACCTACCCGGTTACTGGTCAAAATGTGCAAAATTTGATGAAGACAGAGTAAAGGACTTCCGTAAAATTTATAAAACCGGAATCAAACATGGATACATAAAGCCCAAAATAAGTGAAGAAATTTTTTATATTATACATTTCCATGCACTTAAGAATTTGTTAAAGCCGGAAATTATAAACGATTTGCCATTGACAGTCAACGAAATTCTCTCAAATTTTTACGAAATAATCCTTATGGGTGCCTTAACAGATGAGGCTGTGAGAGAGTACAACACTAAAATAAGAAATAATCAAAATGTTAATTAATTAAAAGAGTTTAAAAAAATATGATATCCCACAAGTCCGTAATGTTAAGAATGTTGACAACAACTATTTGTTTCATCATTTTTGTCGCTACCGGTGCTGAGTCACAAGTCAGGAAATTAACACTTGACGAAGCCATAAAAACTGCACTTGAGAATAACTCTGACACACGCATTGCCTTGCTGGAAGTACAGAAAGCTCAGGCTGCAGTTAATGAAGCCTTTGGTTATGCACTTCCAAGTGTCGGATTTTCTGCAAGTTATTCTCACATGATCGAAAAGGCGAAAATGCCGTTTCCTGATTTTGAAGCCATGCTAAACAACTCTGTTTACTCTGTTTTGGAAACTGAGAATCTTGTGCCTAAAGACCCGAATCATTTTCTTCCTATGCAAAATGTACTTCAAGCATTTGCATTGTCAAACAACTATGAAGCTAAGATTGAGGTTACACAGATACTTTTCAATTCCGCTGTGTTTACCGGTATCGGTGCTTCATCAAAATACCTTCAGACTGCACAAGAAATGCTTCACAGCAAAGTTTCAAAGACAGTATTGAGTGTAAAACAAGCCTACTACGGCATATTACTAGCCAAAGAAGTGGTAACTCTCATGGATGCAAGCCTTGAAAATTTTCAGAGACATTACAATAATGTTAAGGCATTATATGAGCAGGGTGTAGCGGCTGAATATAACTTACTTCAGGCTGAAGTACAGGTTGAAAATTTTAAACCGTCAGTACTCGAAGCAGAGAATGCTCTGAAAAATGCAAAAGAAGGTTTAAAACTAATATTGAAATTGGATAAGGATATAGAAATAGATGTTGATGGTGAATTGATATACAATGAAATTGACATTGCAAGTGCTGATGAACTTATCAAATTGGCAAACGAGAGAAACACAGAAATTAAAACACTTGAAACCAAAATCGAAGTTGATGAAGCATTTGTTGACCTTGACAGAGCTGATTGGTGGCCCTCTTTAGCAGCATTTGGTAATTACTCTTTCAACGGCATGAGCGACGATTTCAATTTTATGAACTATAGACAGTCAGTTGTTGGTTTATCATTACAGATGAACCTTTTTAACGGTAATAGAACAACAAATAAAGTTCAGCAATCAACAATTGAAAGAATCAAGACCGAAGAGCAACTCTCACAGCTTCGTGATTTTGTTACTCTGCAAATTAAAACAAAATTAAATGAACTTGACAAAGTAAAACAAAATCTAATTTCTGCTGACAGAAATGTTGAACTTGCCGAGAAAACTACACGTATTGCTAATGTTGGCTATACAAACGGAACAAGAACACAGCTTGAAGTTCTGACAGCGGAAACGCAGCTTCGTCAAGCCAGAACAAACAGATTGCAGTCAGTATATGCTTATATTATTACCTTATCAGAGATAGATGACTTGATTGGTAATATTAATGAGGATTATATTAAAATGGCTATGAGAAATGATAACAATAAATAACAAAAATAAAGGAATTAAAGAAATGAATTACAATCGCTTTGCTGCAATGTTGAGACTTATTGTCTTCACGGGAGCAATTAGTTTGACGCTTACTTCATGCTTAAAAGATGAAAAGATTCCACCTAAAAGTATGGAGCAGATAAAAGCCGAAGAAGGCATACCTGTGACAATATCCGAAGTTATGCCAACGGGTTTTACAAAGGAATTATCTTATTTTGCTACTCTTATTCCGTTCAAGGAAACAGTTGAAATGGCAAAAGTGTCCGATAAGATTGTGAACATACATGCAAAGGTTGGAGACGTCGTTAAGGAAGGACAAGTGATAATGGAATTCCCTTCAAGTAATCCGACTCTACAGTATGAACAAGCAAAGGCAGCTTTGGATAATGCAGAAATTACCGCGAAGAGAATGAAAGAGCTACTTGCAGCCGGTGAAATTGCACAACAAATGTATGATAATGCTAACACTCAGTACATAGTTGCTAAAAGAAATTTTGAACAATTGAATCAATTGTTGACTATAAAATCGCCGGCTTCGGGTACAGTTATTACCATGCCTTACAGAATTGGTGATGTTCCTAAATTAGGAGAGGTATTGTTTTCTGTTGCAATGACTAATAAGATGATTGCTAAAGTCAATGTATCCGATAGTGAAATATCCTATATCAAAAAGGGTATGACTGCTGAAGTACGTTGGAACGGAAACACATATACCGGTATTGTGAGCCTGATTGGTTTGGAAATGTCACAGACTACACGCTCCTTCCCTATTGAGATTGAGCTTAACAATTCGAAAAACGAGCTCAGGAGCGGTGTCTCTGTTGAGGTGTTTATAAGAATAGCTGAAGAAAACCAGGTCATAGCTATTGACCGTAAGTTTATTCTTGATGAAAGCGGCAACAAGTTTGTCTTCGTCGAAAATGGCGGTGTTGCCGCTAAAAGACAAATATCTACCGGCAAGGAAAGCGGTGTAATGGTTGAAATTACAAGTGGCTTGAATGCCGGCGACAGATTGATTTCATGCTGTACTTCTTTTCTTGAAGACGGTGCAAAAATAAAAGTCGAAACTATAGGAAACAGATAATGATACTTGCAAAAATATCCATAAACAGACCTATTGCAACTACTATGGGCATTCTGGTCTTTCTTATATTTGGATATCTTTCCTTTAATGGCTTGAATATGAATCAGGTACCGGAAGTTAACATTCCGTTTGTAACCATTCAAACAATATTTCCGGGAGCAGGTCCTAAAGAAATTGAAACTCAGATATCTAAAAAAATTGAAGACGTAGTCGCTACAGTTAGTCAAATTAAAAGATTGGAATCCTACTCATTAGACGGTGTTTCTCTTGTTATGATTGAATTTGACCTTAATAAGGAAATTGACGTCGCTACTCAAGAAGTCAAGGACAAGGTAGATGAAATCATTAATAATTTACCTGAAGATGCGGATAAACCAATCATACAAAAAGTTGACTTGCAGGCTTTCCCGATTATTGATATCGTATTTTCTGGCGATATCAGCCCAAAAGATTTATATGATTTCGGTAGCAGAACCCTCAAAGACAGACTATCTCAAATTGGAGGTGTTGCCCGTGTAAACATCATCGGTGGTGAAGAAAGAGAAATCAAAGTTACATTTGATGACAAAACTGTGTTTGAGAACTCCATTTCTTTACCTCAAATGATTGCTATGATTGGAGCTCAAAATTTTGATATACCCGGTGGATATTTTAACACAAAGGGTACTGAATATACTGTCAGAATGGAAGGTGAGTTTACCGATTTGGATGAGCTCGGTAACATGGAAGTTCATACTGCATTCGGTAAGAAGAAGTTAAATCAAATTGCATTAATTGATGACGCTTCTAAGACTGTTAGACAACGAGCTATCTATTTTGACAACAAGACAAAAATCAGAGATGAAAACGTTGTAAGGCTTAGTATAATCAAAGCTACTGATGGAAATGCCATTAATATTTCTAATGAGTTAAAAAAGATAATGCCTGAGCTTGAGGAAATTATTCCTGATGGTACTAAGCTTACTATTGTAAATGACGACTCAAATTTTACTAAAGCAAATGTTGATGATACGATGGGCAACATCTATATGGGTATATTGTTTACCGCAATTATTCTGTTGCTGTTTCTGCATGATTTACGATCAACAATAATTATTGCTCTTTCCATGCCTACATCTATCATATCTACTTTTCTATTAGTTAAGGCTTCGGGTTTTTCACTTAATATGATGTCATTGATGGGTATTTCGGTATCTGTGGGTGTACTGGTTTCGAACTCAATCGTAGTACTTGAAAATATATTCAGATACAAAGATTTAGGTAAATCTCGTAAGGAAGCCGCTTATTTAGGTACAAAAGAAGTAACTGTAGCAGTACTTGCTTCAACATTAACAAACATTGTAGTATTTGTTCCTCTGGCTAACATAAGCTCAGTTGTAGGTGAATTTTTGATGGAAATGGCTTTAACAGCCACTTACGCAACTTTATTCTCTTTGCTGATGTCATTTACACTTACTCCTATGCTTGCGTCAATTATGATTCCGGAAAAGCCGAAAATCGGAAGAATGTCAAAAATACTATTGAAATTTGAACACCTCCAGGAATCAGCTTTCGGTAAATTATTGAAATTAGTTCTTAGGAATAAAATTATACCGTCATTGGTCATCGTTGGAATATCAGTCGTTTTCATTGTTGTGGTATTCATCGTTTACGGTCCCAGACTGTCAGGAGAATTCATGCCACAAGGTGACAATGGTAAAATACGTGTACAGGTCAAATTGCCGGAAGGTTATGATTTGAATGAGACAACAAAACTTATGAGGAAGGTTGAAGACCGAATAACTAAATATGACGACATCGAAAATATTTTGACAAATATTGGTAAAACCGATGATTTGAATCTTGGTGCAAATCTTTCTTTGATGGAAGTTTATCTTAAAGATGTGAAAGACAGAACAGTATCTGTTTATGATTATGTAACAAAGATTTCAAGGGATTTGGCAGACTTACCTAATGCAGAAATAAAGGTGGCTGTTGCTGAAGATATGGCAGGTCCGGGTTCACCAATTGAGTTCTATCTCTTAGGTCAAGATCTTGAAATACTCGAATCTTTGAAAGAGAAAATCATGACTAAGATCAAGCATGTTAAAGGTCTTGTTAATCTTGATAATTCATCGAGTGCCGGTAAACCAGAAATCACCATCACTCCTAAGAGAGATAAAATAGCCGAAGTAGGTATAACTGTTAATGAAATTGCCATTACTTTGAGAGCTGCTATTGAAGGTATCGTTTCCACTCAATATAAAGATAAAGGTGAGGAATACGATATAGCTATTACTCTGAATGATGCTTCAGTGAACAGTCCCGAAAAAATTGCAAATATTCCGATAACTACACCATTGGGTACTTTCAGACTTTCACAACTATGTGATGTGAACTTTACAAAAGGTTTCACTATGGTACTGCGTCGTGACAAATATACTGCAATAAAGTTTACTGCTGATGCTGCTCAGGGAGTTCCTACAGGTACTATCATCAATGATATTATCAAAGAAATCGAAGGAGAAACAATTGATGGAGTAAAGAAAGGTGGTATAGATATGCCTATCGGTTACAGAATTAAATGGGCTGGCACCTCTGAAATGCAGATGCAAATGGCTCTTGACTTAGGATTTGCATTCCTACTGGCTATTGTACTTACATATATGCTTTTAGCTGCTATGCTCGAAAATTTCTGGCAACCTCTGTTGATTCTTATGACTTTGCCACTTGCATTGATTGGTGTTATCATACTTATGTACTACACTGATACTAACCTCGGTTTGACTGCTTTAATGGGTATAATAATGCTTATCGGTATCGTGGTAAACAATGCAATTCTGTTACTTGATTATACCAATCAAGTGATTCGCGAAGAAGGTTTGTCTGTCAGAGATGCGCTTATTAAAGCAGGTCCGACAAAAGTGAAGCCGATATTGATGTCAACTACAGCCATTATTCTCGGTATGTTGCCTATGGCTTTAGGAATCGGTGAAACCGGTAAGGAGATGAGAATTCCACTCGGAATAGTTTCAATCGGAGGATTATTGATGTCAACAATTCTTACTTTGATTGTAATTCCTGCTGCCTATTATGTTATTGATGGTTTCTTTAGAGTAATTCAAAGAATTTTCAGTAGATTTTCAAGAAAGAAAACTAGCATTGAAACATCATAACGTCGTGTAAATTATTAAGGCTTTTGATTTAAATGTCAAAAGCCTTTTTATTTTATGACTGTAGCATACGATATCCAGCTACTTCTTCTCATTAATTTCAGTAACGAATCTTTTAATTTCATTAAAAATGAAAAGACTTGAACCAATCGTTTACTTTGTTTTATGTAAGGAGTGTCCATTTGTCATCATTATCATCAAAATAGTCCCGTCTGTTATTAAATCTTCCAAAGAAGTCTTGAAACCATCCTGATTATAAGTCTCAATAAAAAAACATTTCATATTTCTTCTGATGGCAGGGATTTTCCGTAGTAAAGATGACTGCAAATTCTACCGTCAATATTTACAATGTTTGGTAATTCACCCCACTTTTCAAAATTAAACTTTTCGAGCAATCTGATGCTCCCGATATTAGTTCCCAACAATATACAAATCAAATGCTTTATCCCGAATAAACGGATATTCTCCAAGCAAAACTTTACAAGTTCACTTCCTATCCCCTGTCTTTGATAGTCATTATGAATATAATAACTCATTTCAGCGGTATCTGCTAATGCTCTTCTTCCCCGCCGATACGGACTAATTGAAAGCCATCCGACTATCTTCTTATCCTTTTCGTAAACAAAAACAGGATATGAATGCGGATTATGATTTTCAAACCAAATTTTCCGTTCATCAAGGCTAATATAATCAAGGTCGGCAGTAGAATTGCGAGAATCAACAGCCTGATTATAAATTTCGTTTATATATTCCAAATCACTAATTTCAGCGAATCGTATCATTTTAAATTTCTTCGAGAATAATATAGGCAAGTGAATTTTTGTCAGTATGAGAAAGTGAAACATGAGCTTTCAAATGTCCGTACTTTTTCATTAATTCTCCATCTAATATTACAACCGGTTTACCGTTACTTTCGTTTTTTATGCTGATTTCTTTAAACTTAAATCCATCGGTTATTCCGGTTCCGATTGCTTTGCTGAAAGATTCTTTTGCAGCAAATCTCACAGCATAATGAATGTATTTTGTCTCTTTAAATGAATCACAATATTCCTGTTCGAGTGGAGTATAAATCCTGTCAAGAAATCTTTTTCCGTATTTTTCTATTATTGTTTCTATTCTTTGAGTTTCAATTATATCGGTTCCAATTCCGTAAATCATATTTTTTCTGCCTTAATATTCTTAATAATTTTTAATAAATTTGGTAGTATTTCTCCGGACTTTCCAATCAGACAAAAATCAACTCGTCCTGATATTGCAGTATGTTTAGTATTGACTTCAATTACAACTGCTCCGGAGTCTGAAGCAATCAGCGGTAATTGAGCAGCCGGATAAACCTCGGCAGATGTTCCGATTGAGAAGAACACTTCAGAATTGGAAGCAGCCTTATAAGCTTGTGTCATCTGAGGTTCCGGAAGTGATTCTCCGAACCAAACAACAGCAGGCCTAACAAGACCACCGCAAGATTTACAAATTGGTACTTCATCATCATTCACATCATCGGAACTTTCGAATGGAGCTTTACATTCTACACAGAAGTTTTCAATGATATTGCCGTGAAGTTCAATTACATTCTGTGAACCGGCTTTATGATGCAGTCTGTCAACATTCTGGGTAATTAGTGAAAATTCATCAAAAATCTCCTGCATCTCAGCAATGGCATAATGTCCCGGATTAGGTTTTGAATTATTTATTACGCTTCGCCTGTATTGGTACCATTCCCAAACAAGCTTAGGATTCGACATAAATCCATCCATGCTTGCAAGTTCAGCTGGATTAAATTTAGCCCATAAGCCATCAGGGTCACGAAATGTTTGAATTCCGCTTTCAGCAGAAATTCCGGCTCCGGTGAGAACAGATACTCTCTTTGAGTTAACAAGCGATTCTATTAATTCCGATTCAAACTTCATTACATTTTTATACAAAATCAAAAAATTATTTACGAATAACATATATAATATTTTATCGCATCAACGGATTGTCACGCAATTCGTATCTCAAATCACGCAACTGTGGAGCTTTAATTCCAAGCCTGAAATAAAATCCGGAATTACCACCTACCGGAGTCCAATTAAAAATCAGCTCCCAACAGTGAAGATCCTTAATGAAATTTATCTGGGGCACATTAAACTCGTGTGCAACAAAATCATAGCCTCCATTTGCATTGATAGACCAGGTTTCAGTCAATTTTATATTTGCCGAAAAACGTAAGTTTATTGATTCGCTCTTATTTTGGAATGCAGAATTTTTATTATAATTATAAACAAGTCCTACATTTACATTCCATGGAACGCTCATCGGATAGTATCCCGGACTGGAATCGCCGAATATATCAGTCGAAGCACCACCGGCATCATGTCTCATTTGAAATCTTTTACCAAATTCAGTACTGTCGGCACTTGTAGCACTTGTATCCTGAATTAAATTTTGATTTCTTGATGAGCTTAAATCAATACCCTGTGATGTAAATGTTGTCGAAAGATTAAGACTGAGATTTGTCAATCTCATCAAACCCTTTCCACTGTTCACTAAAAATCTGTCAACGATGTTATTCGCTGTTATTGTTCTTCCAGTTACAGGGTCATTGCTTACAATCTGCTCTTCATCGTAAAAGCGAAATCGAGCTGTACCGTTGAAATCAAGTATCTTTAATGACGGTGAGCGGAATCCTACATCTAAGTCGTTCAATCTAAGTGAATCTCTGGCAAAATCATATCCGGTAGAAAGGTTCAAACGCAGAATCTCAACGTTCACATCCGGTAGAGTATCATTTTGTGCAATTTTCAACTCAAAACTGTGCATATCTGAATATCGTATTGATGAAGAGTATGCTCTCGAAGCAATTCCGGAACCGTCTAACTCGTATCGTGAATAAACAATTTCACGGTTTTGTCTTGTATCAAAGTATTTTCCATAAAACCCGAGCTCCGGTGAGGATTGGTCCGGCGTCAATACAAACGCTATGTTTGGATTATACACATGTCGAGCAGCTTTAATACCCAGTGATGAAGGCTTTATTAATCCTAAAAAAGGTTTGGAGTCATCACTTACACCATATAATTTAGTTTGAATATTAACACCCATGCCGTAATTATATTCCCAGAAAAAACCAGCACTCGTATCAGCAATAACAGTGGAATCAGTCTCGTCCCAACTTTTTTCAATCCGTCTGAAATAATTATTAACACCGAAATTTATGAAAGGACTCACAGTAAAATATCCCAACTTAGGATTTATACTTATCGTAGGTCTGTGTTCAATACGATACCGAGTATCATATCTAAACATATTAACTGTATCCAGTTCAAGAGGATTTTCGTTTATCGTCAGAATACGGGTTTCTGGCACCTTATTATCCTGATAAATTCCGCTCGATGAATAACTGAATGAAATATCCCTAATCCACCTCGGCAAACTTTTAAACGATGAGAAGAATCGGCTTGTAGGTAAATTGTATCTTACACTTGCGTTCTGTGAAAATCCGTCTGTTATGATGTTTTGGTCTCTATCAAAATTCAGTGATAATGTAGTTCTGTTGTCGAAATTTTTTGTATAAGAAGCTGCTGACCTTATATTCTGAGTTATAAAAGTCTGATTGCCAACTAAAGTGTTTCTGTTGAAATTACTGGAAGTAAAATCAAGATTTACAACCATCCTGTCAGAAGGAGTAAAATCCTGTGAGT
>Ga0265293_10010316_pt1 | contig 13091 bp, 6 predicted proteins | sample Munlanlewell138R_FD_192505 | JGI IMG/M metagenome (GOLD analysis project Ga0265293, IMG submission 192505) | Leachate microbial communities from a municipal landfill in Southern Ontario, Canada - Leachate well 138R | ecosystem: Engineered > Solid waste > Landfill > Unclassified | place: Canada... | reverse complement strand
TTAAATGCTTTGGCTAAATTGCCTGCAAGAATTTCTTTAATATTTATTGATGCCTCGACATTGTAATATATGGTAGAATGTAAATAGTCAAGGTTCTGTATAATTACACCAAAATCCGTAGTATGCAGGAATTCCATTATTAAATTAGAAAAATCTATTTCGGAGTCGGAATCGGTAGGATATGCCGTCAAATTGATTTCTCCGCCAAAGGACACCTTAACTGTGCTAAACTTATCATTAATTTCTGTATACTCGCTGGGTGACTCCACATAAATATTGGCAGGGCTAAGAGTCAAGCTAGGCTCATGAATTAAAAGGTCCATATACATTAAGTCTTGGAACTCCAGAGCAACTTTTAATAAAAATTCGTCATTGATAATTTCCAAATTGGCTTCAGGGGGAAACTCCGAAACCAAGCCGCTAATATCCAATCCTGCTAGTGTAGAAAGCAAGCTGTAAATAGCTCCTGTAGTGACATTAACTGCAAAGACAGAGCTTTGCAAATGCTTTTGCATAGATATGCCTACAATAATATTGGGAAGCAAAGCTGTACTGCCATCTTCGGCATTGTTGATATTGCCCTCTACAGCAAGCGGAGTGGCACCCGAAGACGTAAACATATTTATAACTTGAGATACATTAATAATCTTTATCTTTTCTAGATTAAAGACTGCCGCATCTATATAAATATCAATAGAGCCGTCCTCTTGCCCCATAATATGAAAAGTAAGTATATCACCTTGGTCTTCTGCATTTGGAGAAGAGCTAAGATAAAGGACTAGTTGTATATTAGAGAGATTGGATATATCCAAATTTGCTTTTATCTTATAATATACAGTACCTCCAAAGGTATCACCCAGAACTTGAAAGAGTATACCAATGTCAGATACCATACCCAGCGTACCCAGAATCTTATCCATACGCACGCCTTTACTGTTGCCAAATACATCCAGGGTAAAGCTGCCTGTCAGTTCTATACCTATCTTTGTTAATTGAGTAACTACCTCATAACTGGCTGCATCTGCAGGAGGCTCTATCAGTCCCTCATACTGCCATTTGATATCCAGCGCATCTAATACTAGTCCAAACTTAGCTGTTGTAAATTCAATCCCTATATCTACATGAATAGGCTCAATGGTAAATGCTGCACTAACCCCAAAGTCCAGCTCTGCAAGTGCTTCTTCAAGGTCAAGCCCTAACATCAAAAATACCGTAAGCAGCACATCTTTGGTAATGGAAAGGCCTAAGCCTCCGTCAGAAAATATTAGGTCTAAGAAAGACTTGGCATTATATATTGGCTCCTCATTTAGAAAATCTTCGTCATATTCATCCGGCGGTGTAGAATTAGTAAAGATATTGCCTACATCTCTTAGCAGTACTTTTCCTATATTAAACAGATTGGTATCAATGTAGAGGTCACCGCTCTCATAGTACACACTTAAAAGCGAGTCGCCTTGACGAGTTTTTCTTAGGGCAAAACTTACTCGGCTATTTTCCATATCAAGCAAGTTGATATATGCTTTAAGGCTATAGTATACCTCTTCATCCTCTATCCCTAAGAATTCTAAGAATAAGTTAAGGTCTATATCTTCTAAAAATTGACCTAAAAGTGGAGACAAATCTGCTGTAGACGGCTCTTCATTGGTAAAATAGAAGTAACCTTGTACCTCCAGATATACACCAAGCGGCAAGCCCATATCAGTCATATTATACTCGCCAATACGGGGTACTTCTATAATATGCTTGTCTCCGCTGTCAATACTTATATAAATATTGCCTACGGTAAAGCTTACATCAAAGACTTCTATCCCTATGCCCACACTAAGTCCTGCATCTGCAGTTGTATTGATTTCAATTTCCGCATAATTAAAAGTTATGGGTAAATCAACCCCCAGCATAGCCAGTAAAGCACCTATTATCTCGCCTGTTAAGGATACGGATAGACCAGAAGGATTGATTAACAGTTGAATCTTAATAGCATCCTCAGGTTCTTGATTTTGAATTAACAAGTCTGCAAGCGAATCCTCTTGGAAAGATAAGGAATTGGCATTGCTTAGTCCGTCAGCCAATGCTTCTATATTAGTGATACCTAACCTGGGCAGACCAAAGAAGCTAAGATCTAGATAGAGATTGCGATTCTTCATATAGATAATAAGCAAGGGAGTGTCATTGGTATTGAGCTCAGGTGTCTCACAATTGTAAAGAACAACCTCTAACTCACTGGCAAGTATATCGTTTATGTTGATATTGCCCCTTATTGTATAGCCTATATACATCTTAAAGTCGCTTAAATCCAGCTGAAGTGCCAAATCTTCTATTAAGCCTGACAATAGAGAATCAAAGAGTTCGTTTGTATAGTAGTCCTCTTGCGTATCTATGGCAAACATCCCCTCAAATTCAACTGCTATATTAAGATTCTCTAACAAAGTATCAAGGGGCTTAAATGAGGTGACATCAAAATCGCTGGCTATATCCCTTCTGCCTATTAAAAATGCAACTTGTCTGATTAGGCAAAGGTCCAAATCAATTACTGCAAGCTCGGGATTGCCACTATCCAAAATGCCTAAGTGTACATCCACATATCCGTCATCAACTTTATAAATGGATAAAGTCGCAGAGCCGACAATATCAGGCATATCAAGCTCTACTCCCAGCAGTCCCATAAGGGCTGTAAGCATCCCTGTATTAAGGATAATATTAACTTGATAATTATCTATTAATATATCGCCGATAATACTGCCTATTACCTCAAGAGGATCGGTACCTTCACCTTGTTCGTCTTCAAAACTGATACCTTCTTGCATCAAATTGAACAATGCTTGCTCTAAATCTGACTCCATTTCTGAATCGCTGCCAAAAAGACCTGAGAGCATATCGCTAATGCCTACATCTTCTATATAAAACTTTGGCAGCGGTCCAAGCACAGAAAGCAAAGGTATATCTTGCTCAAGATTGTGCAATGAAGATAAATCTATAAAGACAGTATCGTCTTGTCCGGTATAGTAAATATGCAAGATTTTTTCCCGCAAGCCGGATGCGCCCTCCGGAATATAGACAATTATTGTCAGCTCTGTATTGCCTAGGTCTTTAACATCCACATTGGCATTGATTTCATACTCGAATTTCAGTTCGTTATCTACGGTTATACCGATATCAATCAAGAACTTCTTAGTAATGCCTGCCATAATCCCGTCTAGCCCTATTATCACTCCTTCTTGAGTGGGCGAAAGACCTAATGTAAAGTCGCCTGCTAAGTAAGCATTAAACTCTGTAACATCCTTAATATCGGTAAAGCTTTCCCGCTTTGCTTGAGTATCTACTGCGCTAAAGTCAAAGTTGGGCTCATACATTACTCTAAACTTATTGATATTAAATCCTGCCCTAAAGCTATCGCTTAGCTCAATACTTACATCCAGCCTATTAATTAAATCCGGAATACTGCCTGTACCCGATTCAACCCTAAGTCCCTTAAAGCCTAAACTGATGCCGGGTGCAATCATACCCATTATTTCGTTCAAAGTAGTATTGTCCACAGTCAGCACAAAGTTGCCGCCGGTTTTATGCCCGGGTAGATAAAGTACATCCTCTCGTAAGAGAATCTCTAAGAGTGCTATTATATCCAATCCGCCCTCTTCTTCATCTCCCTCCTCATTTAAGGGAGCAGGTAAAGGCTGCGTTGTTCGCATATAACTTGGATCAAATAAAGCAAGCAAAGTTTCTGAACTAAACAAAGCACCGGTAATATCTATCCCGCTTAGCTTAATATCAGGCACAATCCTGCCATATTTATCAGTTAGCGCAGACATATCCAGGTATAGGGTATCCCCTATCAAGTAGCCTCTAACAAATTGCTCATCTTGGAATGTTAACAAAATCTCTGCTCTATTAAGGGTGTTATCAAAGAAATCTAAACTAACTTTAACATCTAAAGTAAAATCATATTTAGTTGCGGTAGGCATCTTAAGAGGGATTTGACCTACAGCACCTAAATCCAGCAAATCTTGACCAAGAACATCATTTAGCGTAATTATGGTATTATCTTCATTTTCTACACTAAAGCTCAAATTAGTTTCGAAGTTTAACAAGCTCCCTTTACTATAAACTGAGCCAAAAGTCTCCTCGCCAAGCGGTGTCCTGGAGAAATCTATAGTTACCATATCCCCTTCTTTGCCTATTTTAAAAGGAGATACTACAATATCTAAATCAAACTCCTTTTGAAGCTGATTATTTTTAGGATTTTCTTTATCAATTACTATCGGTGTGTCAATAGTAATGGAAAACCCATTGCTAACAAATGCATCCTCATAATCTCGTACGCCTAAAACGGGCATTATAGTAGAAATAGCATTGAGATTAGCATTCATTATAGGCCAATCTTTTTCAACAATGCTATGTAATCCAAACCCAAGTAATTGGTCTAGCAATCTATCTATATCAGGCAATCCAAATGCCGCCCAGCTAATAGCCTTTACATCCTCTTTTAGAATAGCGGAAAGAATCGCAAGAACAATTTTATTATTAAGATTGTTCAGCAGCCAGGTCAACTTTAGCGGGGAGGAAATAATCTGCGTTTTGCCATCGTCAGTAATCGTTTGCTTATAATTAGTATCCCAAAGTATAGTAGACGCAGCCGATACGCCTGCATCCAAAACATCTATACCTGTATTGCCCGAAATAATGCCCGAAACTAAAGTAGTAGGGTCAATACCTGCAGCAGCAAAGGTATCCACAAGAGTAAGTACCAGCTCGGTCATATTAAGTTCGTTAAGGTAAAACTTATCTTGTCCGACTACAAGGTAGCCGATAGAACGATAGTAATATAAACCAAGGTCCAGCCTGCCTGTAGGCACATCCCGTGCCTCTAAGAAAAACTGAGTTGCATCATTGTCAAAGATATTGATATTGCCTTTAACAATTACTCTATAATCGGTTACCGTATTGGGCACGACTAAGTAATTTTTGTAATAATAATGAAAATCAATATCAATATGTATCCACTCGTCTCCTGAGTTTTTCTGGACTAGAGATTTATTCCTAATTGTGTCAGAAATTGTTTTTTTAGCAGTAGCGGCATCAATCTTGTTTTCAATATCGCCTTCTGTTTCCTTTGCCTCACCGGTTTTAATCCCCGAATCTAAATCTTCAGGTTTCCTTTCCGAGCACGCTGCGATGGAAAAGAGCAGAATTAAGCATAAGACTGCTAGCAAAATTCTTTTCGTCACGCTGACTTTCATAGATTACCTCCTCCTAACTCATTTTAGGATTTGACAGGCAATGTGCTTATCCATTGCTGTTAATTTTCTTAAATATTGGATTAGATTATTCTTTATTCGAATTGTAGTATTATTTTACTATACACCTGATAATCTGTCAATAGTGTATTTTATGCTATATTATATATATATGCTTTTAAAATTATATATCAAAATACGGTAAAATGTGATTCTTTAGGCAAAATTGCACTTCACCCGAAAAAAAGTTATTAAAAAATATAAGAATAAAGCAAAAATATTTATAGCCTTAATCAAAAAAATCACATAAAATGCTAAATTATTTGCTAATATTTTACTTAATGGAAGGCAAACTAAAGTTAAAAAGTAGCAAAGCCTGCTTTAAGCACACAATCTTACAACACTTTAACCAAAAGGGCTAGCGCTTTAGCTTCAAACTTTTTGATTTTTGAACTTACAAATTCTGCAATATCAGCACTTTCATTTTGAATCAAAACAGTTAAATCCATACCGTAAGATACTAGGGTAGCAACATCTACAGCATGGGACTGGCTAAAAGTTGCATTGGCTTGCCTGCGTCCCATAATACCTGTATCATAGGCCTTGCCTCCGGCTATTTGCGTACGAAAAACTCTTATCAAAGAATATTGCAAATCCTTATGTGCAGAAAGGTCAAAGACTACCTTTTCGCCTGCGGGCAGCCAATCTAAATCCCTCCAAACTTCCATACCGTAAACCTTTTTGGGACGCAATCCTTTATCCATTTGGCGAATGGCAGCAATAGCCTTTACTGCGGTTGCAATATGCGTAGGGTGCGAATCGCAAAGGTTGTGGATATATACTGTCTGCGGCTTAAAGTGTATAAGCAAACGATATAAGTCCTCTTGCAAACCTTGTTGTGTTGGGTCTTTTATCTCTTTTGAAGGATAGTTAAGCATAGCTAGGCAAGTATATTCTCCCATACGAGCCGCTTCCTTTTGCTCCGCTTTGCGCAATACTGCCATTTGCTCATCAGTAATATTGGCATACTCTCCGCTCCTTGCCGAGCCCGCTCCGTCAGCCGCCACTATACCCACAAAGCCTTCTTTATCATTATTGTATGCAGTAATTATCCCATGAATTGCCATAATTTCTAAGTCATCTTGATGAGCCCCTATCCCCATACAAGTGCATATATTCTTTTTGCCGAATATTAAATATGCGTGTCTTAACTCAATCATTATAGAACCCTCCAATTCTCACTTAACATTATTTCTTCTTGCGGGAGCACTTCCTTAAACGGAGAAAGCGTTTCTATTTCGTGAAAAAGGTCATTTGTATAAGTTTCAATATTGCAATTCATATCAGGAAAAATGCCTTCTTGTGCTATAGCTTCTTTAATAAAGATAGTGTCATTCAAACGAAAGGAACAATAAATCTCCTTATTAAATGTCCCTACCTTTAAAGGCGAAGCCGCAAGATAAGAGCCCCTTACCGTCAGCTTATTATTGGATAAAGTAAGCCTGCTGTCAAGCAAATCAGTATAGCTCCACAGCACAATATTTCGATTGGGAAGATACCCTGTATCAAGTGCGGGCAACAATATCTGAAGCTCCCCGCCATTGCAACAAACAGTAAGCCCCCACAGCCCAAAAACCATAGGTTTTGTGCCAATGTTTTTAGCATACATTTTAATCTTAAAGAGATTGTCTTCTACAACTTGTATTGCCAGCTTTACTGCTATATTACGCTTCGGCCAAGGTTGAGGGGTAAATACCGCTTGATTGTTTGCAACAGTATACTCTACCTTGCCATTATCGGGCACATAGGTTTGTTCGCCTTCAGGGGAGACCCATATTCTATGCCCTCCATAAATATGCCAGCTTTGATTTGCGCCAAAAAATCTTGAAACATCCTTGCAAACTTGATTGTCTAAATCATTGAAGAATATGTTCTTGCCGCCCTTTTTGCTTAAAGATATAATACGAGGTCCTACATCTAAAGTGATGGCAAGCTCAACCTTGCCCGAATCAATAATCAGGCATCTGCCCAGAAAACATCTACCCTGCCTAAACTCCATTTTTCTCCTGATAAGCAGAAACGCCTAAACAAAGCAATCTCAATTGATAAGTACAAATACAACTTGAAGGTCTGATAATGTTAGCCAGCTGAATGTAACTCCCGGACCTACATTAACATTGCCAAAGAATTGCTGTACACTGGTAGGCGTAATTTCAAAATAGAAAATAATTTCAACATATATTTCTGTTATTTCTGTATCCTCAGCTACCAAATTGGCATAAAAAGCAAATAGTGCTTCGAATTCTGCAGCATTGTCAATATGGTGGTCAAAATCCGGAGCATTGCCTATCACCTTGTCATAGTAGACATCGAGTCCCAAACCTTCTTCTTCTGTAGGTGCATATTCGCCATAATGGGTATGGTCTACCGCAAGCTCTGAGTCGGTAATTAAAAGATGCTTATGGGTGGAAATTTCTCTATCATTTTCATCTTCGTCCTTATGGTATACGCTTGCCCAAGTGGCATCTACGCCATACCATTTGCCGTCTACAAGCACATAATTCCAAGCGTGTCCTACACCTTGAGATATACCTGACACCTTAGCAGATTGTATGCCCTCCATATAAGTGAGCAAAACAAAACTCTTTGCTATACCGTCGCAAACTGCACTACCTCTTAAAAACACGCCTTCCATAAAGAAGCCTTCATAGTTGTAAAAATCAGACGGTCTTTGCGGCTCAGGCAATCCGCTGAGGTGTAAGAGCTGTTTATCATAAAGTACTTCGCAAGAAAGATAATCGTAAATTGCATGCACTTTGTCCGCTTCGCTCATACTGTTGTCTATAATGCGCCTAAGCACGCTTTTTGCGGCGTCATATATTTCTTCCGCAGGAGAGCCTGCTGTAGGCAGCGGCTTTAGCCCCCAGCTTACAGCTAAATATAGCTGATTGCTTGTGGAGACGCTTATTCTAGCTCCATCGCTTTCTGTGGCAAAATCATTATAACTGTCCGCCCTTGGGCTGAGAGTATAATGAGGGATAACAGGGTACTCTTGTCTGGTCTGTGCGGTATTGTGCACAGTTTCGCCCAAACCGTTAAAGTAAAAGGTAACATCAAAACTGCCATCCCCTTTTACTAAATAATTAAACGAATATTTGCCGCTTTCTCCATAAGCGTTATTAGCACTGCTAATCAGTCTATATGCGTTGATTTGCTCTGTTGTATAAGACTTGCTACCATAGTCAGAGGGATAGCCGGCAGGGTAGCGGGTAGCATCTAAATCTTCATACTGCAAAGGGGTAAATAAGTTTATTTTATATCCTGTACGGCTCTCTCCGCCCGAAGGGGCCACCTCAAATTGGCTAGGCCTAAACATATGCATATAGTTAATAATCTTGCCTAATTTTTTAAGGTTAGAAAAATAGCTTGTTATATTTAAGGTGTGATCCAATACATTTAGGAACTTATATTCCGCAACTTTAATAGTATTGGCCACATAAGCAACTTCTTCAGAAAAACCGTAAGCAGAACCTTTTACCCGAACGCTAAAGGTCTGTGCCAAGGTAGCAATCTGGTTGGGTATAGCAAATCCATTAGAGTAAAAATACTCTTGATACTCAGGGTCGGAAGAAGACATACGCAAAGGAGCTTCGTCCAAGCGAGTCACTTCTACGGTAATATCACTATTTGTACTTGCAGTATCCCAACTCACAAACGGTAAATACTTTGGCGAGCCAAGGGTACCATGATTTATTCCTTCTATTTGTACATTTTGAATATCATTTCCGTCTTCCAATTCCTCTACTTCAAGAATTTCATCAGAAAGCTTGACTATGTGTTGAGTCCCCATCTGCGAGTTTAGCCTAATTAAACACTCCGCCTGTACCTTAAAGCTACCCGCTTTGGGGATATTAAAGGAAAAAGCATAATTGTTTGCAGGAGTAGCCCCGCCCAAACAAGGCTCAGTCAATTCTGTGTCCACATTGTATAAATACCAATCAATAGATATAGGAGGATAGTAGTCTGTCTCTATTGTGGCAGCAAGCGAAACTTTATCTCTTGAATATGCGGGCTCTAAATAGCTTATATCCAAAGAAATGTTGTCAGGGGTAAGCGGCCAATAAACCTCTATAAAAGGAGATTCTATCACTTGGGTTTGGCTGTTTGCGTCTTCAATTTCTACTTTAATCCTATGAGTACCCCTCATAATATCGTCAGGCTCAAAGGTAAATCCCTGTTCTTTTTCATCCGGTTTTCTAGAACCGTCTACCCGCCATGTAATATTGGGATGATTATCCGCTCTAGTTTGAGTGGTGTTAATAAAAAAATCAATGGGTTCAGTATAGCCTACAATTTGAGAAAATAGGTCGTTCTTATTTTCTCCTTCATAATCTACATCCAAAAACCAATTGGGGGCCTCATACTTTACACTTACATCAAAGCTGCCTTGTACTTCTACACCTTCAGCAGTTGTGGTAACTTCTATGGTGGCATTGCCTACATTATATTCAGAAGGAGTAATAGTACCGTCAATACTGTCTACTGTTGCAAACTCCTCGTTAAGGGAAGTAAACCTTATATTATCTATACCCTTAACAGCATGACGAGGTATAAACTCAGGCACCAGCCGCCAAGGCGCATCGCCAATAATAAAACTCTTGCTAGAAGGCGCAAACTTAAAGCCAGTAATGGCAGTCTCTTCTATATAAATTTCTACCCTTGTAGTAACAGTAGGATTGGAAACGCTGCGTACAATAACAATTATAGGTGCTGCTACAAAGTTACCTTCGCTATTGTAAGAGCCTTTAGGCATCTTAGCACTTAACTTACCTTCTATGCTGATGCTTAGATATTTGCTATCGTCACTATCTTCTAAAAAGATATTCACATTCTTATTAGTAGAATTTTCCGGCCAAATGCTTATTTGCAAATCATATGTAGAGTAGTTAGGCCTATACGATGGTATGCTATCATTGGGCGGACATAAATATATCTCGCTTTCTACAAGATTGATATTGGTTACCGCAATAGCATTTGGGTCAAGGGTGTCGTCTCCGAATAGTTTACTGCACCCTGCAAGTGAGGCTATTATTAGCACAGAAAATAAACATACTAAGATTATTCTTATTCTTTTATTCATATTAACTCCTTAACTTGGTTAGCTATTATGCTTAAACCATTATCATAGGGTATACATATTTATGTTAATTATATGTCAAAAATATATAATTGTCAATATATAAAATCAATACAATATCTCTTATATAACTTAACAAATATCTTTGTAATGTGTTATTATACTTCAAAAATAAGATTGTCTTTTTTAGCTTATGGCTGCAGCTAAAGCTAAAGTGATTGATAATCTGGTGCAAATAATGTATAATATGCTTATGAAAAATGATTATATGCCTTCAAATATGGCGGCAGTACCGCCTGATGAGGCTACCGCCTTAAATCCGTTGGTATTAAGTTTCGTAGGGGACGCTGTGCACACTCTTTTTGTAAGAGTAAAGTTGGCGGCAACCTGCAAGGGCAAAACCAATATCTTACATTCTTATGCCGCAAGCCAAGTTAATGCAAAACGACAAAGCAATGCAATGCACGCTATAGAAGGTATACTAAAGGAAGATGAGGCAAACATCTTTTTGCGGGCACGCAATGCCAAAGTGCATTCCTTGCCTAAGAATACCAGTGTACAAGACTACAAAAGTGCATCAGGATTCGAGGCAGTAATAGGCTATTTATACCTTATCGGCAATCATAAAAGGCTAAATGAACTTATGGAAACAGCCTATGGAGCAGATTTTATTTAAGGATTAAGTTATGATTATCTCAGGCAAAAACAGTATAACAGAAGCTATAAGAGCAGGTTCGAATATAGAAAGAATTGTTATTGATAAAGCCAAGTCAAAGGTTTATTCTGCGCTGATTGCAGCAGCTGCTCAAAAAGGTATTAAAGTATCCTTTGCGGAAGCTATTGTGCTTGATAAACAAAGCGGAGATAAAAATAACAGAGGTATCATTGCAAAGCTGGGCGAGTTTGTATATATTGACCTCTTTGACAAAATAGCACAAATAAAAGACAAAAATATACCTTTATTTCTTTTGATACTGGACGGTATAGAAGACCCGCATAATCTAGGAGCTATACTTAGAGTGGCAGAGTGCGCAGGAGTGCAAGTTGCAGTTATTGCCAAAGACCGAGCTTGCCCTGTCAATGCTACTGTTATAAAAGTTTCCGCAGGCGCAACAGAGCATATTAATGTGGCAAAAGTCACAAATATCAACCAAACAATCCGCACCCTTAAAGAGCGCAATGTATTTGTTTACGGGACGGATATGCAAGGCGAGGATATTTACAGCACAGATTTGTCCGGAGATATAGCCATAGTGATAGGAAGTGAGGGAAAAGGGCTGCATCAGCTTACCGGTCAGCTGTGCGACAAACTAATTGCTCTGCCTATGCTTGGCAAAATCAATTCCCTTAACGCTTCGGTAGCGGCCGGGGCTGTGCTGTATGAAGCAGTAAGGCAAAGGCTTCAGGAGCGTAAATGAACAAAGATGATGAAAATCGCTTGATAGCACAAGCGCAAAGCGGTGATGAGCGGGCTATTGCTAAAATAGTAGAGCAGTATAAAGGTCTTGTTATAGCTCTTGCTCGCAGGCGTTACCTTTCGGGCGGGGATTTAGAAGACCTTATACAAGAAGGCACATTGGGCTTGGTTAAAGCTATAAGGCAATATTCGCAAGAAAAAGGGGAGAACTTTTGCAAATTTGCCTCTATTAGCATAATTAATAAAATCAATGATGCTGTAAGGGCGGATAACCGAAACAGAAATAAGGCTCTTAACGATGCTATAAGTTTTGAGGAGCTTGAGCGGCAAGCACAAGAACCCGAAGACGACAAGGAATGCAATCCGCTTACCATATACCTTTCAAATGAAAAACGCAACAAATTTTACGAGAATATCAACAGCATATTGCGCCCTGACCAAATGAACATATTAAAGCTATATCTGGAAGGCTATACCTATAAAGAAATTGGGGAGAAGCTAAATATTACAGAAAAAAAAGTAGATAACGGACTGCATGCAATAAAGAATAAAATCCGCAAAGCAGAGGCTAGATTTATAGATGAAAGCGGTTATTGATATTGGAAGCAATTCTGTAAGACTGCTATACAAGGGCAAAAAGCAAGTGCGCACTACAGCCTTAGCAAAAGGGCTGGCTTTGAGCGGTACGCTTAGTTCTGCCGCTATTGAAGATACTTTAGCTGCAGTAGTACAGTTATATGATTTTGCTTGCAATAGCGGAGCGAAGCAAGTTTATGTATTTGCTACTGAGGCAGTCAGAATTGCGCAAAATGCCGCTGAGTTTATAAATCGACTTGAGGATTTTGGCATTAGCATTGAGATTCTAACTGCCGAACAGGAAGCCAAAACAGGGTTTTTGGGAGCCTATACTAAAGATATTCAAGCAATTTTAGATATTGGCGGCGCTAGCAGCGAACTAGCTTGCGGAGATAACAAAGGGCTATTATATTGGCACTCGCTTGCCATAGGAGCGCAAAAGCTGGCTGATACCTTTAGCGGAAATATTAGAGAGTTATCTTTTTATATTAAAGAGCGAATTGCAGAATACGAAAAAGTGCCCGCCTTTGGTTCTCTGGTAGCTATTGGGGGCACTGCTACTACAATAGTGGCTATTAAAGAAGCGTTGGAGCCTTATGATGCCAATGTTGTGCAAGGGTACATATTACAAGCTAAAGATATTTTGCTTATTGCAAAGGAAATATTTGCCATGCCCTTGCCGGCTCGCTATAATATTAAAGGGTTGCCTGCAAAAAAAGTCACCGTTATA
>Ga0265293_10010315_pt1 | contig 13091 bp, 10 predicted proteins | sample Munlanlewell138R_FD_192505 | JGI IMG/M metagenome (GOLD analysis project Ga0265293, IMG submission 192505) | Leachate microbial communities from a municipal landfill in Southern Ontario, Canada - Leachate well 138R | ecosystem: Engineered > Solid waste > Landfill > Unclassified | place: Canada... | reverse complement strand
AACATGTTTCCAAGATATAAGGATGACAGGTATAACTATCAGTTCGTCCTTTATTCCTCATTCCCGAATTGTCGGGACTTCCCACCTAGGAAAACCTTTTATTGGGTTATAATTACATGCAAAAATGCCTTCCCCAGGGTAAGGTGTTGGGAGTAGCGAGGCGGATGAGTGCCGTTAAGGTCTTATATAAACAGTCTTAAACTATGTGGTTAAAAGAGAACTCACTTCTTCTTTCTGGCTAACCTCTTGAAAAGAGAATCGATGTAAACCCTTGCCGTGCTCTTGCCGTGCTTTTGCATCGCTTCTTTCTTGCTTGCCAGTTTTCTTTCGCGGCGTTCCTGCTTTGTTTCGATTACAACATCTTCATCGTTCATTGCGGCAACTCCTTTGTTATAAGTTCTCTCCGTAGTTCAACAATGCGGTCACGCAGTAATGCGGCTTTTTCGAATTCCATATTTTTGGCTAAGGTCTTCATCTGCTTTTCCAGTTCTTTTATCAGGCGCGCGATGTCCTCTTTTGTACGGGGAATAGCAGTATACTCCATTTTCGGCTCGGCGGCAACCCCCACCCGGACGCGCTCGGTGATATCTTTGATGGCTTTTTTGATGCCCTGCGGAGTGATATTGTGCTCGGCATTGTATTCTTCCTGTATGCGGCGGCGGCGATTAACCTCGTCGATGGCACGCTGCATCGAGCCGGTAACCGTATCGGCATACATAATTACATGCCCGTCGATATGGCGCGCTGCTCTGCCCATCGTCTGGATGAGCGCGCCCTCCGAGCGCAGGAAACCTTCTTTATCGGCATCCAGTATAGCAACCAGGCTGACTTCCGGCAGGTCCAATCCCTCGCGTAAAAGATTTATGCCGACTACCACATCGTAAACTCCGAGACGCAAGTCGCGCAGAATCTCAACGCGCTCCAGGGTATCGATTTCCGAGTGCAAATACTGGGTCTTGATGTCCATTTCAATCAGATAATCCGCCAGCTTTTCGGCTAATACCTTCGTCAGCGTGGTGACCAGACACCGCTCTTTCTTAGCCACTCTGAGCTTAATCTGGGCAAGCAAATCGTCGATTTGGCCGTTTATAGGTTTGATTTCGATGGTGGGCTCCAGAAGCCCTGTCGGGCGTACCAGTTGTTCTACTATCTGAGCGCTGTTTTTCAACTCATATTCGGCAGGAGTTGCAGAGGTGAAAATGACCCGGTTGATGCGAGCCTGAAACTCCTCGAAGTTCAATGGACGATTATCCAGAGCTGAAGGCAATCTGAATCCGTATTCTACCAGCGTTTCCTTGCGTGAACGGTCGCCGTTGTACATTCCGCGTATTTGAGGTACAGTCATATGGGATTCGTCAATAATTAACAGATAATCCTCCGGGAAATAATCTAAAAGAGTATAGGGTGAGCTGCCGGGCGCCCGCTGAGAAAGATGGCGCGAGTAGTTTTCGACACCGTTGCAGTAGCCGGCTTCCGCCAGCATTTCAAGGTCGAAATTGGTGCGCTGTTCCAGCCTTGCCGCTTCCAGCACTTTTCCCTGCTTCTGAAACTCCTCCAGCCTTTCGGCGAGCTCCTGTTTGATGGTCTCGATAGCCAACAGTAGCTTTTCCTTTGATGTAACAAAGTGCTTGGCGGGGTAGATATCGATTTTATCCAAAACAGCCAGGAATTCGCCGCTAAGCGGGTCTATTCTGATAATTCGCTCAACCTCATTTCCGAAGAATTCGATTCGCAGCGCCATATCCTCATAAGCCGGTTGGATTTCAAGGGTATCGCCGCGGATGCGGAACTTGCCGCGCGAAAAATCGATGTCGTTACGCTCGTACTGCATATCCACCAGTTTTCTCAGCACCTCGTTGCGTTCATACATTTGCCCCTTTTCCAGGCTTAAAATAAAACTGCGGTATTCATCCGGTTCACCCAGTCCGTAGATGCAGGAGACCGAGGCGACGATAATAACATCACGCCTCTCAAAGAGCGAACGGGTGGCGGCATTGCGAAGTTTGTCGATTTCTTCATTGATATCGATTTCTTTTTCGATATAGGTATCGCTGCGCGGAATGTAGGCTTCTGGCTGGTAGTAATCATAATAGCTGACAAAGTACTCCACGGCATTCTCGGGGAAGAACTCTTTGAACTCGGAGTAAAGCTGCGCTGCCAGCGTCTTGTTATGGCTGATGACCAGTGTCGGCCTCTGTACCCGCTCGATTATATTTGCCATAGCAAAGGTTTTACCGCTGCCGGTTACCCCCAGCAGGGTTTGTCCTTTGTAATCTTTATTGAGCCCGTCGACCAGTTTTTCCACTGCCTGCGGCTGGTCGCCGGTCAAACCGAAATCAGAGGCAATTTTAAAATCCGGCATATTTATAGTATAGAGGTAAAAAGAACAGGTGGCAACGGCTATTCTTTGTAAAACTGTTCATTTTGGATTTTTCGACAATATAATCGTTGGTTATTTCAGGTTTGGGAAAATGCAATCCGTTAGCAAAAATAGAAAAGCCCCCGAAAAACCATTAATTCGGGGGCTTCCGGTTTCGAATGTCGGTGATTATTTAGCCTAAATCTTTAAGCAATTCCTCCGCAGAATCGAAGGTCTTCATATTCCGCGCTTTAATATCCGCATCAGCCACTTTTTCATTTTCCTGCCATTTTTCGGTCCAGAAATATGACTGGCTTTTGTCTATCAGTTTTTTGGGGACGAGAACCGCCTTATCCCCTAATACTTCGATTTCTATTAAATCACCTTCTTCTATGCCCATATTTCTGCGTATAACTGCTGGTAGAGTTATTTGTCCGTTACGTGTTACCTTGCTGTAAATTGTCATTTTTATCTCCTATGGATTATCCAGAGTTTCATCATGTTTTCCGATATTGCGCAGTATAATAAACTCTCTCTCAATCTGAAAGGTCATTCTTATCGTTATGTCTACTCTAGCTTCCCAAATATCTTTAGTGCCTTTTATTTTCTTCACTCTCAGAGCAGGGTATTTTATATCTTCCATGAGCTTTTCTATAGCTTTTCGAGACAATACTTTTTGCTGTTCAGATAATTTTTCCCATGCTTTTTTAAAGTTGTCAGTTCGGGCGATTCGCACAACTGCTTCCTTTTATATTACTAAATTACATATATACTATATTACTAGATTGGTATATTGTCAATACTATGTTTAATTAAAAAGTTATAGGGTAAAATAGAAAAGCCCCCGAAAAATCATTAATTCGAGGGCTTTTTTAGCTTTGAATTTGGTAGCGGGGGTTGGATTTGAACCAACGACCTTCGGGTTATGAGCCCGACGAGCTGCCACTGCTCCACCCCGCGACAACACTACCTTTACAGTATAAACCTTTCCAAGTTGAGATGTCAAAAAAGCTATCGATTGTTACGTTTGCTTTTCGGCTGATTTTCTTCGTTAACGCACTAATCTGGGCGCCATTTTTTTAGGCGTTCGGCTACTTCCTGTTCATTGCCCTGGTCGCTTGGGGTGTAAAACTTTTTATCTTTTACCGAATCAGGCAGGTTCTGCTGTTCTACGTAATGCCCATCGTAGTCGTGGGCATATTTATAATCCTTGCCGTAGCCGATGTTTTTCATCATCGGAGTAACCGCATTGCGCAGGTGCAGCGGCACCGGGTCGTTAGAGCCTTTTTTGATTTCATCCTCTATAGCCGAATATGCTGTGTAAAGTGAATTGCTCTTGGGAGCGGTGGCGAGGTAAACTGTCGCTTCAGCCAGTGCCAGTTTTCCCTCCGGCAGTCCGAGAAAATGTATCGCCTGCTGTGCCGCCATAGCCACTACCAGAGCCTGCGGGTCTGCCATTCCCACGTCCTCTGTGGCAAATCTCACCAGTCTTCTGGCTACATATAACGGGTCGTCTCCTGCTTCCAGCATCCTTCCCAGCCAGTAAAGAGAGGCATCGGGGTCGGAGCCGCGCATCGATTTATGCAGGGCTGATATAGTATCGAAATGTCTGTCTCCGCCTTTGTCATATGATATCGCCCGGTGCTGAATGGTGTCCTCGATGGTAGATAAGACAATTCTGCGTTTGCCGTCTGCGTCCGGTGATGTAATAAGGGTGGCTGTTTCCAGGGTATTCAAAGCGGCGCGCGCATCGTTGTTGCACATTGTTATCAGGTAGTCCAGCGCATCGTCTTCGAGTTCAACTTTATATACACCCAGTCCCCTTAAAGTATCTTTTATGGCGCGCAGGATTATCAATTTGATTTCCTCTTTTGTAAGCGGTTTTAAGACGTACAACTGAGAACGTGATAGCAGGGGAGAGATAACTTCGAACGACGGGTTCTCGGTGGTAGCGCCGATTAAGGTTATCGTGCCGTCTTCCACAAACGGGAGAATGGCGTCCTGTTGCGCTTTGTTGAAGCGGTGGATTTCATCAATAAATAGGATGGTCTTTTTTCTGGTCATCAAACGCCGCTCTTTGGCTTCCTCGATAGTCTTTCTCAGGTCGGCAACTCCGGCGCTGACAGCCGATATCGGGCTGAAATGAGAGGATGTGCTATTGGCGATGATGTTTGCCAGTGTGGTCTTGCCGCTTCCGGGCGGACCCCACAACATTATAGAAGGCAGGTTGCCGGATTCGATAGCAAGCCTTAAAACTTTGCCCTTGCCGACGATATGCTGCTGTCCGACGAACTCTTCCAGTGTTTTCGGACGCATACGCGCCGCCAGAGGCGCTTCCTTCAGCTTCTCTTTTTCAAACTCATGTTGAAACATATCCATTTATATGACCAATCATAACATTATTAGAACTTTAGTTCTATATTATAACTATTTTTATAGCAAAAATACAAGATGTATTTGTTAATTCGACTCTTATTGACCGTATCGAAAAGGTTAAAGTTGGGAGATTTGATTGAAAGTCCGCCGCTATGGATTCGACAGGCTCACCACGAACGGCGGAAGTTTACCAGTAATAGGGAGAGAGCAACATGAACTGCGGTAAATTTGTGTGCCCCATAATGAAAAATATTTTACGAATTAAAAGCGTCTCATCCGGTTCTTAATAACATTTATAAACTCTTCCGGATTGGATGCCGAAAATATGAACAGTTTGTATTTACCCGTTTTAAGCTCGACGACCACTCTTTTGTAGCCGAATGTTGAATATGCCAGTGTCATCCCCTGTTTCAGTCTTGCCACGCGCACTCCCCAACCGCCGTATGTAATCCCTGCTCTATCGTCTGAATAGATGTCAGCTATGTTGGTGAGGGGGGTCTCGAATTTTATTAAGCCGAAGGAGGCCTTCAGTTTATCCTGCGTAATACTGATGTCCAGTTTGGTCAACGTTGTCAGGAAAGCGGTTACAGCAAGCATCACAATTGCCATTATCAACCAGAAAACTGCCGAGGCATCGGCATCCGGTATGAAACTGCCGGACGATTGCAGGAAGAAAAAGACCAGGAACAGAATACCGGTCGCTCCCTCTCCTATGATAATATAATACATAAATTTGAAGGGTATGGTTTCGCCGTAGATTTCGTCGTATTCTCTCATTCGGTTAAATTGTCCCTTACTTTTATTTTTTTTTACAATTCGTCTCGCCACGAATGTCTTATTTCGACAGGTTGAGAGTTTAGTATTATACTCCCGTTTCTGACATCCCTCATCAGTCGCACTTTGTTCGACAGCTTCCCCCGAGGGAAGCCTAATTATGCCTTTCCTTGGGGAGGGTACCATCCCAATTAATCGGGACTCTAATAAAATCCGCGCATCCTGAGTATGGCGAAGGACACGAACTAAGCATTACAAAAACCCTAAAAGCCGCTCGTGGTGAGCTTGTCGAATCCATAGCGGCGTCGAATATAATATTAGGGATTACTTCATCCTCCTGTGTCGTCCTCGCAATGGTAATATCAATATTATTTGTACCTTTTAACTTCGAAACGGTAAAGCTGTACTTTTTCATCGGGCATAATGCCGGCTTTGCGGCGGCAGATATCGATTTGATGCTCTGCGCTATCCACTCCCTCGAGGTCCGGCAGCAACAGTCCTTTGCGGTAATCTCTCTCCACAATAACTCCGTACTTCTTCGGGTCTAAGTCTTTAATTCCCTCGACAGGCTCGGGGGCAGTTAAAATATCAACGCTGTATTCCAGTTGCCCCAGTTCATCGGCGGTAACAGGAGAAAACCTGGGGTCGCGTGTTGCCGAGCTGATGACGTTGGAGATGATTTCCTCAGCGATGTTATTATGCGCCGGCTCGAAAGTGCCGATGCAACCGCGGAGCTGATCGAATTTGTGCAGAGAAACGAAAACACCCGCCTGTTCCTGAAAGAGCGGAGGCAGGGGGTCGGGGGGCTCGATTTTCCTGCCTTCGTTGATGTATATTTCTATTGCTTTTTTTGCCAGTTTGACCGGTTCGGATAAGTCTTCAAACTTGGCTTTTTTAATAATTATACCGGCGTATCCGACAACACTGGAGTAATCCCCTGAAGTATCGCCACTGGTGCGGTGCATTACCAGTTCTGCTCGTTTAGCGCCAAGTTCTCTGGCGACTGTGATGACGCTTACAATAGGCCCGTATCCGCACATACTGATGTTATTTTTCCGGATTCGTTCCAACAACTCATCTTCATTTAGTGCAAGAATAGGTTCAATGGCCATTCCGTCTTTTTTAATAACCGATTCTTGTTCCTCATAATGTGTCATATCACTGGAGGCAACTATCAGCGCCTCCTTACCGGAATCGATTATTGCTTTGGATATAGCTCGTCCGATTTCCCGGTAAACCGTTCCGGTGGCGTGCGACAGGACAATAGGAACGATTTGCACATCCCTGTTAAGATATTGAAGGAACGGCAGCTGTACTTCTATGGAATGCTCCGACATATGAGCCATATAATCTTCGGAAAGGAATTTGGAGTTGGCAAGGATGCGTTTCGCTAAGCCGGAATCGATTTTTACATTCCCGAGCGGGGTTTTCCATACTCCATCGGTCATAATACTGAATTGTTTCCCCATTCCTGTATGATTTGGCCCTATAATGATACAGGTATCTTTTACGTTCACTTTCGATATTGTTGCTCCGGCGACACTTCCCGAATATATATAACCGGCATGCGGCATAATTATGCCGATAGCATCTTCTTTTGCGGCATTCTCATCGACCATATTTGCTATCATCTCTCTCAGTTCCGAAGGAGAATCAGGATAAAACATTCCGGCAACGGCTGCTTCTCTTATCATAATGTTACCTCCGTATCCGTTCTGATATTCAGGTCTGCTCCGCAGTAAACGCAATTGCCGCCTTTCAGTCCGAGTATTTCGGTCTGAAAAGCGTATCTTCTTATAACTATCTTACCGCAAGAGTAGCAGGTGGTATTTTCACTGTTATGACCGGGAATGTTTCCGGCATAAACGAATTTAAGCCCGGCTTTTTTGCCGATATCTATGGCGTGCTCCAGCGTTTCTACCGCAGTCGGTTGAACATTCATCATATTATAATTGGGATAAAAACGCGTAACGTGCCAGGGGGTTAGCTCTCCCAGTTCTTCTTTTATAAAGCGGGCGATGCCTTCCAGTTGAACATCATCATCATTTATCCCGGGAACTACATTGGTAACAACCTCGACATGCATATTCCATTTGAACTTTGCTCTTTTGGCATTATCGAGTATGCCTTCCCAGTTACTTATTTTTGCCAGTACCTTATAAGTCCGGTCGTTGAATCCCTTTATGTCTACCCTATAAGCATCCAGATAAGGCCCGATGGCATCCAGAGCTTCCGTAGTCATATATCCGTTGGTAACATAAGCGGTGTAAAGCCCGTTTTCTTTAGCAAGTTTTGCCGAATCCAAGGTATATTCGAACCAGACTGTCGGTTCATTATAGGTCCAGGCGATTCCCCTGCAATTGTATTCTTTTGCCAGCATTACAGCTTCCATCGGCTGTATCTGCCGGCTCTTTTGCGGTAAATCAACGCAGGATATTTCCCAGTTCTGGCAATCCCGGCAATGAAAATTGCAGCCCCAGCCTCCCAGTGAAAATACGGTACTGCCCGGAAAAAAATGAACCAGTGGTTTTTTTTCGATCGGGTCGATTGCTACGGAAGATACCTGTGCGTAGTTAAGGTTGTAGAGTTCGCCACCTTTATTTTGATACATCCTGCACACGCCTGTCTTGTCAATACCTATTTTACATCGCCAACGGCAGGTGTTACAGCGTACTCGTCCATCGGTCAATTTTTCATATAGCATAGCTTGATGCATAATTAACCTCAATAATATTATACACTATATAAACAGGAGATGTTTGATCTCTGCAATCCTGATGAGATATTGAATTATCGGATGCATTTGTTAGGCAATTTCAGCGGGTTATTGTCATAGTCTTGCATATTTTTTTTATTTTATATCAAATCTTTTATACTTAAACAGTAAAAGATGTATAATAAATGACATACGGAGGTACTATCATGGGTATGGTTTTAGGTTTTGTACTCGGTGGTTTGCTTGCTTTAACCGGCGGAGTATTTACATACTTCTGTATAAGCGAGTTTACTGTTTTTGCATTCCACAACCTTGAATGGCTGGCTATTATACTGCTAATAATGGGGGTGGCTTCGGTTTTGGGTGGTGGCTATCTCATTTATAATTTGATAAAGAAAAGCTAAAGTCGAATTATATCTTTTCGTTAAACCCTTGATTTTTGTGATAAATAATTAATTATTTTTATTCGGTCTTTTATACAGGACATAAATAATCCCACGGAAAAACCGGTTCCCGCTCGTTTTTCCGTTAGCAAGTAGAGAAAATTGAATTATACAGAGAATAAGACAAGTAAAAATGTCATTTTAATAGTTGCTGTAATGACATCCTTCCTGACCCCCTTCATGGGCTCTTCAATAAACATCGCCCTGCCTGCTATCGGCTCAGAGTTCTCGATGGATGCCATTTCTTTAAGCTGGGTTGTCAGTGCCTATCTGCTGGCTTCGGCGGTCTTTTTATTGCCAATCGGAAGGGTGGCGGATATCTACGGGCGTAAGAAGATACTCCTTTTAGGGATAATCATATTTACCGTATTTTCTTTCTTGTTGGCAATTGCTACCTCATCGGCTTTAATTATTGCTCTGCGCGCTCTACAGGGGCTGGGCAGCGCTATGATATTCGGCACAGGAGTTGCCATTTTAACTTCGGCTTTCCCAGCTAGGGAAAGGGGAAGGGCGCTCGGTATAAATGTGGCTTCGGTCTATCTGGGGCTTTCCCTTGGGCCTTTTTTGGGCGGTATTCTTACCGAAAGCTTCGGCTGGCGCAGTATATTCCTGATCAATGTTCCTCTGGGTTTGATTGTAATCTTTATGATACTGTGGAAACTGAAAGGGGAGTGGGCGGAAGCACAGGGTGAAAAGTTCGATTTTACAGGTTCGATAATCTACGGCATCAGTTTGATCAGTTTCATGTACGGGTTGTCAATACTGCCGGATTTATCTGCCGTATGGTTTCTGGCAATCGGCGTTTTATGTCTTTTAGCTTTTATCTGGTGGGAGATGAAGAGCAGCAGCCCCATTTTAAATCTGAATCTGATAAGGCGAAATATGGTATTCGCTTTTTCCAATATAGCCGCTCTTATAAATTACAGCGCCACTTTTGCCGTCGCATTCCTGTTAAGCCTTTATTTACAGTATACTCAGGGGATGAGCGCCCAGACTGCCGGTATCATTTTGATTGCTCAACCTATCGTGATGGCGATTGTGTCTCCGCTTGCCGGCAGACTATCGGATAAAATTCAACCTCGAATTATTGCTTCATTGGGGATGGCACTGACCGCTGCAGGTCTTCTTTATTTCAGTTTTATAGATGCTGATACTACTATAGCTGTCATAATACTGGGGCTGGTGATTGTGGGATTGGGTTTAGCTTTATTTTCCTCTCCCAATACCAATGCCATAATGAGCTCGGTCGAAAACAAATACTACGGGGTATCTTCGGCAATACTATCCACAATGAGAATGGTCGGAAACATATTAAGCATGGGTATTGTAACAGTGCTGTTTGCCGTATTTATCGGAAGGGTCGAGATAACTCCCGAATACTATGCACCTTTCTTGGACAGTATGAAAGTTACCTTTGTTGTTTTTGCGGTTCTCTGCTTTTTGGGGATTTTTGCTTCGCTGGCCAGAGGAAGACTGCGGAGGCTGTAATATGTTATCGTTATAAATTGTTTTTAAGCTATTATCCCATTATATGGGAAGGCTTATTTATTAGATGTGCTAATTCCGAGATAATATAAACAGATGTATTTTAACTCTTGATTTCGTCTATATAACGGATTATTATGGAAAACGGACACTTATTGTTACCGGTTGTTTTCTACTTTCCTGCCCGAGGAGGTATTTCAAAGTGGCAAAAGATAGCCCCGATACAAAAATAATAAAGCCCACGATTCACAATGATGGGAATCGTCAATCTGCTCGCCGCTATGAAGTGACTGCCGAGTGGTATAAAAAAATGATTGAGGGTGCTGAAGAGGGATTTATGTTGTTCGACAGCAGTGGTGGAATTGTCGATGTAAATGAATCGCTTTGCAGTATGCTTGGCTATAGTCGTGGAGAGCTACTTTCTATGACTGTGTTTGATTGCGGTATGGGGTTGGATAATAGTACTGAGAAACTGGTGACGATGATTAACCGGATAAAACAACTCGGCGGCATTCATAATTACGAGTCGAAGCTGAAGTGCAAAATAGGTATAGTTATCGATGTTATAGGCAGCATACAATTTCTGGATATTGATTCCGGGCTCATATTTTGTTTTTTTCAGGATGTTACCGAGCATAAAATGCTGGAACGCAGGGTCGAAGAATCCGAAAGAAAATATCGGGAATTGTTTGATGAAGCACCCATTGCGTATGTGTATATTGACCTGGAGGGGTATATTCAGGAGAGTAATAAGGAGGCTCAAAAACTTTTTGGTTATACCCATGACGAGTTAAGAAAAATAAAAATTTATGACCTGCATCCTGATGAATTAAAAAAGTCCGGGAAACTTGTTTTTAAAAAGGCGACACAGGGCAAAATTATTAAAAACGAGGAAGTTATTCATTTAAACAAAAGCGGGAATAAAATATATTGCCTTCTTTCAATAAATCCGTTAAAAGATACACAGGGGGAAACGGTAGCTTTAAGGTCAACACTGAAAGACATTACTATACGCAAGTACATTGAACAGCAGTTACGAGATAGCAAAGAGTTTTCGGATAACATCATTAAATCTATGAAGGACGGTTTTTCGCTATTAAGCAGCAAGGGAATACAAGTTGATATCAACGATGCTTTTTGCCGTATGACCGGATTTGAACGTGATGAGTTAATCGGCAAGCAACCGCCTTACCCTTATTGGCCGGAAGAGGAATATACTGCTATTCAAGAAGCATTCGATAAAACATTGCATTGCGAATTTGAAGATTTCGAATTGGTATTTAAGAGAAAAAGCGGAGAGCGTTTTCCGGTTATTGTGAGTCCTTACTTTGTAAAAAACAGCAGTGGGGAACTCACATATTATATTGCGACTGTAAAAGACATAACCGAGCGAAAAAAATTGGAAAGGCAATTACAGGAGAGGAAGGACTTCTCGGAAAAAATCGTGCGGGTTATGAAAGACGGTTTTTCTATGTTTAGTACGGATGGGGTATTACTTGGTGTAAATGATGCTTTATGCCGGATGACAGGATTCGATTATGATGAACTTGTCGGTAAGAAAGCCCCGTTTCCTTACTGGGCTGAAGAAGACTATGAAACAATAAACAGTTCTTTTTGCAAGACTTTAAATGGGGAATTCGATGATTACGAGATGATTTTCAAGAAAAAGAACGGGGAGCGTTTTCCGGTTCTTGTCAGTCCCTATTCCGTGATAGGTGCCGGCGGTAAGACCAGTTATTTTATGGCTACAATTAAGGACATCACGGCTCGCAAGAAGGTAATCGAGGCGATTAAACTGGAAGCGGAACGATTGAAAAGCCTTGTGAGTATCGTTCAACACGAATCCGAGAGCATACAGGAACTTCTTGACTTCACTTTGGACGAAGCCATCAAGCTCACGCAGAGTAAAATCGGTTATATCAATTTCTATGATAACGATAAAAAAGAATTTGCTTTTAATACCTGGTCTAAAGATACCATGAAAGACTGCAAGATAATTCACAAGCCGATGGTTTTTAAACTGGAAAATACGGGTATATGGGGTGAAGTGGTACGAAATTCCAAGCCTGTTGTTTTAAATAACTATCATTCTCCCCATCCGCTGAAAAAGGGATATCCTGAAGGGCATGTAAAAATATCCAGATTCCTGAGTACACCGGTATTTTATCAAAATAAAATAGTGGCAGTAATCGGCGTAGCTAACAAAGAGAGTGACTACAATGAATCGGATATACAGCAGCTTATTCTGTTAATGGATTCTGCATGGAAAGCTGTTCTGCGCAAGAGAGCCGAGGAAGAACTGAAGAGTCAATTACAGCAAAAAATGGAATACACCAGAGCACTGGTTCATGAGCTTAAGACGCCATTAACGTCACTTCAAATCGCCAGTGACATCCTTGGTGAAATTGCCACTGCAAACCCATATCTGGAAGTTTCCAATAATATCAGCCGCGGTGTAAAACAGCTCTCCAGGAGAGCCGATGAATTGCTTGATATTGCCAGAGGCGAAATCGGTTTGCTTAATTTGAAGTATCGAAATGTGAAGCTGGAGTTCTTCTGTGAGGGAATTAAAGAGCAATTGATTCCGATTGCCAACAGAAAGGGTGTTTTACTGGAGTGCAATGTGGATATTGATCTTGTTTCGGCAAAGATGGACGATGAGCGTATAATGCAGGTAATCTATAATTTATTTGATAATGCCTTGAAATTTACTCCCAGAGGTGGCAAAATCGTAATGTCGGTTACATCCGATAAAGATAATATAATTATATCGGTAAAGGATAATGGTTGCGGTATAAGCAAAGACAAAATCGAAAGCCTGTTTAATGCCAGAAAAACTACACAGGAAAACAGTCAGAGGTTTAGCGGGTTGGGAGTAGGCTTGATATTATCTAAAATGCTGGTCGAAATGCATGGAGGTGAACTCCGGGTTGAAAGC
>Ga0265293_10010314_pt1 | contig 13091 bp, 11 predicted proteins | sample Munlanlewell138R_FD_192505 | JGI IMG/M metagenome (GOLD analysis project Ga0265293, IMG submission 192505) | Leachate microbial communities from a municipal landfill in Southern Ontario, Canada - Leachate well 138R | ecosystem: Engineered > Solid waste > Landfill > Unclassified | place: Canada... | reverse complement strand
TTGTCTGCTTTCTAATTCAAAGCTCTCATATTATAATTGCTCTCATCAATTCAATATTATTTTGGGATATATGCTGCCACTATTTTACCCATTATTTGACCCCAATCCCCTTCATTCCATTTTTATGTTTTAACTTTTATCAACAAAACACTTCACTTCACCAGAATCACATATTCAACGTGACATGATGCAACAATTCTGATAACCATTAACCTGGCACCCCCTTGTTATCAGAGTGCAGTTTTACAATCTTTTTATCATCAAATAGTCATTATTCCCAACATGATCATATTTTTCATCAACTACTTCATATCCAAGATCTTGATAAAACTTTACTGCAGGGTTATCTTTTTGAACAGATAAGGAAGTCTGCTTATATCCATTAATTCTGAGCAATTGGAAGATTTTATTCATTAGCTTTGTGCCTATACCGTAGTTTCTAAATCCTGGAAGCAAGGAAATAGCAAGCTCAGGCGTGTTTTCATCTATATGTCCAAAGGCTGATATTATTCTTGTCCATGCTGCACCAATTATTTGCCCATTTTGTTCTGCAACAACACCCAAGTCACCTGCTTTAAGCCCAAAATCGTGTATATAAACAAATATCTCAGGCTCCTCAATTATACTTCTTGGTGGCGACTCCATGCCTTCTGGAACAAAAATCGCTTGATACAAAAACTCCTCCAGGCAAAGATAATCAGAATTTACCATCACCCTAATTTTTGGACTTATTTTGTGCGCAGTGATAATAGTATAACTGAAAGCGTTTATAGTAATAACTTTACCTTCCCAATACACATACCAATTCTTACCTACCTGCGTCATAAAATCAGCTTTATTTAAGCACTTTTTACACCAGGTGACGACATCATCAATGCCCAGGGTAAGGTTTCTTTTAATCCGTTCTGCACCGAGCTCCGTCGTATGCAGCTTATTTATATTCTTAATTAGTTCATTCATATACCACATCCCAAAAATCAAATAAGCAAGTTCGGCTGCAAACTGAATGACTGATGATTGCACCTACATTATACAAATATCAGTCGATGCTTTTGTGTATAATCCTAATCTTGTGGAATGAGCTGGTTATCCCAATCATCAATCAATGGGCTATTAAGGATCCGAAATTTACGCTTTGTATTCCATAATTCCCTAAGCATTCCAAAATTCTCATCGGGGTCAAGCAGCAGGATAGCTAACTTATCAATTTCAAGGAAATCCTCTTCGGTGAGTCTATCAAATTTATTATCCACATAGCTTGGTTGAAATTTATACGATATTTCGTTGTTCATTAAAGCATGAAAATCATAAAATACACCTCTAATAACAGCTTTTAAAGAATTTGTCCCTAACCCATCCCCATAAATGTATCGCGACCCATCTTCTTTTCCCGCCCTGATATCCAACCAGGCTTTTGCTGACCAATCGAATCTCTCCATAGGAATGTCGAACTGATCGAAACCCAAATCTTCTTGTTTGAAAAACCCATCTGCATCTATATTTATCCAACTACATCTATCATTATCCCAGTACTGATTTATCCAATGATCCCAACTTTGGTTTTTATCAAGATAAGGCGCAAAACCCGCTCTTGAACGACTTGGTATCCCCTTGGCTTTTAATATTGCTGACATTAAAACCGAGACATACCGACAAGTGACGACAATCTTGTGCTCGACTGCCCTCTCAATGGTAAAACCTCTACTATCTAGTCTGAATAGTTCGGCAGCCATAGCCATTGCAGTTAACAATACATCATCTTCACAACGAAGACGATACCAAGGAAATCTTGTCATATCCCCATATATCAAATCAGAATTAGCACCCGAATTTCCTTCACGCAATGTTACACGATGGATTACCTGTGAGCAAATAAGATTTCCTAATTGGCGTATATCATTAGGCAAACTCTTAAAATAATCAGCATATAAACCCGCATAAGTATAAGTCCCTGTACTTTTGTAATGATTTAAGATGTCTTGTTTCATTCTTCCCTCCGTGTGTCAATTTCTCCGTCCCCTTGTCATATCACAATCATTTTATTCTTTTTCATTTTATCACCACTTCAAAAAATTATTACCAAAACTTTATTTTGGTGTCCATGTTTTGCTAATATCATAAATACCTGCAATCCCCCAATAAAGTTGATAAACACTGCTTCGCCCCGTGACTTCTAAATCACTTTTGCACAATGCTATGTCACACTATCTCAAGTTGTTAAGCTCTGACTATTACTGAGTAAAGAATAAAAAGCTATAATGTGTCAACATATTTTTTGTAATTGCTGTTTTTTTTGAACAACACACGACAACACACTGGAACACACTTTTTTAAGATTCAAGGTTTTAAACAGACGAATGCAATACACGAACGGTTCCATGATAAACAGATCAAGACAATCAACTTTTTTTTGAACAACACACGACAACTCACTTCAACTCACTTTTGGATTTAAGGCTTTAAATAACCATTTCCAGATCCTACAATTGCTACCTATACACTTTCTTTTTTTAAGCAACACACGGCAACACACTGTTTTCTGAGAGCTGAGGTTGAAGGAGTAGAAGCACCCGTTTCGGCTGTTCTAAATGAATTTGATGGAAAAGATCAAGATATTACCAAAAAATGGATTGATTATATCACTGGTGGCTGGTTTGAAGAGTATATTTATCACCACCTAAACCAATTTGCAATAACTGATATCAAGACTGGTCTTAATATTGAACATGAAAATCTGACAAATGAAATAGATATAGCATTTACAAAAGATAATGGGCTGTATGTCATTGAATGCAAAACATCAATGAAGGATAGTGATAATAAAAGTATTGCAAATGATACCATCTTCAAGCTCGACGCCTTGAGTAACCTTATGGGTATTGGTGTAAAAAAATATCTACTTACACTGGATCAAGAGACATACTCTACAGATAATGTCAAAAATAGATTAGAACAGTTCAGAATAATAACTCCTGATCCAGCAGATCTTGTTCCAGAAAGGATAGATGACACCTTGGCAGATTTGTTTAAAATCAAGAAAAGAGAGAACTGAGAAACCTTAATGTAATGCTTTATCCAACTTGTCAAGAATGAGTTTATTCCCCTCCTTATGAAAATATATCCTTTTTGCATCTTGATCATGCCAAGCATCACATTCGTGAGTAGATGGGGCAAGTTTGCTACCGTGTAGAGGTTTGCAATCCAGTGATTCAGGATTACTACCATCATAAGCAAACTTCATCAAGTCATCGACTTTCTTATTGATCTCATAGATCCTGTTTGTGGTAAGTTTTGCCGTATCTATTGAACGTTTAAACCCATCGGTAAATACAACAAGTTCAGTTGGGCTCTCCCATAGTTTTTCTGAGTATATTGTCGTCTTAACCGTATTCCACAAAGATTTACCCCATACTGACAAAGAGTACTGCTCATCCATTTCAAAGTAGAATAGAGGGGTAAGCGTTTGAAGCTCTTCTTTTTTGATTGTTAGCCCTTGCGCCATCTTTCTGATAGCGCTGAGATTCTCTTTGATATTATCTTCTATGGTCAACTTGACGGGTAATCTTGGTATTTTCATCAGCTCTTTTGCACTCTCAAATAAATAAAAGCTCTCATCTGCATAGAATTGGGCTACTGTCTGTAAGAAGGCATTTACACTTTTGAACCCACCTGTGAGGTTATAGACAATCGTATAGTTTTCTTTAGATGTTTCATAAATATCACTTAACTGATCACTTAATTCACCAAGTGCATTTTGAAAAAGATAGTGATCTTTAGTCTGTAAGTCTGTCTGCTCTATCATGATTGGCTTAATGTTGCAGCTGTATTCAAAATAGGATTGTATTAGCCCTGCGGTAAATCTACCGAAAAGCGTATCTGTTGGTACTAAATATAAAACAGTCCCTGCTGGCGGACTGCCTTTGAAATAAGTGAATAGGCCATTGAGCTCAGCAGATAGTTTTTTAGCTTCTTCTATCTGAATACCATTAATCTTATCTTTACTATTTTGTAGTATATTTTGTATTCTTCCTCGCTCTTCTTCATTCTCTATTTCACTGATATCCTTGATATTTGAATATTCAAAAAGTAGATTTTCGTTTCTATTAAGGTTGGTAAGAATACTTGTTCCACATGTGCTTATTATTAATAAATTTTTCATGTTTCTCCTTTGTATCATGATGCACTGCCTGATTAGGCAGTGCATACGTATTTTATTTTAAAGTCATTTGAGATGGGGCTTTTAAAATCTCTCTATTGATGTACTCATTCATTTTGCCATTATTTGTTTCTCTTTCGATTTCCATATACCTTGTTTCGTCATTACGTGGTTTTTTATCATAATTTAGCATTGCTTTAAGCTCAATTAAGCGGGGAATATCCCAAATATTAGAATATTCTTTTTCTATTTTTTTTAAATTTGAATTAAGATGGTCACAAAATAATCCTTTGTAGTCATCTATGTCATTACTTGAATCTTTAGCACCCAAAGATTTGAAGCTTTTATATCTGTCATTCCTGTATATAATCGTCAGCTTGGGTATGATCTGTATTGAGCCTAAGCCAAGAGGTTTTGCCATACCTATCTTATGACAACATTCCTCAGGCAAGTCAAGAACAGTCAATAAAGCGCCAAGTTCGTAATCTTTTAAGTTTTCAAATCTAATGCGAGCTTTAAATTTTGATCCTTCTTTTAAGGGTTTGATTTTTGTATATAGTTCATCATGATCTTTTAGTTCATCTTTGTTATCTTCATACCACTTATATTTAGCATCATCAATAATCTTATGCCAGTATAGTTTATGTCCTGCTAACTGCGAATCACGTGAGTCATAGTTTTTTACTCCTTTGACATTTTCTTCAGCAGGTTTTATTTCAGCTTTATTTTGTTTCAGATATAGTTGAAAAGAGTTGGGTTTTGGGGCAGATAGTATTTTTGGGCTTCTTTCTTCATCCTCTTCTATTTCATTTATGGCAATAGCATCTTCAAAACACAGTCTTCCTGCCAGAGTATGTTCATTCTTCCCTTTTTTAATTCTGCCAAAAAGAGCTTCTGCCATATCAAGCTTATCTATTTTATGCTCATCTGGTATTAAATCACCAATACTTTTATCATAAACAAGTCTAAAAAAACGAGTATGTCCAAATGCTAAGACTTCTTTATCGTCATGAATAAAAAAGCAAGGAACATCTTTTCTCTTCTCTGCCTGATCGAGTAGATCAACAGCGTCTCTGCTTGCATCACCTTCATAAGATAGTGCTAACTTGCTGTTAATTATAAATTTTTCTTCTGTTTTCTCTCCTATAACCCAATGCCAGCGTTTGCCTAATTCTTTATTAGGTTGCCAAATAAGATAACCATCATTTAATCCTTCTTTAGCTGTTCCACTTACAAGCTTAACATTTTTCAAGAGATTATCTGGTTTTTCCGCGTTTTGTTCGGTATTCTCTACATTATCATAAAAGCTTACATCGACATAAGTGGGTATTCCTGAGTTATTCTTCTCTTCCTCATCAGCTGCACCTTGAGTTGAGTTTTTTAAGACAAACTTACGAGTAAAATCGTTTTCTTCAACTTTATGATACCTTTCTGCTTTGACAATTCTATAAGATCTACCGCTTTTTTCCAAATAACCAGCAAAGACTTGTCTACTTTTTGTATTATTTACCATAATATTAGTATACTTTTCCCTGAACTCAAATGATCTGTCTGCAAAAGATCTGTAATAAAGGTTTTTGTCATCAATAAAAGTCATTTTGCTATAGGTGACTATCTCATATAGGGTTCTCACCATACCACGAATAGAAGATCCAGGTATTTTGAACTTGTAACCTGCAGGTTTAAAATGTTGTGAGTTCTCTTTTTTCGTGTCTTTATTGTTATTATTTTTAACATCTTCTTCTGTCAATGTTCCACGCACGTAAATTGGACTTTTAGCTGTCATTTCAAGTTCGATATAGCCATCATACAAATCCCCTGAATAATCATTGAAGCTATTTGTACTATTTGATTCTTCATGATATATAACTTCTTCGTTTAGCGGCACAAAATTGTATGGTGCCTTTGCATTAATTCTTTGTTTTATTGCCATTTATCCTCCTGCAATTCCGCGTAGATAATGTTATTATTAAAAAAGTAATGCCTAACGGTGTACAACATATTTACTTTCTTTCAAGTTCACTTGGTTTTTTTAAAATCTGCCTTTCCTTAAAAGCATTTAGCTCCATATATGCAGTATCTTTATTGTCTGGCCTTTTTTGATAATTGAGCATAGTTTTAAGCTCTTTTAGGCGGGGATTATCCCATATTTTTGCAAAGATACCTGTATATTTTTCTGTGGGAATCTTTTCTACTCCCATGGAGGTAAAATCCTGATATCTATCTTTTCTGTTAATTATATTAAGCTCTGGTTTAATATGTATTGAGCCTAAGCCAAGAGGTTTTGCCATACCTATCTTATGACAACACCCTTCGGGCAAATCAAGAACGGTTAATAAAGCGCCAAGTTCATAATCTTTTAAGTTTTCAAATCTAATGCGAGCTTTAAATTTTGATCCTTCTTTTAAGGCTTTTATTTTAGTGTCTGGTTCGTCGTATTTCTCTAATTTGTCAACATCTTCTTCATACCATTTATAGTCTTTTGTGTCATGATTTCTATGCCAGTATAACTTATATCCTGCTAACTTCGCACTGTCTGAATCATAGTTCTTAATTCCTTTGTACTTTTTACCGACTCCTACAATTTCTCCTTTTTTTTGTTCAAGATATAGCTGAAAAGAGTTTGGTTTCGGTGAGGATAGTATTTTTGGGATTCTTTTAATGTCTTCTTCTACTTGAGTTGCAACAGCGTCTTCAAAAAACACTCTGCCCGCTATTGTATTCTCTTTAGATACAATTCCAAAGAGCGATTCAGCCATATCGACAGAGTTTGCTTTATGAGAGTTACTCCTTAGATCACCGATACTTTTATCATAAACAAGCCTAAACATACCTGTGTGACCAAATGCTTTAACTTTATTGCTACTATCTAAAATAAAGAAGCAAGGCACACCTGGATTTTTTGATGAGTTAGCGCATTCTATTAAATTGACAGCTTTTCTATTAACATCATTTCCATAGTCTCTTATCAAAGTTTCGCTAACGTCATATTTTACATCTTTTTTCATTTCTCCAATAACCCATTGCATATGTTTTTTGGGAATCTTTCCCGATAATACAAGAGTCCCTTTGGTTAAGCCATCTTTATTTGTTGCTGATATCTCTTTTATCTTGCTATAATAGAGTTTAGTGTAGGCATTTGTTTTACTATTAAATGAGTGATTATGCACTGTTGGTCTATCAGATTTAAAGTACACTTCTTCAAAAGGAGTTTTTTTTATCTTTTCTGTATAATATTTATTTGGCGCCTTACCATCAAATGACATTGGTATGAAATTCTGAATTTTCCCTTCCAAATCTCTTTCTTCAACTCGATGATAGCCTTCAGCTTCATAGATAAAATATTCATTGTTTTCTTTCACTAAGTAACCTGCTAAAACTAAGGGCTTAAAGGCATCTTCTTCTTTTCCCATCATCAAATCTGAGTATTTTTTTTGGAACTCTATCGACTTATCACCAAAAGATCTAAAATAAAGACTTTTGTCATCAATAAAGGTCATTTTGCTTGATGTTATTATTTCATAGAGGGTTCTTACCATACCACGAATAGAAGATCCAGGTATCTTAAACTTATAATTAGCAGGTTTAAAACTTCCTTCGCTTTGTTCTTTCTTTGCTTTTATATCATCCTCTGTTAATGTTCCACGCACGTAAATTGGGCTTTTTGCTGTCATTTCAAGATCAATATAGCCACTCAGGTCTATGAATTCATCGAAGCTATTATTGACACGGTTTTCTAAAACTGTATCATTTAACGGCACAAAATTATATGGTGCAGTTGCATTCTTCCTGCTGTCCTGACCTCTCCCTTTGTTATAATTATCTCTCCTTTTCATTTTGTCTCCTTTAATTCAATAGACACAAATCTGTGGTCACAATAGCTAAGCTGCCCATTACCCCATTCATCTAAGTAATTTCTGGTGATCAAATGTAACCTATTTTCTTTCCCCAGCTCACCTGTTATCCATTGTGTTGGAACCCTCAAGCCAAATCCTCTATCTTCGACAATATCGACATACCCATCTCTTTCTTCTTCTTTTCTTACACCAAATAGAATTTGTGATGCTTCAATATATTTAATATCGCCCCCTTCTGTGTCAACTCTACGCCTGCCTCTGAGCTTGTCTGACTGCCCAAAACCCTCTTTTTTAGCAGGGCGCCAATAAAAGTATTCTTCATCTTTATTGAAAATTCTAATACTTTGGATTTTTTTAAAATTTAGTTCTTTATCATTTTCAAATTGGTATCTATTATCTTTAAGTTCACCAAATAATATTTCGTCAAACATTGTTGCCATAACTTGGTATTCTCCCTGTAAGAGAGGAAGTTTATCAATCATTTTCTCTTTTTTTATTTCAGATTTTGTAAGCTTAATCTTATACATCTTTTACTCCTTCAACTTTTTTCGGGCAAAAAGGAATTAAAACGTTCCTCTATTTCAGCTTTATCTGCATTTTCATGTAAAGCTTTGATATATTTATCCCATTGCTCACTATTTGCATTTTCATCAAAAATGTTTTCATACTTATTCCCATTGTCGATTATATTCGCAGTTATGCCTTTGAGACAACCACGCCCTACGTTTTTTTCTCCGCCTATTGCTAAATCTTCATAATAAAGATCTTTAAATATCAACAACAACAAGCCTTTTTGTGAATCAAATGCATCTTTAATATCAATGCGTAAACCCTTTACTTGTGCTTGATCAGATTTTGGGAATAGTGGCATAGAGTCAAACAATGCGCCTTTAATAGTCCCACCAGTAAAACGATCTATTTGAATGCGATTTTGTAGTTCAGAAGCCACTTCATCGATAAACACTTCGTTAACTCTTAAATGAGATGGGATTGTATAAGAGTTTTCCTTTTCAGCGCTTGCATAGCCAAACATAGCTGCAATAAATTGTTTAGTAAAACTATTATCTTCCCATATTGTATTAAGTATTCTCTCACCGCGTGCACGTAGAGCGCCACGAACAGAGCTGCCAGGCAAAACAGGTTTATTGTTTGATTTTAGGTGAACTGCGTCTGATCCAAAAGGAGTATCTGGGTATGATCTGACGATTAATGAGCTTGGTATTGTAAAATCACCTATGATGGTAAAAATACTATTATCAACAGCACCTAAACCAGTAGATAGTTCTTTACAATCGGATTTGTCTTGATCAATTAAGTATTCTATAGCATCTCTTTTATTTGCAAAGTCATACTTCATAACTGTTATTTCATTTGCAACCAATTCACCACTACCTGCAGATTGACGTGCACCAACATAAAAAGAATACTTTAACATAGAAACAATTATTGGGATCCACCCCTTTAGATTCTCAAAATCATCTTCACAATTGACATCAAAATACATGTTGAGGTTGAAACATACTCCTGGTTCCAGCACTTGATAGTCAAACTTTGCACCATCTTCAACTAAATTTGTTTTATTATCAATCCTAATACCATCTCTGATAGATATCTTGAAATCATCTTGATCAATCTCCAAGTCATCAAGTTGTAGGCGAGATTGATGATCTTGACCTATACCAAGGTATTTTGAAAACGAATAATCATCAACGACAGCATTTAGTTTGCCTATAAACGAGGATGCAGGGATATATGGCCTGCCATCTGCATTAACAATAATATCACGGTCGCTTATATCTGCACTGCCGCTACCTATTTGTAATGGACTTATTAGTTCAAGTTTAGCTTTTAGTATAATCTTTCCCTTATTCATCTTTACCTCCCCTTCCTCCTTCTATTTTTGCTTTGCGTCTGAGTGCTAAGAAGAAAGTAGTAAGAAATATTCTTTTTGCATCCTCATAAGCTATATCTTCTAACCCAAAGTCTTTTTTAAAATCAGCAACTTTTTTTTCTTTAGAAAAGTTTAATTCTGAAGTACTGGCTAATTCCTCATCAATCATAAGGTTCATCTTTTCTTTATCATTTAGATAATCATACAAGTTTTCATTATTTACATAGCATTTCTTTAGGGTGTCTTTTGAAATATCTCTTAATTCAGCAAAGCTTTCTGAAAAGCTTCCCGATCTTGCAAATCCTTCTAAGCGGCTTGCCAGGCTTTTTGAAATGTTCCCTTTGAATAGTTTTGCTGCAATATATGCTTTTTGCATTAAATGTTCTTCTTGTACCCTATATAATGCGTTTTTACATATATTTTTAATTAGCTCAGGGACTTCAGTATTAGGGCGTTCGACTAAGCGGTCTTCTTCATTATCTCGATAATATTTATTATCAAATTCTTTAAATTCGATGTCACCAAAGCCTTCCCACCGTCTTTCACCAATGCCATACTTTTGTAGATTCATATAGTTATCGGGTGTTTTTGTAAGTTTAAATACAGAGCCTGCTTTGATAGTATAATCTACAGGTTTTTTAGCTCGCAAAATACCTACAGCTATCTCATTTCTAGCACTTTCCATAAAGCATTTATCAATACTAAATTTCTCATTCTTATTTGCTAAAGAGTCATTAAGAGCTTCAATTACTGCATCAAGCCCATTTACAGAAGCATAATTTTTATTTTTTAGTATTAAATCAGACTTCAACAACAGGTAAGTTCCACCTTCTGGTTCAACAAGATCTACTATTTCAACTTTAATCAACTCTGCTCTGCCATATTGAGCAGTCTTAGATTTACCAATCCTTATCGTTTTTGTCTTAGCTAAAAGTTCTTCTATAATTTTTAGGTCTTTTTCTTCTCCAATAATTGAGCCACTAAACTCTTGACCTGGTTCTAAAGCCTCATAAGTAAATATTATGGATTCTTTAGAAATGCCTTCCTCATAGTCCCTTTCATGATGAAAATAAAGTTTTTTCTTTGGTTGATAAAAGCTTGCTATGCCATCTTTTTCTGCAAAAAAGCTTGAACCAAATTTTTTCATTAGCGTTAGATCATCTTCATTGTCATCAAGCATGTTAAGTAGTGGCTTTTTATTATCATAATCTTTCTTATCGTACTGAATATTCATCGGGCAAGGGAAGTACTCTCTGTCATCAAAGAACGGATAGAGGTTTAAAAACCTTAAGCCTCCCATCATAAAAAGCCTGTCAAAATCTTCTTCACCATTCTTGCTAATATGCATATTTGCTAATAAGCCTAAAACTGTACTACCAGGAATATAAGATAGGGTATTAGTCAGTGTTGAATCTCCAGACGATTGTGATATGATTACTGGAGATATTAGTTTGATAATTATATCAAGCTTTTTCATAAATTACCCCCCAATTCTTTTTCTAATTTACCTTTTAATTCATTTTTTAAATTAACTTTCAGTTGCTCATCTTTTTCATTAATTATCTCGATCTCTATCTTCCCAAAGCCGCGGTTTCTTTGCGTGCCTATTCGCTTGATAACCAGGCTAATAAAGGCAAGCATTTTGACAATCTTATCTTGTTTGTCATTATTATTAATTGAAATATCTCCTTCAAAAGTAAAACCTTTCTTTAACACACGAAAAGTACGCAAGCTGTAATCCTTTGCAATACCTTTATCACCATCTATCGCCGTTTGATTACGAATACTTGTAAAATAGCTCTGCATTGTGTTTGAATTAAATTGGTAATTGTAGTTGCTAAACAAATAGTCCAACCAAGGAGCAATATGTTTTTTATCTTTTATGCTTAAATTATCAAAAATTAGCGAATTACTACTATTAGTAGATCCAATTATGCCAAATACTTCGTCAATATCCTTCTCTGTGTATTCCAATAAATCATTTAATCCATCAAAATTTAGAAGCTCTAATGCAGCATCACGGAATAATCCTTTAATTCGTTTAGCAGGAATATATGGTAATCCATAACTATCATATTCAATATCACTGTCTATCACTGAGCCAAATCCACGCCCCGAGCCAATTTGAGTGTCTGATTGGGTTGTAATCATTATTTTTAATTTCATTATTTACCTCCATCTGGTATCAATTCCATTAATTCTATTATATCAGGATATTTATGAGAAACAGGATATAATTTTTTATCATCTTCCAATAATGGATATTCCAAGTCTCCCCTGGCTTGAATTTGCAGTTCAAAAGCATCTATAGCTTCCTTATTCTTAAAAATTACATCTCGTAACTCTTTAACTTTAGAACGAGGCCATTTTCTCAGTAGTTCAGCATGTTTTAACTGCTCTTTCAGTTCTTCTAAATTATATGGCTTTTCATACAAATCCTTGCCTTCTCGTTTATATTGCTTTCTTATTTCTTCTAGCGGATCGCATGTGGATGAATTTATCAATTGAAAATCAATGTATGCTTTATCATCATCCTGCTCTTTGATTCTTTTCTTTTTTGCCTGACTACACAATGATTGTGCCATTTGCACACCTTGGTAAAAAGGGTACTTCTCGTTGACCACAGCAATACCAGCACAACAGTTATACTTTTTTTCTGACAACTTATCAATCTGCTCAATAAATTCTATTGCTAATGGAATACCCATACGTCCTTCACAAACAAATGTAACATCATCACCACCGATAAAGATTGGTCTTATGGGTAAGCATTTCCTCCCATTTTTACTTTTAGTCAAATATTTCTTATAATACTTCCAGTCTTTTCTAAGGATTTTGTCAACAGCAAAGACTAACATATTCCTAAAAGCATCGACATTTGCGTTGTTTACCTTTTTAGACAGCTCTTGATAAGCACTAAGATCGTTACACTTGGAGAATAACTTTCCCATATCATTTCCATCAATATGCACAATAGCAATATTGGACTCAATGCCTTTTTGCGTTGCAAGGTCTGAAAACTCATAAGCAAAGTCAAATTGATTCTCCAAAACATCGCCAAAATCTCCTCTTTCCTATACTTATTATCTGCCATTTGCTTTAAGCATTCAAACTCTTTTTCTGTATTATCTGTCATTCGATATGCATATGTTTTATTGAAGAGAATCTCTGGAACATATGATTTCGC
>Ga0265293_10010311_pt1 | contig 13094 bp, 9 predicted proteins | sample Munlanlewell138R_FD_192505 | JGI IMG/M metagenome (GOLD analysis project Ga0265293, IMG submission 192505) | Leachate microbial communities from a municipal landfill in Southern Ontario, Canada - Leachate well 138R | ecosystem: Engineered > Solid waste > Landfill > Unclassified | place: Canada... | reverse complement strand
CAAGCTTCCCTTAAAATGCGCTAAATTCCGCTTTACGACGTGCAAAGTTTGCGCTATTCGCGCAACCTTCGCACGTCGTGCGTCATTAAGCGCCTTTTATGGGTGATCTTGCGCTACCCCCCCCCCCACTAAGGTTCAGGCGAGCGTACAAAATATCATGCACAAAATCAGCAATCCACTCATAAAATTTTCTTCCAACGGGCTCGCCCCTTGAACGGGCGCAGGGGCAGCGTCCTAAAAATAAATCAGAGCTTCCTTTTTTCTTTACCATTTTGCGCGTCTTCGTCGTCATCGCTCAGCTCAGTCACGACCTCGAGGTCGCTCCTTCGCTTCGCTCCTTGCTTTCTAGAATCCGCATCAAAATGGCAAAGAAAAGAGATTTTTTGTTTTCTTCTTTTTTTACCTTGTTCCTTGCCTCCTAGAACTAGGCTCAAAATTGGCAAAAAATTCAACGAAAGTCAGGCGGGTTTTCAAAATAAAGTCAATAAAATCAATACGTTACACAGAGGAAGGGTTCTAAGGGCGATAGCCCTTAGCGGGGTTTGGGGCAGAGCCCCAAAAATAAATCAGAGTTTCCTTAGCACTCTGAGTAAAGCGAGAGAAAGTAAAAGCTTGCAGACTATGCTAAAAGGGGTAAATAGCAATACGAGCGTTCGCCCTGTTGCGAGGCTTTGCTTTTTAGAAGGACGTAATTATGGCAGAAAAGTCAGCATTTTTAAGAGATATTGTTAAATTTCCCAATTTACTTTGTTTTTACCGTATTTTCGTTATTTTGGCGTGTTGTATCGTGTTCATCTTAGGTTTTCCGCTGATCGCCGCCTTTTTGGGGCTTACTGCGGGTTTAACGGATTATTGGGACGGGATTTATGCGCGAAAGCACAATATGACAACGCGTGTGGGCGCTTTGCTCGATACGGTGGCAGATCTGCTGTTTAATTTCTTCGTGATATCTCTGGCTGTCGCCTATGGAATATGGCCGTTGGCCTTACTTTGGGCGTGGGGATTTCGCGATTTATCGGTGTTGGCGATGCGGGCGAGTGCGGCGCAGATGGGTTTTGATATATCGTCGCGTATGTTGGGGAAGGTGGCGTCGAATTTCATATTTTATGGACTGTTTTTAATGCCTATTGGCTATGCTTTTAGTACGCATTACGCCGACACCATACCTTATTATGTGCAAGTTTTCTTTGTGTACTTATCGCTTGGCGCAGTGGTCGTGGGGGTGATTATGCAGTGGATTGTAGCGGTTCCCTATTTACGTAGCTTTATTAAGGGTTATAACGAAACACAGGCTAAAATAGCCGCCGCGAAAGCTGACGTCGTTGAGCTTGCGGCAGAGGGCGCTGCTTTGGTGGATACAGCTGAGGGTACGAAGTAGAGATGAACATCATTATATATATCGATAAAAGTGCTTGCGCCTGGGATGAGGGTCGCGCCCTAGCCGATGTGCGCGTTGGGGGGCTAAGCCTTATTGCGCGCGTGTTGAGAAGTGTGCAAACGAAGTTTTCGCGCATCACGCTGTTGCAGCCCAGTCATTATGTGTTGGCAGCGGACGATAAAATCGAGACGCCAGAAGTCATTAGCTACGACGATAACGGCGACTTTGACGCCGACGCGCTGGCGGCAGCCTGTGGGGAATCGAGTTTTTTCTTCACTTCGGTAAGATCGATGTTAAGTCGTCAATTATTCGACGTTTTGCCGCTAGAGGAGTCTCAAATACAACATAAGACGGAAAACACTGGTATCTATTTTTTGCACCCAGAACGCTTTTCTTCGCTCTCGAATGTTGCAGCCATAGAAGCGGCGCTACAAAGCGTCGAATCGACTTACGAGGTGGATGCTGGCTTGTTTCACCGCATCAAGGAAAAAAAGGATGTCGCTGAAGCGCAAAAAATCTTGACGCGCTCGTTAAAGAAACCGCTAGGACGCGAATCTGACGGCTTGGTTGCTTACTTTATTAATCGGCCTATGTCGCTACAGATAAGCAGGTTCTTGGCTAACAGCTTTGTTACGCCTAATATGATCACGGCCTTGGGCTTGCTCGTTGGTCTTATCGGTGCGGCATGTGTCGGCGTAGGGAGCTACGGGTTTATGGTTGCTGGCGTCATACTCTGGCAGACCTCCTCTATGCTAGACGGCGTTGACGGCGAACTCGCCCGCATGCGCTTGTCGCCTAGCCACAGCGGTGAATGGTTCGATACTGTCGTTGACGATATTATTAACGTCAGCTTCCTTATCGGGCTAGGCCACGGCGTGAGCGTGGTGTATGGCCATAGTTTGTATTTTATTTTAGCGCTTTGTGTCGGTGCTTTTATGAGTTTTATGCTTATTTTCGTGTACCGCGAGTTTGTTCGCCTTGGCATAGCGAGCCACAACAACTTTGAGTGGGGTTTTGAGAAGGACAACAAAGCTCAAAAGGAAGGAAAGCTAAAGCCTAGCAAACTCAAAAGCATTGCCGAGCACATTGCAGGCGGTTTTGCATGGATTGCAAAGCGCGATTTCTACACCCTGCTCTTGATGTTTTTCGTCATATTCGGGCTTGCACGTTCTGCGTTCTTTGTTATGTTAGCAGGCACTGCGCTGGTGGCTACGGGGATAGCAGCTCAGCTGACGATGATGGCGGTAAAAAAACGTAGAAAGAAGGCATAGAATTTGCATATTTACGCCCTTGTGCTTTTGTGTACGAAAGCACTCTAGTGCTTCTACAGGCGTTTATGCTTAGCGAAGGCCTTGTTTGCCTGCTAAGCAGTTAGAGCTTCGTACTCTTAGAAAGCGATGCCAAACGCATAGACTACACTCGAAACTCATTGGAGTAAGATGGTGGATGAATATAAAAAACGCTACTCCCTGCTCTGTCCAGGGCCAGTTAATGTATCGCCGCGTGTGTTGGCGGCTATGCAGGCCTATGAGATAGGGCATAGAGAGCCTGAGTTTTCAACCTTGTTAAAGGAAGTTCGCCGAAACTTAATTGCCGTTGCTGGGCTTAACAGCGAAGAATATTCATGTGTTGTGATTACGGGCTCTGGATCAGCTGGAAACGAAGCAGTTCTTTCTAGCGCTATAACAGCGACGCAACAAGTTTTGTCGCTCTCTAACGGTGAATTTGGGCGACGACTTGGGGATATAGCGAGTATTTATAATCCAAATTGTATGAGGCAGGAGCAAGAGTGGGGGAGTGCGCTGGATTTAGAGCGGCTAGAAAACACCCTTAAAAGCCAGCGTATTGATTGGATCACCATGGTGCACCATGAAACTAGCACTGGTGAGCTGCAACCCGTCGCTGAGGTTGGCGCGCTTTGCAAAAAATACCATGTAAAACTCTTCGTCGATGCCGTCTCTAGCTTTATGGCGGATCGGATCGACATAGCCGCTTGCAATATCAATTTTATTACGAGCTCTTCGGGTAAAGCACTCGGTATGCCTCCTGGCCTTGCCCTCGTTATTGGCAAAAAGAGCGATTTTGAAGCACTGGCGCAAAATCCGCCACGTAACTATTACCTCAATCTTGCGCGCCACTACGAGTACCACGAAAGCTGTGCCCAAACACCGAATACTCCCGCCATCAATCTCTTTATTGCGCTTAACGAAGCTCTGCGGCAAGTACTCGAAGAAGGCGTCATAGAACGCTTCCAGCGTCAAGCCGCCAAAGTCCAACTCCTACGCTCCAAACTCGCCGATCACGGCTTGGAACTTAACAACCCCAAGGCGGAACTCTCTAACGCCGTCTCTAGCGTGAAGTTGCCGCTGGGAACCAATTTTGAACGACTGCGTAACGATTTACGAGCCGATAATTTTGTTGTTTACAGTGGGAAGGGTCCATTATTAGGCAAGATTGCACAAATTTCGACCATGGGCGCCATCGATGAAAGCGTCATTGAGGATTTCATCGACTCGCTGTTGCAGGCACTCCATAATCAGGGCTGCATCGAGCTGCATACGCCTAAATTTAAAAGCGCGAGTATTGCCTAAGGAAACTCTGATTTATAAGGGCTAGCGCCCCAAACTCCGTCTGAGGAAACTCTATTCATTGGGGCTAGCGCCCCAAACTCCGTCTAAGGGCTATTGCCCTTGGGACTCGCTTTTTTCTTTGCCATTTTGCGCGTCTTCGTCTTCAGCGGCGTCTCGCTCAGCTCAGTCACGACCTTTTTTCTTTGCCATTTTGCGCGTCTTCGTCTTCAGCGGCGTCTCGCTCAGCTCAGTCACGACCCTGAGGTCGTTCCTTCGCTTCGCTCCTTGCTTCCTAGAATCCGCATCAAAATGGCAAAGAAAAGATGTTTTTGTTTTCTTCTTTTCTTCTTTTTTTCCTTTTTATTTTTTCTAGAACTAGGCTCAAAATTGCAAAGAAAAGCATCTTTTTTTCTTTGAAACTGGAATCCGTTGACTTTTGACTATGTTCAAACAAGCAAAGATAGCTTTCCACACTTTTCTCTAGCTACTTTTTTGGTAATATTCATATTGTTCAGAGCTTCCCTAGGGAAGCTCTGATTCATTGGGGCTCCCCCTGCGCAAAGCTCAAAAGAAATACGTAATGCTGAGGTGGGGCAGCGTCCCAGCACTCAATGAGAAACTTCATCACAATCTTATGTGCACAAATTCGCATCATATCAAATTCTTGCTTGAGTCTTTAGAATGCACTCTCTTGTCGTCTGTAGATAACGCACAGATCAGGGGGATAGCGATGGATTGGCGCGAGGTCGAGCAAGGCTGGCTCTTTGTGGCTCGAAAGCAATATTTTGGCAATACGCATGCGCATATACGCGATGCCTTAGAGCGTGGTGCATCGGCGTGTTTGTTATCGCAGATACCCGATGATTTGGGCGACATTTTAAATGCCTATCCGCGGGCGTGCATCTATCTTGCGCCTGTCGAGGATCCTGTTTTAGCGGAAGTTTGTTCGCGTTTTTTTGGGCACCCAACGCGCGATATTCAGGTCTTTGGCATCACGGGGACGAACGGAAAGACGACAACGGCGTCCATTCTATATTTTTTCTTAGAATTGATTGGGCGTAAACCCGCGATGATTCTAACGACGGGGGGATATTTTGCTGGCACGCGCTACGAAATGCACAATACTACGCCTGATGCGTTGTATTTGCAGCGCTTTGCAGCGATGGTTAAAGAGGCAGGGGCGGATTGTTTAATTTACGAAGTTTCCTCGCATGGGCTAGAGATTGGGAGAGTTCATGGAGTGGTTTTTAACCACGTGGCTTTTACGAATTTGTCGCGCGAGCATTTAGATTTTCACGCGGATATGGGGGCGTACGCTAGGGCGAAGTCGTTTTTGTTTAATCGCTTTTTAAGGGACGCGAGAGCGCTTGGACAGCCTACAACGGCTATCATTAATATTGATGATAGCTGGGGACAGTGGATGCTAGCACAGAGTGGGGCAGAGCGCAGTATAACCTTTGCATTGCGCAGCTCTTCGAATGTTGTACGCAAAAATCACTTGGAACTAGAATTATTGAGCGTTAACGGCTTTGATGGCTGCACTTTGTCCCTACACTACAACGCGGAGCAGCATAACTTTGATTCGCCGCTTATCGGCGCGATGAATCGAGCGAACCTGGGTGTGGCGCTTGCGCTACTTTTAGGCGCTTATCCCAGCGTAGAATTGAGCGCAGTTTTGGGAGCTTTTAAGCGTTTTGAGCCACCGCTAGGGCGTTGTCAACGCGTGTATGCTTCGGAGTTTAGGCGAGGTGTTTTTATCGATTATGCGCACACGCCGGAGGCGCTGCGTGAATTGCTGCGTAGTTTTAAGGAGCTGGCGATGGGGGCGATAACGCTCGTTTTTGGTGCAGGCGGCGAGCGTGATAGGGGAAAGCGCGCGCGAATGGGGGCGGTTGCTCAAGAGTATGCCGATTTTGTGATTCTGACCAACGATAATCCTCGAAACGAAGAAGCGGAGCGCATTTTAGACGATATAGCTTCGGGTTTTGATGCCAAAAGAGCGATGCCTGTGTTGATGCGAATACCCGATCGGGAGCAAGCTATTGGTGCAGCGTTACGCGTAAGCGACTCAGGCCCTGTGATTATCGCGGGAAAAGGGCATGAGCGAGTTCAAATTATTGGCGATGAGCGAAAGCCGTTTTCGGATTTTGAGGTTTTGGGAAGCTTATTGCATGAAAGCTGAGTTTTGTGTGTTCGTTAGCAATCGGGGGGTAGCGCAAGATCACCCGAGAAATACGCTTAGTGCCGCATTTTGTGCGGTGGCTCGGCGAATAGCCGAGACGCTGCACAAAATAAAGCGGCTCTTAGCGTATTTGGAGGGAAGCTTGCGCGTAGGGGAGGCGTAGCCCCCCTCAAAAGAAAAGAGTGTTTCGTAGACTGTTTTTTTCTTGACCGTTTGTTTGCAAATGTGTATGAGGGCTGTGCGCGTTTTCGACGGGGACAATGACTTGTGGTATTTTGAAGACGCGTTTGAGACCGCAGATATTTGTGATTTTGAGTTGGTTTCATGAGCGACGCCTGTGTGATGGCGTCATGGAGTGGCTGCGAGGGTGGCCAAGAAAACATGGATTAGGATAGCGTGAGGAGAGTGAATTCATTCATGCGTGCGCCGGTTGATATTAATGCAACCTTTGTCACGTGGCGAAATGCGGCGTCGGATGGCTATTTGCTGTTGTGGGGTCCGCAGCGACCGGAGGCGTTTCCGTGGCGTCAGGCGCTACATCGCTTGGGTTTGGTTTTGCCGGAGTCGCTGAATCTGGAGCTTCGAACGGCGAAGTTGGTTTTGCCAGGCGAGGAGGGGCGTTACCGTATTGAGATGGTAACGGGCGTAATGCTGAGAGCTGGGCAAACGGTACAGTTGTTGAGTCCGGTGGTTTTTGACAACAAGTTTTTTGAGGTAAAGAAGCGCTTTAGGTTTCAGCCAACGCACTCTTTGGTTTCGTGGTCATTGGCGGCGAAGTTCGCGCTGGAACTTGTTGCGCGCCAATCGGTGGTACCATCGGTTAAGTCTTACAATCACGAATTATTTGCGGTGTGGCAAGCTCTGGTTGAGAGCTCCATCGACGTGGGACGGCTTCGCAAGCTCGCCTCGGATATGCCTACGGCGGCTTACTCGTTGTGGTCTTTGCCGCACAATCGTTGGGAGAAGTCGGGTAGGAAGCACAGACGGCGACCGCCCTGTATTTGGCATCCTGAGGCGTTACTTCGCTCGTTTTTGGATGCGGCGGTGGATGATTTAATGCGCCAAGCGGCGCGCTTGGTGGCAGAGGATTCGGCGTATGCTCAAAAGCTCGATGACTTGCGCAGCTTTGAGGCTGAGTATGGCGAAGAGCTACAAAAGACCCTTGATGCCGAACAAAATAGGGGGGATGCTCAAGGTACGCGTGGCAGGCCCGCGATGAAGGAGTACGTGTATGTTTCGGAGCGAGAGCTGGGGGAGATAGGGCGTTGGGAGCGTCGTTGGGTTGAGGCATTAATTGCTCCAAAGAGCGCGTCGCGGATGGAATACCACGTGAAGGATCCGTATTTAATGGAGAGTTTCACGGATTGGTTGGCGCCGATTAACGAGGCGACGGAGCTTGATGCGAGGACGGGATTTTGGCTTGAGGCGCCAAGCGAGGAGTTGGGGGAGGAGGGATTTTGGTATTTGCGCTACACTTTAGTGGCATGCGAGGATCCGAGTCTTGCGATTCCAGCGCAATTAGTCTTTAGCATTGGTACGCAGAAGCTACGCATTGAGCAGCACTGCTTTGAGAATCCGCAAGAGCGTTTGCTGACGGATTTGGGCAAAGCGGCGCGAGTTTTTGCGCCCATAGCCGAGAGTTTGCAGCAATCGAAACCCGAGGGCGTCTTCTTGGATGTAAAGCAAGCGTGGAGCTTTATTTCGGAGGCTAGCCCTGTTTTGCATGCAGCGGGCTTCGATGTGCGCTTACCCGAACAATTGATGGGACAGGGGAATCGACGTTTGGTGGCGAGGCTTCGTATCCGAGATGCTTACCCAGAGGAGCTTGCGCAGAATAAGTCGATGTTTGGCATGAACGAGCTCTCCGCCTTTGAGTGGGAGGCTGCACTTGGGGATGAATCGGTTTCGGTTGAAGAATTTAAGCAAATCGTAGACATGAAGCAGCCCTTGGTGCGTTGGCATGGGTCGTGGGTTTTGGTGGATCCAGAGCAACTCAAGGACATTGAGAGCTTGATTGATCACAGCCAAGCCCAAGGTTTAATGTCGCGGTTTGACGCGATGAGCCGCGCGCTCTCTGGGATTGCAGATCCCAACAACCCCAACCGCAACGTCGAGATCTTGGTCGAAGGGCAGCTTGCGAACCTTCTGCAGCGCCTTACGCAGCAAGAACGCGAGGAGATCGCGCTACCCGTACCCGAGAGCTTCGTTGGAACCCTGCGACCATACCAAGAACGGGGGGCGGCGTGGTTGGCATACCAAGAGCGATTAGGCTTGGGCTGCTGCTTAGCCGATGACATGGGTTTGGGTAAAACGATCCAACTCATCGTTCAAATCCTTAATCACGCCAAGCGGGAACCCGAGGATAAGCGAGGCACTTTGCTGATTTGCCCGACCTCGGTTGTGGGTAACTGGCAGCGCGAGATCCATCGATTTGCGCCAAGTTTACATGTGATTTTGCACCACGGGCCAGATCGTGTAAGCGATCTACGCGGGTTAAAGTCGCAGTTGGCTGAGCCAAACACCGTCGTTATTACGACGTATGGCTTGATAATTCGAGACTACCCCCTTTTACGCAAACATCGCTGGGCTATGCTAGTATTGGATGAGGCGCAATTCATAAAGAATGCCTCATCTAAGCGAGCACAAAGTGTTCGCGAGCTGCAGGCTAGTTTTAGGGTCGCGCTTACCGGTACTCCTATTGAGAACCGACTTTCGGAGCTTTGGTCTATACTCGACTTTTTGAACCCAAGTTTACTTGGGTCACAGTCGCGATTCCAGCAGTTGTATGCCATTCCGATTGAGCGCTATAACGATTCGAACGCTGTAGAGAGTCTAAAGAAGTTGGTAGGACCGTTCTTGTTGCGCCGCGTTAAGACTGATCCATCAATTATCCAAGATTTGCCTGAGAAGATGGAGTACAAGCTCTACTGCACTTTAACGCGGGAGCAAGCGTCGCTGTATCAAGCATACGTTGATGAATCGATGAAGAAGATCGAGGACTCTGATGGCATCACCCGAAAGGGGCATATTTTAGCGCTTCTTACGCGCCTTAAACAAATCGTTGACCACCCAGCGCTTGTGCAAAAGGATACACCGATAACGCTACAGCGCTCGGGTAAGATGATGCGATTGGTAGAGATGCTCGAGGTCATCGTAGAGAACGGAGAGAAGGCGCTTATCTTTACGCAATACAAGACGATGGGGGATATCTTGGTTCAACTACTAGAGCAAGCCTTGCGCGTTGGTAGCGTAGCGTTCCTTCATGGATCGCTCAACCAAGGTCAACGAGATCGCATGGTGGAGTTTTTCCAATCACCAGATGGCCCCTCCATCTTCGTCCTCTCGCTCATGGCTGGCGGGACGGGTTTAAATTTGACGGCTGCGAATCACGTCTTCCATTTTGATCGCTGGTGGAATCCAGCGGTGGAGAACCAAGCGACCGACAGAGCATTCCGTATTGGGCAAAATAAGGATGTTCAGGTGCATAAAATGCTGTCTATGGGTACGCTTGAGGAGAAGATTGATATTATTTTAGAAGAAAAACAGCAGCTCTCTGACTCTATTGTAGATTCTTCTGGTGCGTGGGTAACAGAGCTAGACACCCATGCACTGCGCGAGCTATTTAGTCTTAGTTCTGATGCGATATTTGATGATGCCGACTGATAAACGAAAATCTGACCGACCCGAAATTGTAGCACAAAGCTCCGTCTCGACCTTGCGACGCGTTGTGGATGTATCAACGATCGGTATAGGAAAAGCGCAGAAGCGTTCAAAAACGCTGGGTAGAAAGCAGCGACGTGAGAAGAGCAAAAATGTTGAAGCAAAAAAAACGGAGACGCTGAACCCTGTACCAGCAGAGGAGCAATCTGTTGCGGTTGCTAAGGTTTCTAGGAGTCGCAGGAAAAGAAAATCCATAGATACTGCTACGAGCAAGGCTACATTCAAAGCCAAGGAGTTTAAGGCGCGTGTTTCAACGCGAAAAGAAATTGTTGCGCTTGACTCGAGTTTGCGAGCCAGAACGTGGACTGCCAATTACTTTTTAGAACAATTCGCAAGTTTGAATCGATACTATGCAGTTCGTATGTTACGGGGGCTTCCTATATTTCAAGCGGATCTTTTTGATGATTTTGAGCTAAAACGCTCTGCTGTCTCTGCGATCGTCAAGGGGGTTTGGGCGGAGATTAAGTTCAAAGCCCTTACAGAGAATCAGTGGAACACGATTATCGATCTGCTCAGCGATCGCGCCATTTTTTCGACCTCTATTTTGAACGGCGAGCTGCCTGAAGGTATAGGGGAGGTTTTTAAGCAGGCTGGATTGTCGTTATTTCCACAAAAATATAAAGAGGTGGCTCTAAGTTGTGAATGCGCACACTTCAAGATGCCGTGTGAACATATTGCAGCTTTAGTCAGAAAAGTCGCCGATTGCATAGATGAGAATCCACTGAATATATTTTTGCTTCGCGGTAAGGAAGAGGGGGAGCTGCTTGATTCTTTAAGAGATGCTCGCTCTGAGCAGAATCTTGATAATGAGAGACAGCAGCGTAGGCAATACGAACTACCTATCCCTAGCATTGATTTTAGCCGTTTCTTTGAAGCGAACGATGATTTATCAGAGTATAATTTCCACATCACGCGTTCATCGACGAATACTATACTCAAGCGACTTGCTACACCCAGTGTTTGGGGTATTGCGCCTTCACCTTCGACGTATATTCATCCAATATGTGAGTTTGCTGCGCAAAATTTCGTAAAAGAAGGGTTGCGAGAATTAAGCTTTGAGGATGACGCGGACGCATCGACGCTTGAGGGGATGGATGGGGAGCAAGGCGGAGCAGAACAAAAGCAAGCTGCGCAAAAGGCAGAGTCGACTGCACAGCAACGCTCGGTGTATGAGGATCGCCGTAAGCAAAAACACGAATTAGACAAAAAAGATAAGATTGACCAAGATTTCCAAAGTACGGTTCCCGCGGAATTGTTGGAACAGTTCCCAGACGCACAAGAGCGCCTTTCAGCCATACTATGGGCATTAAAGACACATGGTGCGGCGACGCAAAGACAACTAGCGAGAAGAACGAGAATGAAGAAGGGCAACGTCGCAGTCTTGCTAGAGTTTTTAGGGGATTTGGAAATGGTAGATCACGAAGGTATAGGAGAGCGGGCGAGGTATAGTCACTGCTTATTAAGGGATTCATCTATTGACAAGAAATAAAATGGCATGCTAAGGAACTTAGTATAAATAAGCTTTCGGGCTTGTGTCTAAAAGTTTTTCGTACTTCTTGTTATTGTTTGGTATTTACGCAGTTTTTATACTTGAATTAACGTTTTTCCAGCTATTTTTGGCTTAATTTTTTTATCTCCGATTAACAAAGCGCTGAGAACAATATGCACTTAAAAGATATCAAAAGGATGCACATCACTGAACTCCTAGCTAAAGCTATTGAGATGAATGTTGAGAATGCATCAACGATGGGGCACCAAGAACTTGTTTATGCGATTATTCAAGAGCAAAATAATCAAAATGGTGAAATATGGGGCGAGGGAGTTTTAGAAGCTTTGCCTGATGGTTTTGGTTTCTTGCGATCTATGGATTACAATTACCTTCCTGGACCTGAAGATATTTATGTATCGCCGAGCCAGATTCGTAAGTTTAATCTTCGAACAGGAGACACTATCTATGGGCTTATTCGGCCACCAAAAGAAAATGAAAAATACTTTGCACTCCTACACATCGAACAGGTAAACTTCGATGACCCAGAAGTAGCTTCGGAGAAGATTCTTTTTGATAATTTAACACCGTTGTATCCTGAAGAACGCTTAGAACTAGAGCACAGCGCTACTAACTATTCCTCGCGTATCATTGATTTGCTTACACCCATAGGAAAAGGGCAGCGCGCTCTTATCGTCGCTCCACCAAGAACGGGTAAAACACACCTGCTGCAGAATATTGCTAATGCTATCTCTGAGAATCATCCAGAGGTAACGTTAATAGTTCTTCTCATTGACGAACGACCTGAAGAAGTCACAGATATGCAACGCTCGGTGCAAGGCGAAGTCATTAGCTCCACCTTTGATGAACAAGCGCAAAGACATGTGCAAGTGGCAGAGATGGTTATTGAAAAAGCAAAGCGCCTTGTGGAACATAAACGCGATGTTGTAATACTGCTGGATTCTATTACACGATTAGCGCGTGCTTACAATACTGTAGTACCCGCAAGTGGGAAAATATTGTCTGGCGGTGTCGATTCTAACGCTTTACATAAGCCAAAGCGCTTTTTTGGCGCGGCGCGAAACGTTGAGAATGGCGGTAGTCTCACCATTATTTCGACTGCTCTTATTGATACGGGTAGTCGCATGGATGAAGTTATTTTTGAGGAGTTCAAGGGTACGGGTAACGCCGAGCTTCACCTTGATAGAAAGCTCATGGAGCGTCGCATCTTCCCATGCCTCGATATCGCGAAGTCGGGTACACGTAAAGAAGAGCTCTTACTCGAAGAATCTGTCCTCAATAGAGTATGGATTCTTAGGCAAATACTGCAAAATCTTAACGCTGTCGACGCAATGCAGTTTTTACTAGACAAGATGATGTCGACCGACGACAACGCCGATTTCCTTAACTCTATGCAAACTTAAGTAAGCGTTTAACTCTAAATCTGAAAATTAATGAGCATCTACTTAATTCGACATGGATGCTCTTTGTTTTTGTGGAGGGCTAGGAAGACGCTGATTAATGCAAAAACCGTCAAAAGCTAGCTAGAGTAAAGTGTGGAAAAATATCTTGTTTTGAGACCTTTGCTCTGAAGCAAAAACTCATCTTGTAGAGAAGTATAAGCTAGAAATGCTAATAAAATAAGGCAAGGTGAAGATAAGATGACATTTTATTCGAAAGACGCTTAAAAGAGTGCTTTCTTTGGGGAAGGGGGGTACGGGGGGAAACATCTTTTCTTTGGCACAAAGAAAAGGGTTT
>Ga0265293_10010309_pt1 | contig 13096 bp, 9 predicted proteins | sample Munlanlewell138R_FD_192505 | JGI IMG/M metagenome (GOLD analysis project Ga0265293, IMG submission 192505) | Leachate microbial communities from a municipal landfill in Southern Ontario, Canada - Leachate well 138R | ecosystem: Engineered > Solid waste > Landfill > Unclassified | place: Canada... | reverse complement strand
CATCACAGCAATTTTAGAAGCGCTGGGAATTCCTGTTCTTGAACACTCTGGGTGGGAGGCGGATGACATCATCGCCTCATTAGCGAAAGAAGCGACAGATGATGGTATTCAGACGATTATGTTCACTGGGGATAAAGACCTTCTTCAGTTAGTCAACGATGACGTCATCGCCCTTCGACCAGCGAAGAAAGGGGAATCCTTCTACCGCCCGATGGGAAAAACGGAAGTTGAAGAGGAGTTTGGCATTACCCCTGAGCAAATTATCGACTTCCTTGCCCTCGTCGGGGACAGCTCTGATAACGTCCCAGGGGTAAGAGGCATTGGTCAAAAAGGGGCGACGAAGCTCCTTGGCGAGTATAAAACCCTCGAAGGAATCTACGAACACTTAGAAGATCACACCCCAGGACTGCGTAAGAACCTCGAAGAAGGGCGCGAAGACGCCCAACTAAGTCGCACCCTCGTGACCCTCGACCGCTCCCTCTACGATGGGAAAGGAATCGAGTGGAAGAAGTATCGCGTTGATACGATCACGTGGGCTGAGTCTATTCCCCTCTTTCAAGAACTGGGAATGCGCACGATTATCGGCGAGCTTGAGCGCCTCAGTGGAACAAGTGCACCTGAGGTTGTTGAAGAGGAGTCGGTCGGTGATCAACGGACCTATACGGGGGTGACTGACCTTACTGAATTAAAGCGCCTCCTTGATGAAGCGGTGAAAGCTGGTGGAGTCATCGCCTTCGATCTTGAGACCGATAGCCTCATCGAGCTCGATGCAGCGATTATTGGCTTCTCCTTCGCCTGGGAAGAGAAGCGGGCGTACTACGTTCCCCTCATCCACAACAATACTCCCTTGCTTGATGAAGCTGCTGTGTGCGAACTTCTTCGCTCCTACCTTGAGAGTGGACAATTGGGGGTCATCGGGCAAAACGTGAAGTTCGACTACAAAGTCCTGAAGGCACGATGGAACCTATCAATTAAAACCATAGTTGCTGATACGATGATCGCAGCGTGGCTCTTAGACGCCACCTCACTCCTAAATATGGACTTCTTAGCGCTCCGTCACCTAGGCATTGAGACGGTGAGGTACACCGATGTCGTCCCGAAAGGAAAGAGCTTAGCAGACATCGATGTAAAAGAGGCAATTTTCTACGGCGCTGAAGATGCTGATATTACCCTTCAACTGTGGAACGTCTTTGAAAAACTCCTTAAAGAGCGGAAGCTCTACGAGTTGTTAATGAATCTTGAATTACCGCTCTTAAAGATTATCGCCCACATGGAGCTTGAAGGAATTTACCTCGATCAAGGGATTATCGGCCCGCTAGGAAAGGAGTTTGCAGCTCGGATTGACGAGATTAAAGGACAAATTTTCCTCCTCTGTGGGAAGGAGTTTAACCTCAACTCACCGAAGCAACTGCAGGAAGTCCTCTTTGTTGAGCGGGGTATACCCACTGGGGCGAAGACTCAAACCGGCTTCTCTACCGCTACTGACGTCTTAGAGCCGCTCAGTGGCCAATACCCTGAAGTTGCCCTCATCTTGGCGTATCGAATGCTCAATAAGCTCGTCTCCACGTATGTTGAGGCGCTGCCAAAGCAAGTGAATGCGCGAACTGGGCGGATCCATCCCACCTTCCAGCAAACAGGGACGGAGACGGGCCGCCTCAGCTGCCGTGACCCAAACCTTCAAAATATTCCCGTTCGAACAGAGGAGGGAAGGCGAATTCGCTCGGCGTTTGTTCCCAAGGAAGGCTACCTCTTTCTCAGTGCTGACTACGCCCAGATTGAGCTCGTGGTTCTTGCCCACATGGCCAACGACCCCGGCCTTAAGGAGGCATTTGGGGCGGGGATGGATATTCACCGTTTCACCGCGAGCCTCATTTTTGACCTTCCAATGCTTGAAGTCACCAGTGAAATGCGCGCCATCGCTAAGACGATTAACTTTGGGGTGATCTACGGGATGGGGACGCACGCCCTCGCCCAAGACTTAAAGATTCCCTACCAAGACGCCAAGCGCTTCATCGACCAGTACTTTGAGCGCTACCCCGCAGTTCAATCGTTTATAGAAAAAACAAAGAAACAAGCGCGCAAAGACGAGGTGGTCCACACCCTCTTTGGCCACCAGCGGCCCGTTGGCTCGATAAACTCAAGTAACCGCAATGAACAAGCCCGCGCTGAGCGCGTGGCGGTGAACACCGTCATCCAGGGAACGGCGGCTGATATCATGAAGAACGCGATGCTTCGCGTCGATACAGCGATGAAAGAGCGGAAACTGCAGAGCGTTCTCTTACTTCAAATCCATGATGAATTGATCTTTGAAGTTCCGAGTGCTGAGATTGAAGAGATGAAAGTCCTCGTCAAAGAAGCGCTCGAAGGCGCAGCTAATCTTGCGATTCCCCTCACCGTCTCCATTACGGTGGGCGCTGATTGGGGGCAGTTGTGATCATCGGGATCACCGGTAAGGCGTGTGCGGGGAAGGATCGGTACGCCCGCGTCTTTGAAGAGTTCGGCGCTGAGGTCATCGATGTTGATCACCTCGGCCACGCCGCCTTAGAGGCGAATAAGGAGCGAATCATCGCCCACTTTGGCCCTTCTATTGAGGAGGGTGGGGTGATTAACCGCAAAGCCCTTGGGGCGATCGTCTTCTCTAATCCAAGCCAACTCGCAGCCTTAGAGGCGATTAGCCATCCGTGGATGGTTGAGCACATTAAAGAGATGATCGCTCAATCAGAAGCGGAGCTTATTATCGTAAACGCCGCCCTCCTTACCCGGATGGGCCTTGATCACCTCTGCTCCCACGTCCTCTATATTTGGGCACCGCGGTGGGTTCGATATCGGCGGTGTACGAAGCGCGACCGCCTCTCGTATCAACAATTTATCCAGCGTGAGAAGCAACAAAGGGATATTACCTATCGAAATCTTTCAAAAGCGACGAAGAACTATCGGCTTTGGAATTGGGCAAGTGCCAAGACAATTTATCGACAAGTGCAAAGATGTTGTGTTAGAATTATGTTTAAGCGTTGTAATAGAACTAAATGAGGTTTGAAATGAAGAAATCTATAGCAATCATGTTACTGGTAGCAACTTCCGTGGTAGCTATCGCAGTAGGGGCGGGGATTTGGTATACGCGCCCATCCGCCCCTCTTGCGATTATTGAGGAAGCAAAAGCTCGCCAACGACAGCCGCTCTTAGAGGTCGTTCCTCCCCCAGCTCGCGCTGAAGCAGTCGAAGTCCTTCCTGCTGACTACAGTGATCTTGTTGATGAGTTGCTCCCCCTCATTCAAGATCGACTCGCTCCCCAGCAAGCTCCAACGACCCTTTCAAGTGATCAACGAGCGTATGTAGATCAAGCAGTCGAAGCGCTACGCCAAGATCTCTTAAGGACAGTGAGCACCCAGGTTGATCACAGCTATGTTGATCAGCAAGTGAATCTCTTAAAAGGTGAACTCAAAGAACTCGATGCAAAGCAAGTCGATCATCAAGCATTAATCGCCTCGATTACTGCTGAGGATTTGCGCCCGATCTTCTCCGTTTATAAAAACGAGCTCCTTCGGGAGGTCCGTTCGGAGCAACCGCGCACTACCGTTGTGATGAGTGGCGAAGTTGATGAGTCGATTCTCTTTAATAACCTTGCGTGGGAAATTGAAGACAACCTTGACTTCTACGCCGCCTACGCCCGTGATGCTATCCTTGCAACAATCGACCAAGACGACCTGATCGCCCTCTATGAGAGCTACCGACCGCTGCTTGTCGCTGACTTAGCAACGAGTCTGCCCGCCTCGACGACGACCATCACCCAAGGCAAGGATATTGATGAAGACGAGCTCTTTAGCCACTTCGCCCAAGAGATTGATGAAAACAAAGCGTTCTACGCAACGTACGTTCGGGACGCCGTCTTAGATACGATTAGTGATGAAGACCTGCTTAGCTACTACAGCTACTACCGTCCCGCACTTGTTGCTGACTTAGGCCCCGCCTTCGCCCAAGTCCCCGTTACCATGGTTGCTGATAACCAACAAATCCTTGGCGCCTTAGCGAGTGAAGTTGAAGCGAATAAGAGCTTCTACGCTAGCTATGTTCGCGATGCTGTCTTAGATACGATCAGCGATGATGACCTCCTTGGCTACTACAGCTACTATCGCCCCGCGTTAGTTGCTGACCTTTCAGGTGAGTTTAGCCCAGTTGTTGAAGCACCCGCTGTTGATGAAGAAAGTGTCCTCGCGGCGCTCAGCGCTGAGATTGAAGCGAATAAAGGCGCGTACGCCGCGTGGGCTCGGGATGCAATCCTTGAGACGATCAGTGACGATGACCTGTATGCATATTACTCCTACTACCGCCCTGCCTTGGTTGCGGACTTAGCAGGTGAGTTTGCTACCTCAAGAGCTGAAGGTGTTGATGCTGAGGCGATCATCGATGAACTCTTAGCGGATATCGAGGCAAATAAGAGCGCCTACGCCGCCTGGGCTCGTGATGCAATCGCTGAGACGATTAGTGATGATGATTTGATTGACCTCTACTTGACGTACCGTGGTGCGTTAGTCGCCGATTTACTCACTGAGCTGCCCGCCGCTCAAATGCGCGCCGATGCTCAAGAGGTCTTAGACGCCCTCTTTACTGAGATCGAGACGAACAAACCTGAATACGCTGCGTACGTTCGCGATGCGATCATCGATACGATTAGTGATGAAGATTTAATCGCCTACTACCTCTACTACCGCCCAGAACTCCTTGAGGATATCTATCAAGGTCTTCGAGGTCGCTTCGGTGAAGTCCGTATTCCACCTTCTCCGGCGCCAGCGACGAGCCAGAGTGTTCCTGTTGTGGTTGAAGAGGTGAGTACCCCTCCAGCATTAGTTGTTGAAGAAATTGTTCAACAGCCAGAAGTAGTGGTCCCCCGGATCCCTGCACCCCCTGCTGCGATAGCTAAGCCCGCAGTTGTCCTTGAGGAACTCACTTCTGCTGAGTATGAGGCGCTGCGCCAAAATCGCCGGACCGAGGCCCTTGAAGAGGTCTTTGGTAAAATTAAGTAAGCGGGTAGGTTCGCCGCTCGCCATCTGGAGTCCTGAAGATCAGGGCTCCATTTTTTTCGCCTTCGAGGTAGGAGTTCACCAAGGGGACCTTTCCGCCCCCTTCAGGAAGATCGAGGGCGTACAGTGGCATCGCTAAGCCAGAGAGGCGGCGGCGAAGCTCTGCTTCAAGCTCAAGCCCCTTTTCAACACTGACGCGGAGGTGGGCTGTTCCTCGGACTAAATCTCCTTGGAAGAGGTAGTACGGTTTGATGCGATTGGCGAGGAGGGTGTTGCACAGCTCTTCGAGGGTATCAGCATCATCGTTAACCCCATTGAGCAAGACCGTTTGGTTAAAGGCGGGAATGCCATTATCGATGAAGCGATTGGTTGCCATTAACGCCGCTTTGGTAAGCTCGCGAGGGTGGTTAAATTGCGTCATTACAAAGAAGGGGGCGCTCTCATAGCGCCTCAGTAGCTCAATAAGGGCGGGGGTAACCCGCTCGGGGAAGGCAGCGCACGCTCTCGTGCAGATTCGGATGATCAGGTCACTGCGCTTACTTCGAAAGGCGCGAATCATCGCTTCTAAGCGTTCATCACTGAGGGTCAGGACATCCCCACCGGTAAAGAGAATCTCTTTTACTTCGGGGTGATTACCCACATAGGTAGCCGCTTCTTCAATCTCTTTTTCTGAGGCAGCTCCTTGGAACGTTCCCGTGAAGCGCCGACGGAAGCAGTGGCGACAGTGGATAAAGCACACATCGGTAGTTAAGAAGGCGACTCGGTTTGAATAGCGGTGAATGAGGCGAGTGGTAACAGCGTGTTCTTCCTCGGCGAGGGGATCGAGGCTCTCCTCTTGGGCGTGCTCAAAGAGGGTAGGAACAACTTGGCGCCGAATTGGGTCAGCTGGGTCATCAGAGTCGATGAGGTCAAAGAAGGATGAAGGGATCTTCACCGGAAGAAGGCTCTGATCCTCTTCATCAAAGCTAAGCTCTGCTTCGGTAAGGTCGAGCTTTTCTTTGAGGGCTGCTAGGGATGTAAGGGTGTGATCACGCTTCATGCCTATGGTGTACTTGAAACAATTGCTTTGGTCTAGGGGTGAAAGATCTCCAAGGAAAAGAAATTCGTGGTACAATGGGCGAAACGAGGAGGGCACTATGGCCAAAGAAAAGAAAGGTTTGAAAGGGTATTACCTCATTACGTTTTTAATTGGACTAGGGTTTTTCACGATGGGATTGATGGATCCCCTTTATGACACGTACGTCCCAATCTTCCTTTCCCGCTTCGTGGAATCGAAGACGATTATCGGCGCCATCATGACGTTTGATAATATTTTGGCGATTTTCTTAATCCCCATCTTCAGTGCCCTCAGTGACCGGGTCCACACCCCGATCGGTCGAAGGATGCCGTTTATCATCATCTGTCTGCCGATCACAGCTGTTGCCTTTGGGCTCATTCCCTTCAGTGCACTCTCCAGCCTCTGGTTCTTGATTGTTCTGCTCTTCGTCCTCAACCTCTTCAAGCAAGCGGTTCGAGGCCCTGTTGTTGCCCTGATGCCCGATATGATCCCCGCTGATCTACGCAGTGAAGCAAACGGGGTCATTAACACGATGGGTGGGGTTGCGACGATCGTTGGAACCGTTGGACTTGCCCGGTTAATGGACGTTGCGATCACCCTACCAGGGCGAGGTCCAACAAAAGACATTCTTGCCTTCCCAATCTCAGGAGTTCTCGTTATTCTCGCTACCATCCTGCTCTTCTTCTTTGTAAAGGAGAAGAAAGCGGTAGCTCACGATGAGAGTGAACATAAAGAGCCAATTCTCGCCTCCTTAAAAGCAATCTTCGCTGAAGAGGATAAAAGTGCCCGGGCGATTCTCTTTAGTCTCCTCTTTTGGTTCATCGGCTACCAAGGGATCCTTCCCTTCGTTGGCCTCTATTCCACTTCAATATTGGAGACCTCCAGTGGAACAGCGAGCTTAGCAGCGGGAATGGTTGGGATCGCCTACGCGATCTTCGCAATCCCATCGGGAATCGTTGCCCACAAAATTGGTCGAAAGAAGACGATTCGCTTCGCCTTAGGCGTCTTAGTTGTTCTCCTCCTCTTAATCTTCTTCCACGACCCGCTAACGTCCTCGATGAGTAAAGCGCTGCGACAGTACACGTTCTGGGCACTACTCTTCTTCTTTGGAATTTTCTGGGTCTCCATTATCACCAACTCCTTCCCAATGCTCTGGCAGATGTCCACCTATCAAACGGTGGGAATTTACACTGGTCTTTACTACTTCTTCAGCCAACTCGCTTCGATCATTAGCCCTCCACTTACTGGGGCGTGTATCGACCTCTTTGGCTTTAGGTCCATCTTCATCTTTGGCTCAGTTGCAATGGCGATCGCCTTCTTCTTGATGCGCAACGTCCAAGGTGGTGAGCCCGATGACCACGCCCAAGAGAGCAAGGAATAATAAGAAGAACGAATAACGGACATAAAAAAGCGCCTCGGGATTAAAAAGATTCCGAGGCGCACTATATAAAACCTCCCCAGTGGGGAGGTGTAGGTTAGTCGTTGACCCGTTCGAGGTATTCGCGGGTTTCAGTGTTGACCCGGATCTTCTCGCCTTGCTTGATGAAGATTGGGACGCGAACCTTCAGGCCCGTTTCTGTGGTAACATACTTCGTTGCCCCCTGGACGGTATCGCCTTTGACAGCTTCCTCAGCTTCAGTGATCAAGTAGACAACCTTCGCAGGAATGACGATGTCTAAGAGGTCCGCTTCCCAGAAGGTGCAGCGGTACGTTTCACCATCTTTCATTAAGAGTTCATACTCCGGGAAGGTGGCCATGGGAACTTCAATTTGCTCAAAGGTATCGGTGAGCATTAAGTGAAAGTGCTCCCCATCATTGTAGAGGTATTGGCAGTCGCGGTCGGCGACGGTGATATCTTCAACGGTGTCTTGGGTTTTTACTGTTTCTTGTAATACTTGGCCGGTTGCGGGGCTTTTGAGCTTCATTCGAACAAATGCTGAGCCTTTACCGGGGTTCACAAACTCCCGTTCGACAACAATAAAGGGTTGGCCTTTAATCAACAGTGCAGTCCCTTTTTCAATTTGACCTGCTTTAATCATACATATTCCTCATAGTCTTAAAGATTGCGTGTACCGTCGGTTATCATAGCAGAAAGGGGGAAAAGAATCACCCCCTCCAAAGAAGAGCGCCCCATCATTCCCATTAATAAGCGATCGAGGCCGAGGGCAACGCCACTGACCTTTCCCATGGTGGCAAACGTTTTTGCCAGCGAAGGATCAACATCGGCGATAATCCCTCCACTGATCTCGCGGTTCTGAATAAGCCGAGCGTATTCACTTCGGTAGTACTCACTCATCGTCGCTTCATCGGTCTCTTCATAGTAGCAGTTCGCTAACTCCATTCCCATTCCATACAGCTCCCACCGGCGGCGGTAGGGCCCGTTTGCTTTCGCTAGACACTCAATTTGTTTTGGGTAGTCGGAGAGGATTAGTGGAACATCCTGGGGGAGGTTTGGCTCAACAAAGGTGAGGAAGATTCGATTAAACGTCTCCTCCCAGCTCTCAGGTTCGGTTGGAACATTCAAGCCAAGGCGCAGTGCTTCCTCTTTAAGGAGGCTTTGGTGCTGGGTTTTCTCAAGATCAAAACCAGCGTAGATCTTTGTTGCCTCCGCTACGCTCATCCTCCGAAACGGGGGCTGTAGCAACTCAGGTACTCCTAGAGCGCTAAAGAGCTCTTCAGTAAGGGTAATGGAGTCATTCTCATCAAAGCCAACAGAGTAGTACTCCAACATCGAAAACTCGATGTTGTGGATTCGCCCCAGCTGTTCACTGTTCCGAAAACAGTGGCTTATTTGATAGACTGAGCCAAAGCCTTCGGCGATGAGTTGCTTCATATACAGCTCTGGTGAAGGGAGAAGGTAAAGCTCCTGGCTTGGAAGGAAGGGGTTTCTAAACTCAGTGCCAAAGTTCTCAATCGTAGATTCTGGGATGATCGTGGTTGAGAGGATTGGGGTATCTACTTCAAGATAGGCCCGCTCATCAAAAAAAGAGCGAATTGTCTTGTACGTCTTGGATCGAAAGAGGGCGGCTTCTCGCATGCAATCATTGTAGTGAGGTGAGCGCTTCTGTTGCAAGGTCCCGCTCGCAAAGGATATACTCGCCGCATGAGTCGATACAATCCTGATGATAGTATATATGCCCTCGCCACCGCGTGGGGAAGCGCTGCCCTTGCGATCATTCGCATCAGTGGTAGTGGCTGCCACGCTGCCTTGGCCCCATATTTTAGTAATAGTGAAGCCCTTCATAATCCAGTAAATGGAACGCTTGCCCACGGCTACATCCACGACCAAGCGGGAAGGCGAATTGATGAAGTCGTCCTGGCGATTAACACCGCCGGTCACGGCTACACCTTAGAAGAGGCGATTGAGATCACGTGTCATGGATCTATTACCGTGATCAGCGAACTATTAGCGTTCTTAGGTTCCATTGGCCTCCGGGCTGCTGAACCGGGGGAGTTTACCTTCCGCGCCTTCTTAAAGGGGCGGATGGACCTCACCCAAGCCGAAGCGGTCCACGAGCTCGTGGAAGCGCAAAGTCCCGTCACCCGCGCCCAAGCGCTGAGCCGCTTGGAAGGGGGATTAAAAGCAAAATTAGAAGGGATGAAGAACACCCTCTTAGCCCTCCTCGCTCCCGTTGAGCTTCAGCTCGACTACAGTGAAGATGAGATTGATGAGTTTGTTTTTCCTATGGCGTTGCTTGAAGAGTTACTCCTTGATCTTCGCCATCTCCTGCAGAGCTACGCGGTTGGAACACTCTACAAGAGTGGGGCGCGAATCGTCCTTGCCGGGGCAACAAACGTCGGAAAGTCCTCCCTCTTTAACCTCCTACTAAAGGAGGAGCGCTCAATTGTCAGTTCAATTCGCGGCACAACTCGCGATTACATCGAAGCGGATTTAATCCTTGAAGGGATTCCGATCCGCCTCTACGATACGGCGGGCCTTCGCGAAAGCAGTGACGAGATTGAAAAGGAAGGCATTCGGCGCAGTGAGCATTTAATCGGGGAGGCGGACTTAGTCATTCACCTCCTTGATTCCACCCTCAACGATGAAGTTCCCCCAACTGGGGAGCGAATCATCGTTGTGTACAATAAAGCGGACTTACACCAACCACCAACGGGAGCGTTAGGTATTAGTGCCACCACCGGTGAGGGCGTCAGTAGCCTGCTGTCAGAAATTACCACCCGCTTAAAAGCGGGAATCCCTGAGCTCGATGAGAGTCACATCGTGATTCAATCGAAGCGTCAAGTGGCCGCCTTAGAAGCGGCAGAGGCGGCGCTCTTAGGGGTGAAGGAAGATGTTGCTGCTCATCTTCCCCTTGATATTATCGCAGTCGCCCTCAATGAGGCGCTGCACCACCTTGGTCTGTTAACGGGAGAAGTCACTCCAAACGATATCCTTGAGTCGATTTTCTCAACGTTCTGTGTAGGAAAATGATATGGATTATCACGCACTAGTTGTCGGTGGTGGTCACGCGGGAATTGAAGCGAGCCTCGCCCTCAGTCGAATCGGGTTTAAGACCCTCTTAGTTACTCAAAATTTAGATGCGATTGGACGCCTTTCCTGTAACCCAGCGATCGGCGGCCTTTCGAAAGGAAATATCGTTCGGGAAGTGGACGCCCTCGGTGGGGAGATGGCGCACTTAATCGATCAATCAATGATTCAGTTTAGAATCCTCAACCGCAAGCGCGGCCCCGCTGTCCAAGCCCCCCGCGCCCAAGCGGATAAGTATACGTACGCTCGCCTCGCTAAAGAGACAGTCGAAGCAGCGGCGAACCTCTCAATCTTCATGGACACCGTCACCGACCTCCTTGTTGAAGGGGGAAAGTGTATCGGGGTTCGCACCAAGCGCGGCCACGACATTACCGCGAGTGTCGTTGTTCTTACGACAGGGACGTTCATGGAAGGGCGGATCTTCATTGGCGAGTATGACGCCCCAGAAGGACGCTTAGAAGAACCCGCTGCGATCGGACTCGGAACGGCTCTTCGAAGGCGCGGCTTTCCCGTTGGCCGCCTCAAGACGGGAACCCCCGCCCGGGTACGCAAGTCCACCGTTGACCTGGAGCACTTAGAAATCCAAAGCGGCGATGATGAGATGATGAGTTTTAGCTTCGATTACACCGAAGTGAACCGTCCCTCTGTTCCCTGCCACATCACGTGGACTAATGAAAAGACCCATGAGATTATCACGGCGAACATCAAGCGATCACCGTTGTATGGGGGGAAGATCGTCGGCCTAGGGCCACGCTACTGCCCCTCGATCGAGGATAAGGTGGTGCGCTTCCCTGACCGGGACCGCCACCAAATCTTCGTTGAACCCGAAGGCTTAGGAACAGAGGAGCTCTACCTCAATGGAATCTCCTCCTCCCTTCCAGAGGATGTTCAGCAGGCGTTCATCCACACGATCGAAGGCCTTGAAGAAGCCCAGATCATGCGCCCCGGCTACGCCGTTGAGTACGATTACATCGATCCTCAAGCTCTGCTGCTCTCCTTAGAGAGTAAAATCTTAGAAAACCTCTTCATCGCTGGACAAACCAACGGCACCAGTGGGTATGAAGAAGCGGCGTGCCAAGGCCTCATCGCTGGCATTAACGCCGCCCAAAAGCTCAAAGGGGAGAAACCGTTAATCCTTGGGCGTAATGAAGCGTACACCGGGGTTCTGATCGATGATCTTGTTACCCTTGGAACAGAGGAGCCGTATCGGATGTTCACCAGCCGGGCAGAGTACCGCTTAAACCTCCGCCACGATAACGCCGATCAGCGCCTTACCCAAAAAGGGTACGACGTCGGACTTCAAAGAGAGGAGAACCTTCAGCGCCTGAAAGAGAAGGTTGGGCGCATCGAGAGTGTGAAAGATCTCTTACGGAGAAATCGCCACGCTGAGAAGAGCGCCTTCGATGCCCTTAAGATGCCAGAGGTAACGATTGAACTTCTTAGTGAGTCGATTGAAGAACTGAGGAGCTACCCTTCCTCGATTCGCTATGAGGTGGAGCTTGATGTGAAGTACGCCGGGTACATCCAGCGCCAAGAGCGGCAGATTAACCGCTTTGAACGCTTTGAGACGATGGCGATTCCCGCTGACCTTGATTACGACCACCTCGAAGGCCTTTCTACCGAAGCGCGCCAGAAGCTTAAGAAGATTCGGCCGATGAACGTTGGCCAGGCGACGCGAATCAGTGGACTTCGCTCCAGTGATACGGCTATCCTCGTCGTTCACCTCCAAAAGAGACCGGCCCATGGGTAAGTACGACGACCTCCTTTTTCAAGGGCTTACCCGATTAGGACTCGATGTTAGCGCTCCTCAAGTTGAGCAGCTAAAGCGCTACATCGCCGAAATAGAACTCTTTAATCCAATCTATAAGCTCGTTGGAGCGAGTGGGGATGAGCTCATTATTAACCACATCTTCGACTCCTTGGCGGGAGTACGAGTTATCGATGAGGTATTGGCGAAGTATCCTTCTCCAACCCTCGCTGATGTAGGCTCAGGGGCGGGCTTACCCGGCATTCCCTTAGCGATTGCCTTAGAAGGGCTACCTGTTACCCTCATTGAGCGAATGGGCCGAAGGGTGGACTTTCTTCGAACCGCCGTAGCAAGTGTTGGCCTTGTTGATCGAGTGAAGATCATTGACCGCGACATCAAAGAGGTGAAGGAGCGCTTTGATGTGATCACCTTTCGGGCGTTTCGCCCCCTTGCTGAAATCCTCGATTCCGTTGCCCCCCTGGTGAGTGATGGCGGGGTAGTGGTGGCGTATAAAGCGCTGAGGACGAGCGTGGAAGAGGAGCTTGAGGATGTAGCGAATCGACTAAAGACGCAGTGGGAAGCCCAGCTCATCGAACTGGATGTTCCGTTCTTAGATCGGAGTCGAATACTTTGCCTGTTGCATAAGATTTGATAGGATAAGAGGGTATGAAACAGAAAGCGGGTGTAAAAAAAAGACGCGGGGTGATTATTGCTGCGATTGGGACATTTCTTGGGGCAGTAATCCTCGCCCTTCCAAGCTTTGATATTGAGCTTCCCTTAGAAAA
>Ga0265293_10010308_pt1 | contig 13096 bp, 12 predicted proteins | sample Munlanlewell138R_FD_192505 | JGI IMG/M metagenome (GOLD analysis project Ga0265293, IMG submission 192505) | Leachate microbial communities from a municipal landfill in Southern Ontario, Canada - Leachate well 138R | ecosystem: Engineered > Solid waste > Landfill > Unclassified | place: Canada... | reverse complement strand
GTACAACAACAAAAGACCGCACTCATACAACGGCGGAATACCGCCAGCCAAGGTAGCATAAATGCCACATCGCCATTACAATTTTGATTGACCAGAACAATACAAGAAATTATCAAAATAGCTCCAAATTTTGCTCCGTAATCCACTGCGCGCTTTGAACGAATTAAATTCAGCCTGCGAGCACATTCTCGCTCGCGCTGTCGCGCTGGTTTCGTTCGATGTGCAAATTCGCTTAACGGCTTCAATCTATAAAATGCGCTCAATAAGTTCAATTTCCGAACTCGACTAAATAGTACGGGGGTGCTTCGTCCGGGTCCTGTCCGCTCTGATAAATCGCCATCTGCTTCTCCGTGCCATCCACATCCACATAGGAGACCCCGTGAGCCGGAAGGGCGCCGACGGGAAGCATCCTGACGACGAACGGTTTTTCGGGCGTCAGCTCGCCTATGTGGAAAAATGGACCACCGTCCGTCATGATCAGCTCACCCTCTATTTCTTCGTAAGTGACGGATATGAATGCAAAATCCTGTACGGCTGCATCGGTTGTCAGCAAAAGCAGCTCGCCGATTTCATTTTCGGTGTACTCGTAGAAGGAATCGTACCGGCTGAGAAGCTCATCGGTTGCTACAAAGACCTCGATTGTAGCCGTCGATTTTTCGTCGTTCGGTTTCGGTGTCCCATTGTTGCCGGGATCGTCTCCCCCGCAGCTGCCAAGCGTGACCGCTACCGCGCACGCGGCAAGTAGTGCCATCAATCGTTTTTTCATGTCTACCCCGCCTTTCATTGTTCCATGCTTCTCAACGCACCTTGCGCGTATTGATCTTACCACGGATGACCCAGTAGGTAGGCCGGCCCAGATAGGTGCCTTCCTTTGCCAGCTCTTCGCCACAGCAGGTGCAGCACAGGTGACCTTTATGGCCGGCCAGGTCGACCTCGGCTTCCTTAATCCTCACAACCTGCAGCTTAATGAGGTTTCCTTTTCCGGCCTTTTCGTAAATCAGCACCGGCGTTTTGCAGTGACCGCAGGAAACTTCCAGCAGGTAGGTGTTCTTTAGCTTTCGATGTAGCGGATTTGGATATTTCATATAAAACATTATATCATAAATCGAACACAGGCCGGGGATCCGGCCTGTGTTCCTTCCACATATAAAGCGATGGGAGCAGCAGTGTACAAACGCGTGCCTTTTCTCCGCCGCAATTGCAACGCACGCACCCTACATCAACACGGTCTGCAGGGCGTTGAACACGTACCCCACGATGATGATGCCGATCGTACAGATGGCGATGAACAGCGCGAGAAGTTTCGGCTTCACGACTTTGCGGAGCATGATCATGGACGGCAGGGACAGCGTCGTCACGCCCATCATAAAGGCGAGCACCGTCCCGAGCCGGGCTCCCTTAAAGAGCAGCGCCTCGGCGATCGGAATCGTGCCGAAAATATCCGCATACATCGGCACACCGACCAGTGTGGCGATCACGACGCCGAAAGGATTGTCGCTCCCGAGCAGGGTTGTCACCCACGTTTCCGGAATCCAGTTGTGTATGACCGCCCCGATGCCGACGCCGGCCAGAATGTACGGAAACACGCTCGTAAACGTCGCCCGCATCTGCTCGCCCGCAAGCGCGAGTCGGTCACGCCTCGAAAGATCGGGGGATTCGGCACCGATGCTCCCATCCGATGCCGAAAACGCTTCGACATGCCGTTCCATGCGCGCTATTTCGATGACTGTGCCTCCGACCACCGCGATGATCAGACCGAACAGCACGTACAGAATCGCAATGCGGGCCCCGAAAATGCTCATCAGCAAAACGAGCGACGCCAGGTCCACCATGGGCGACGAGATCAGGAACGAAAACGTGACGCCCAGCGGCAGGCCGGCCGACGTAAACCCGATGAACAGCGGGATCGACGAACAGGAGCAAAACGGCGTGACCGTCCCAAGCAGCGCCGCCGCCGAGTTGGCTCCGAGGCCGCGAAACCGCCCCAGAACTCTCTTGCTGCGCTCCGGCGGGAAGTAGCTCTGAATGTAACTGATCGTAAATATGAGCACGCAGAGCAGGATCGCAATTTTGATGACGTCGTAAATAAAGAATTGTATGCTCCCGCCCAGGCGGCTCGACGTATCCGCGCCGGCGGCAGTCAGCATCCGGCCGACGAGGTCGTTGAGCCAGCGCATGCCGAGGATTTGGTGTTGGAAAAAATTCCAGACTGATTGCATTGATTGCATGTATATTCCTTCTTTCTATAGGGTATCGCGACTGCGCGTGACGCACAGCTTCAGCCGGCCTGGCGCGCATCTGTTATTGTAAGATCTGCAAATAGCGCTACTGTATTATGCACAGCTTCAGCCGGCCTGGCGCGCATCGGTTTCGGTCAGATCTGCCAGCAGCGCCAATGCGCGCGCGCGGCCTGCCTCGCTGATTTTGTAGTGTGTCCACTTTCCTTCCTGCCGGCTGGCGACGACACCGGATTCGACCAGTATCTTCATGTGGTACGACAGTCCGGACTGCCCTAAATCCAGCTGTTCTAACAGGACGCAGGCACACTGCTCGCCGCTGCTCAGCAGGTCGAGAATCTGCAGACGGTTTTCATCGCAGAAAGCTTTAAAAATAGTTGCGTGCTCTTTGTAGATTTTTTTCATATCGGATCCTCATATCAAAATTATTTGATGTGTTGATTATACGCTTGCGATTATGGGCTGTCAATAAAACTTTTAGAATCAAAGGAGATGGACTGGTGCATTGATTTGGTACAGTATTTGTATTTTGCCTCTGTGTCATGTGGATTTCGTGTTTGATTGGTTATTCGGTGTGCAGAATTTGGAGCTATTTCAATGAGGCGAGCACAAAGAGTTGCCCAGCGTGCAGCATTTGGAGTTGTTTCAATAAATCATGCCTTATGCGGCTGGCGTCGTGCAAAATTTGGAGTTATTTCAAATTTCTTTCGATTGTTTTAAAATAGCTCCAAATTTTGCTCAAATAATCGAAATTTACGCGAAATAAGCAAAATATCTCAAATTTTTGCTCAAAATCTCCATCTCACATCTGTCCACAGGCCGGAGGAATCCGGCCTGTGTTCCCTCCATATATAAAACGGCGGACGTATGTCCGCCGTCCGTCATCCAAGACCGCAGTCTCAATCCGTCACTCGTTGTACTGCGCCCTGGACACGAGCCCGACGGCGAAAAGCGTCATCGGAATCAGCAGCAATCCGGCAATCGTGTAGTTGCCGCCCAGCGCTGTCACCAGAACGCCGAAGAGCGCAGTGGAGATAAACAGGCCGGCATTTTGGAACAGGATGACGATGCCGTTGCTCTGCGCAACCAGGTCCTGCGAGGGGATGAGCTTCCCGATTGACGAAAAGATCAGACCCGGTGTGGCCGATCCGACGAGGCCGAGGAGTACGGCGCCGGCGAGGATCACAGGCACCGACTTGACGAACATCAGCCCGACGCCCACGCCGCCGCCAAGCAGCGTCAGCATGTACAGCGATTTGTGACCGACCCGGTCGGCCAGTTTTCCAAACAACGGCAGGCTGCCCAGCGAGAGGATCATCGGGAGCGACGCGATGAACGACGCTTTTTCGATGGTCATCAGCCCGGCGGCTGTTACGGATACCGGAAAGAATGTAAACATGGCGATCATGTTGATGTTGAACGCCATAAACCCGATGGACGGCAGGATGAGGTTCCGGTTTCCAAACGCTGCCGCGAGGCTTGGTTTGGCCGCAGGTTCTCCGGTTGCAGAGATTTTTGTTGCGGCGCCCGGTGTCACTTCCAGCGGTTTGACAGATGCGCTACCCGGGACCGCTTCCATCAATTTGGCAGATCCGTTGGCCGGGTCGCGACCAGCCGATTCAACCCGCTTGGCAGACCCGCCGGCCGGGTCGCTTCCGAACAGGACCCAGAACAGCGCGATGCCTGCGACGGTCAGCACCGCATAGATCTTCCAGATTCCGCCCCAGCTGTAGGAATTTCCGAGCAGCGGGACCGTGTTATATGCGAGGATGGAGCCGAGCGAAATCCACACGCTGCAGATGCCCATCACCAGGCCGAGGTCTTTAGGATTGATATAGGTGGAAACCGCCACGGGAATCGCGATGCACATCAGCACGAAGCCCGCGCCTTCGAGGCCGCGGCTAAACAACAGTGTCGGTGCACTCCCCGCATATGATCCCACGGCCGATCCCACGGCCGAGAAGCACGCCGCAAGCGCGATGGCGTGTTTTACTTTCGCTTTTTCCACGAGCAATCCTGCCGGCAGCGAGAGCGCGAAGCACGCCAGCATAAAAGCAGACATGAGCAACGGCGCCTTGTCGTCGGTCAAACCCACCGAGTTGGCCACCTCGATCATGATCGGCGGCACTTTGAACTGGTGAATCGCAACCGGTATCCCGGCCAACAACAGGGATAGCGTCAAGAGCACGGGCGATTTGAATTCGCGTGACGTTAACTTTGCTGACTCCAACTTCTTTCCTTTCTGGTAACTTTAGTATGATTCGTCGACCGGCGATGCGAGACGGTTTTGTACCTTATCGTTTGCAAACTTCGAGTTGCAAATTTTGAGCGGCGCCTCCGCACCACACCTTGCGCCGGCGACGCTATTCAACATGCGGTCAACACTATTCAACTATAACCGCGGTGCCTGATGCCGTCACCATCAGCATGTCTCCTGCCTGGCCGAGCACTTCGTAGTCGATGTCCACGCCGATGACTGCATTGGCGTCGAGATTTCTCGCTCTTTCTTCCATTTCTCTCAGCGCTGCCTCGCGCGCTTCGATCAGCTCGCCTTCGTAGGATTTCGAGCGTCCGCCAAAAAAGTTCGTAAAGCTGGCTGCGATGTCTTTAATAAAATCGACGCCGGATATAACCTCTCCGAACACGATGCCTTTGTATTCCACGACTTTCTTGCCTTCGATGGTGGGTGTTGTCGTTATAATCATTTTCGCTCCTTCTGCTCCGGTACCTGTAACCGAACTCTGTGACAATTTTCCTACCTGCAGGTGTGCATCTGTCTTTAGCGCACGCCCCTATGCTACCACAGACATTTCACTGTCTGCAATATGATTCGTTGAAGGATTCAGGCTGTTAGAATCCAGTTGCGCGGCGCTGCGTTGCCCTGTATCATGAAGGCAGCCGTACCAAGCATGCAGACTTGCTCAATTTGAAAGCGGTACGACACGAGAGGTTGTCAGAAGGACTCGGATGATCGGAACAATATATCTATAGAGCTTTACAGAATAGCCCACAGGAAGAGGAGGAAAGACCGGTGAAGAGAAATTTCAAACTACGCCTCGCACTCATCGCGGTGCTCGCTGTCACGCTGGCCCTGACAGCCGGAGGCTGCGGCGGCGGTGACGCTCCGCCAAAGGAAGACGATGTGCCTGCCGAGGTCCGCGGCCTCATCCTCACCTATCTGAGCGACATACAGGAGACAATCGGCGCCGGCGATGTGTACTTCGCCCGGGACGAGCCGGCTGAACCAAAGGATGGAGACTTCCGCATCGATCGCATCGAATACGCCGGCGAGCGCCTTCTGTACGAGACGTACGGCGTCGCCTACAGAGTGGAATCCAGCCGGTACTGGTTTACGAGGATGGATGCGGATGACGAAGGGTCGCTCGACTGGCACACAGGCGAGCCGATGTACGTAGTGCTCAGCCGCAGCGGATACGACGACAGCTGGCAGGGCGTCATCGGGAAAACCGACTACATCGACCCCGACCGGACGATCGACGAAATCGTCATCCAGGTGACGTACGGAATTTGGGACATCGACACATCGATCACGTTCGACGGCTACCCGCAGTACGTGGGCATCGGGGGTAATGTCATTCCGCTCAACGAGGATCCAGTTCGCACGCTGATGGGCAACTACGAGCCGATTTACAACGAAGGCGACGCCTGGTGGCTGTTCGAATACAGAGACCTTTCGGCCTTGTGCTACTACAATTCCTATGAGGATGTCTACAAAATCAGCAGTCTGAAGACGACGCGTTCCGATGTGGAGACGCACCGGGGCATTCGGATGGGTGCGAGCCGGGCGGAAGTCCTCGCCGCTTATCCCGAGATCAACGACACGCCCTATTGGGATTTCGAGGGTGACTTTCTGTGGTACGGCAACCGCGAGCACGGATTCGGCGCAGCGCTGCTGTTCTACTTCGAGGACGATGCGGTCGTTAAGATTCATTTGATCGATATGTTTGACTAGCGGCACAGATTGCCGTCTACAGCTTGTGCACCTTCGCCCGATCTGCAGATTTCGAAAGATACATCGCCCGATCTGCACGGTCCACCGCGTCGGAGTAACCGCGGTCGTCACGCATAAAATAAGAGAGACCAACCGATATGGACGGCCGGATGGCTCCCGCACCCGCATCGATTTCCACATCCGACACGGCGTCGCGCAGCTTGTGCGCAAACGGGATGACGTCTTCCTCGTCGAGCCCGTCAAAAATTCCGATAAACTCATCGCCGCCCCAGCGCAGCAGCACATCCTCCTTGCGAATGCACTTCTGAACCGCCTCCGCAACCGCACTGATGGCCAGGTCGCCTACTGGATGGCCGTACGTATCGTTGATCCGCTTGAGTCCGTCCACATCGAACAGCATCACCGCCGGCGAAATCCCGTTCGACCGAAATCGTTCAAACAACCCGGTTAAAAGCACTTCGCCGTACCTGCGCGACCCCGCGCCGGTGAGGGCATCCGTGTTCGCCTCGGTGACGGCCGTTCGCAGCGAGCTGTGCCCGTCCTCCAACTGATCTTTCGCGTGACGAATTACGAAAAAGTCAATCGCCAGCGCAAAGACGAACAGTATGACGATGCCGGCAAACAGCACCTGCTGTCCCACCCGTGACACCGGCTCCAGCAGGGATGCCTTGTCCTGCCGCACGACAAAATGCGTGTCGTTTTGCATGTGGTACGCGAGATGATAACTGTCATTTTTATAAAACAGAGCGTATGAGTCGTCGGTCCGAACGATGTCGGCGCCTTCGAGCAGTTCGCTATAGGCCTCTCGGCTGTTGAGCTCCGCCCGGATCGTCTCCGAGCAAAGCGCGTGGATCTGCCCGCTCAGGTCGAACACCAGCTGATCGTAGCCGAGCACCTGCCCCTGTGCAATGATGGGCGAACGCACCGCGAAGTACTCGTGGCCGCTCGCCAGGCAGAGCACAGATGAAGCTTCGTCGAGCGTTGCGCAGCCGTCCCATCTGTCGCACGAAGAACCTTCGTATCCCGGCGCCGTGTAGCGCGCGATCACCGTATCGTCCACGAGGCGCTCCGCCTTGAGAAGGTATTCGAGCGCACCCGCCCCGTCCTCGTATTTATTCTGCGTCGCCTCGATCAGGCCGTCCAGATCGAGGCGGCCGTTTTTGTAGTCGAGGATCGCATCGCGGATGACCGACCGGCTCGACATGCTTCGTGCGCCCTCCATTCCGCGTTCCATGCTGTTCTGCAGCCCGGCATAGCGGATGTAGGCAAGCTTGCTGAAGTTTTCCACCAGGCTCTGCTGCAGCTCCGCTTTAAGCGGCAGGTAGATCAGCAGGACAACCGCAACCGACGATATGACAACGAGGGCCGTGAGCGTCGCCACGACCCGGTTCGCAAATTCCCGGGTCGAGTACGCGTGACCCCCAAGCTTCTTTGTATGTTCCAGATGTTCGTCCACGTCGCCGCCTCCCAATCGTCCGTTGTGTCAGGTCTCACTACTATGTATCGACATAAAACGGCGTTTGTTTAGGGAAAAGAAACGAGCCACAGGTTGTGGCTCGTATATTCGCAACGCTATGACCGATTCATCAGTTTGCAATCGGAATGATTGTCAGCTCCATCGTTTCCGGCAGGTTGCCGTATTCTTCGTAGAAATCCCAGAACGATTTCTCCGCGATGTAGCGATTTCTGCCGTCCACGACCTGCACATAGTAGGCCCTGCCTTCTGAATCTGCGTAATCGGAGTGTATATCCGTCAGCTGAGTGAACGCATCTGCTTTTTTATCCAACCTGAATGACGATAAATACGTGTGTGCTGCGCCTCCGGACCCTATGGAGTAAATGGTTCCGTCGGCAGAGATCACCCCGTAGTTTCTGCTCCAGAACGACGTCAGCAAAACGGGCTTGCCGTCTTTTAGCGTAAAGATCGAGTTGGGGGCGGAGCTCCTCAGTCCGTCCGCCGTTCCGAGCAATAATTCCGGAGTTTTATCGTTGTTGATATCGATGACGGCGTACGCCAACTGCGCATCAGAGGGATAGGGGTATTCCATAAAACCGATTCTTTCGAGGTCATTGTCGAGGAGCTCGTCTCCTTGCATATATTCGGAAACGAGATAAAAATCGTTCAAAATGGAGCGGTATTCGCCCGGTGCTCCCTGATAGGACGCGGGATATTCAATCGGTGCTGAGGATCCTTCGTCGTGCCGCGTGACGGAGGAAAGGTCGGTCGCGTCGGGGTGGATCGACACGAAGCTAAGGTTCATCCGTTTTTTCGGGTGACTGTATTGTTCGAGCAGCGCATAGAATTCATCTTCCGCAATCTCGATTTCTTTTCCGTTTTCATATTTTTTCCAATATGGTTCCGGCACCTCGCTGTCGCTAAAAGAAAGCGCAGAGCGCGCATCCGAAACGACCGTAAATTCCGACCGGCCGGCTTCCAGGCGAAATGCGCTTATGTTGACATACCCCGTGCCCTGCCAGTCGATGCATCGATAAAAAGTGCCGTCCGCCGATAAAACGGTGTTGTATTGCAGTTCGTAAGAATCCGCTTCGAGGCACACAAGCTCTCCGTCCCGCACCGTAAAGACAGAAGTGATGAAGGGGGTCTGACCGTGCAGAGAGTCTCGGGAAGCGTTATTCAGCAAGAGCAGCTCGGGGGACTTGTCGCCATCCAGATCGACCAGCGCGTAACCGGAGGTTCCCTCGAGGCTGCCGTGCGGATATACGACATACCCTCTCTGTCGTATCGTTTCCGCAACCGCCTCGCATTCGAGCTGGATTTCCTGCGTATCTTTGCCCTCACGCTCTACGATTTCGCACCGCCGCAGAAGTTCGCCGTAAAGATAGAGGTCAGACAAAACGGGCGTATAGTCAGCGGGAGCGTTCGGGTACGAGGTGGGCGCAGCAATGCGCTCCCCCATGAATGTGACCGACACCGCCTCAGCGCCGTTCGGCTCTTCCGTATCCCCTCCTCCCGGCACGCAGCCGGTGCAGGAGCATAGAACAACAGCCAGCAAAAGAACATAAGACAATAGATATTTTTTCATGAGACTCTCCTTGCAATACGTAAAATCAATACCGGCTAAAGCGTCCGAACTTTCTCTGAATCGCTACCGTCACACCAAAAGAAATGGCGGCCAGCAGGAAAACGCCGCCGACCACAGACCAGGGTGAATCGTTGCCGCTTGCCGCTCGGGCGGTATAGTCGAATGCGCTGTTTGTGCTGTGAATCCCCACGCTGTCCATATCGATTTGTCCTTCGACCACCGTAAACTCAAGCCACATCGGCTGTTTATCGGGAAGGTATGCCGCCGATATAACGTGCTCGTTGGCTTTCCCGTCCATGAGAGTGGATTCCAGGTGCTCGTAAACGGAATACATCAGATCCCAGGTGTTTGGGAACACCTGTCCGTAAAAGCTGAACGTATCGTAGACATCCAAATAGGCATACGGCTCACCTTCAATTCGAGTTACCAATACATACTCTCCTTGATTATAAGGATCTTCTTCCCTTGCGGTTTCCTCATAGAGCAGCTCGCTAAAAAAGTCGATGTAAACGTAGTCGCCGTCGAGTTTGCTCTTTATTGTCTCGACCTTCTCCGCCTTGTCGCTGCCGTTATACGCAAGCTCATCGAGAGAAAGATCCGAAGCGCGGATATCCCCGCGTACTTCGCCCAGCGCATAGATGCGTCCGTCCGTCTTAATCGCTTCGTTAAACGCCTCCTGGCTGTCGACTACGATTCTGATATCGGAGTTCGCCAGCTCCCGAACGCTCGCATCCACATGGAAAAAGACCAGATAAACGCTCAGCACAACAGCCAGCACGAGATGCACGCACAGAGCGATAAAAGTTCTGTATTTCATATCTCATCCCTCCACTCGACGGACAACGCTTTATGGATTAAAGCTTGCGATACAGCCGTTGAATGCCGACCTAATCCTTAAACAACCTTCTGAATTTACTTCTCGGTTTACCCAGCACTTCGTCTATATGAAATGTCTGGAACAGGAAAGGCGACTTGACATATTTGACCGGCACAAGCGGAGAAAACATGGTGCATTCATCCGACATTTCCGGCTGCGGATACGGTTCAAGTGTAATCGTGTAGTCCTTTTTGCCGGCCTCCAAAAATAACGCCGCTGCTTTCCCTGTTTGAGCGTTGACCGCCATTCGGGTCTGCAAATCCGACTCGCCCGCCCAGTCTGGTTTATCGAGATACCATATGGGCAGATTGACAGAGGCATATTTGTGGCGTCTTAAATCCGTCACCCACCCCAGCACCTTAACATCGCTGAGGCCAAACGCGGACTTGAGCATGTCGGGCAAATCCCGGCGCAGGATTCGATAGGGCGCTGTCACGCGCTCGTCGTTGTTCATGGGGGCAAAAATGCGCACGTCGTCCTCTAAAAATGCCGGCGTAAACGGTGCGGACTCCCCGTAATCCCAGGGGTTCAGTTCGTTGAGCAGATAGATGTCAAAAAGGGAGCACTGCGGCCTTGCCCAGTTGATTCGATCGTGATAAAAAGTGAACCGTCCGCGCTCGGTGTCCGCCGTCGCTTTTACGCTGATATCCTCGACCCAGTACGGCAGACAAATCGCCTGCACCTCTGATCTGATCCTCTTTTCGATATCCTGCCCTTCGAAGTGGCTCCGGTTCTCTGCGGCCAGGCGAAGCATCTGCGCGATGGCCTGTGTCTTCGTGACCTTCGAGGGAAGCACCAGATCGTACATGTTCGGGTCGTAGCCGTAGACGAGATTTTCGCCGTATGCACCGGTTTCAAACACCTCGGCGTACATAATCTTATTGCCGCAATGCCCGCACGTGAACACACTTTGCGTCGAAAATCCTGTAATCTGGGCGCCGCAATACGGGCAGTCAAAGGATTTTTCCTCCCGGTTTTGCCACTTTTCGTACGTTCCCCTATCGTGCTCATAGAGCAGATCGTCCAGGCTGCTCGTCCTCTGCGCCATCTCGTCAGGGAATTTCATGTATTTTAAGGCGGTTTCGCCCATACCCACGTGCGTGAGTTTTAGAAGCCCGTCGATCACGGGAATCGCGCGGTGACGGAAAATCATATCCAGCGTATACCTGTAGTCCGCAGAGGCCCACGGAGTAAAAGCTCCACAGTAAGGGCACGTGAATCCTTCGGCTTTCTGGTCGAAGTACGAAGGAGCGCCACACTCTTGACACTTGATAGCTGTTGTACCTTCATCCCGCATTCTGACCTCCTTCTGTTATCATAAGAATTGATTCTGCAGTTGAATTGTCGCCGCTTCTGCGTCCGAATTGTCACCGCTTCTGCGCCTGAATTGTCACCGCTTCTGCGCCCGAATTGTCACCGCTTCTGCGCCCGAATTGTCACCGCTTCTGCGGACCTGCCCCATAGGCAGCCACTGGAGCTGTTTCATGTGACCCCGTGTTTACAGTATTTGAACCCATATTTTACTTGTACAGTCCGTGCCGGGCAAAAGAACAGTAATCTCTTCGTTCTTCCTTACTATCCTATTGTTTTATTTGTATACATTGTATCATGAGCGAATATAAAAGCCATCCATTCTAAAGAAAAGCCCCGGTCTCGTGACCAGGGCTTGAAAGTCGGTTGCTGCTGTTTGGATCAATCAAAACGACAGCGACAATGTGCGTTTTGTCCGGGGGAGTGGCAAAAAAGCCGTTCTTGAGTGATTTACCGCGGACTTTTGCGTTTTGTCCGGAAAAAGTAGCAAAAAAGTCGTTCTTGAGTGCTTTATTTGGCATTATATGGGAATTACATCGAGTTACTAGACACTTTCCGTAAATCTGTTCATTATCTCGCCCAAATCCAAAGAGGATTCACTCATTATCGTAAATTTTGACATTTTTTCGCGATATTCCTCCGGAGGCCCGGCTCAACGTATATCATGACGATGTGCTCCTATCTAATTGGCATTCTTATGCATTTCGCACATTATCATTCAGCTTTTCTTCTCTGGTTGTGCCTTCCGGCAGAAGATTGTTTGATGATAATTCTGCGTTCAGCCTTTGTGCTGCTGCGCTGTCCGCCAATGACTTCATCTGGTCTATTGCCATTTTATTGAGATATTTGAGCCTATCTTTTTGCGAAATCTGTTGCTTAATCAGTTCAGCATTCATGCTTTCAAGATTTACAAGGAGAATAAGCTGGTAAATCGTCGCAGAGTCTCGGATATTTCCTGCGGCCTCCGGGTTTTTATCTCGCCATTCTTTCGCGGTCATGCCGAATAACGCCACATTGAGTATGTCCGCTTCATTTGCGTATGTATAGTTCATCTGCTTGGGCGTAAGTCTATTAGGTATTAAGTGTTCCTTGATTGCGTCAGTGTGAATACGATAATTCACTTTTGCTAACTCACGCTTTGCATTCCACTCCAACGCCAGCCGATGACCTTCATCAGTTTTAAGCCGTTGATAATCCTTGATGATGTAAAGCTTAAACTCTGGCGAAATCCAAGAGGCAAATTCCATTGCGATGTCAACATGGGCGAAGGTGCCTCCATATCGACCGGCCTTCGACTGTATGCCAATTGCACCAGTTGATTCTATCCACTTTTTAGGCGATAGGGTAAAAGCGTTGCGACCTGCTTCCATTCTAAACCCCTCGAAATCGAGGTGTTTGAAATTTGGATTATTGATCTCTTCCCACAGACCCAAAAACTCAATCGTTTCACGATTCCGCATCCAGTTTTGTATAACAGCCGTTGGGTCATCACTTTTATAGCGCGCTATATCGGTAATGCTGATATAATCGTGAGCGTCAAGCAAAACCCGACATTTCAAACGAGTTGAAAAAGTAATACAATTTTTCCAACAGAGTTGAGAAAGTTGCAAAGAGTTCAAAAGGTCGTATTACAAAGTGAACTTTTCTAACACTT
>Ga0265293_10010307_pt1 | contig 13098 bp, 9 predicted proteins | sample Munlanlewell138R_FD_192505 | JGI IMG/M metagenome (GOLD analysis project Ga0265293, IMG submission 192505) | Leachate microbial communities from a municipal landfill in Southern Ontario, Canada - Leachate well 138R | ecosystem: Engineered > Solid waste > Landfill > Unclassified | place: Canada... | reverse complement strand
AGAATTGCAGCGAAGCTGCTCGTGGGATTTGGAATCGTGATTGCGATGCTCGCGATTGTTTCCGTCCTGTCGACGCTGAGCATCGGGAGCGTGGGTGACCAGGTTGAACTGTATTCAAAGTTTACGGTCCCTAACAATACGATGCTAGGATCGCTGACGACAAAGGCCAACGGCATTCAACGCGATATGGCGCTTGGGATGAGCGAAACGGATGCCGCTAAAATTTCTCAATACTTCGATATGGCGCAAGCAGAAGGTACGGCCTTTGTCGAAATACTGGAAACCTATGCGTCGAATCAGCGGGACAATTCGCGGGATTCCGGCATCGCAGAGGTGAAGGAGCGGATTACAAAAGCGGCAGAAACGCGCAGAGAAATCTCGTCGCTTTTGGCGGACCCGACTGAAGAAAACCTCGCGCGCAGCCAGGTGCTGTTTGCGAGTTCCTACATGGTGGAAATGGACCGGGCCGTAGAAATTCTGGCGGGTTTTAGCCAGGAGGCCAACGTGCGGGCGGAGACACAGGGTCACGATGCAGAAGCGGCTGTTGCATTTGCGCGGCTGATTATCATTGTGTTCGGTGCGGCTTCCGTCGTCCTTGCGCTGATCGTGGGCGTGATGATTGCGCGTTCAATTCTGGCACCCGTCCGGGCGATTATGGCTGCGTATACCGAGATTGCAAAAGGTAATACAAAAGCAGAGATACGATATGAAAGCCGGGATGAGCTCGGTCAGATGGCGAAGCTGATCCAGGAGACGCTCACCATGCAAAGCGGAATCATCGCAGATGTAATCGATAAATTCACCCGGATTGCGCACGGGGACCTGAGATTTAGCGTCGACCTCGACTATCCGGGCGATTTTGCCGCCCTCAAGTCGACAATGGAAGAGACGGTCGATAATCTCAACAGCACGATGAGTACGATCTGGACGGCGGCCGAACAGGTGAGCATCGGTGCGTCTCAGGTGGCCGACGGTGCACAGGCGCTATCCTCCGGATCGACCGAACAGGCGGCGTCAATTGAAGAGCTCGGGGCGACTGTTTCCGAAGTTGCGGGACAAGCGGAAGCTAACCTCGAAAACGTGGCGGAAGCGCAGCGCGAAGTAAAAGTCGCCGAAGAGGCGCTGATTACCGGTACCGGCTACATGAGGCAGCTGACCGGCACCATGCACGAAATTCAGGCATCCTCTGATGAGATTGCAAACATTACGAAAGTAATCGAAGACATCGCCTTCCAGACGAACATCCTCGCGTTGAATGCGGCCATCGAGGCAGCGCGGGCCGGCGAAGCGGGCAAGGGGTTTGCCGTCGTATCCGACGAAGTGCGCAATCTGGCCGGCAAATCAGGAGAAGCCGCCAAGCAGACAGCCGAACTGATTCAGGCTTCCATCGAGATCGTCCAGCAGGGCAACGATATGACCGGCCTCACCGCCGAAGCGCTGGAGAAAGTAGAGCAGAGCGCTATGAGGGTTGGAGTAGCGATGGGCAAGGTGCAAGAGGCGAGCGCTCAACAGTCCAGTTCGCTTGGCATGATCAACGACGGCCTGTCGCAGGTATCTTCCGTCGTCCAGATGAATGCGGCCACCGCGGAAGAAAACTCTGCGACCAGCGAAGAGATGTCTGCTCAGGCGGCGATGCTCAACGACGAGGTCGGCAAATTCAGCTTAAAGTCGCAGGTCGGCACGGCCGCTATAGCACATTCGGCGGGCGGTCCGATACCTCTAAAAGAATTGCCGGCTAAAGTATTACCGGAAACGGTCGATAATATGTTTATGGGAAAATACTGAGAGCGACGAAACACACATGACAAAGCGACAAGGTAGAGGTCTGTGAACGTATATCTTGCGAGACAACCCATATTTGACAGACGAAAAAACGTCGTGGGATATGAGCTCCTGTACAGGGACAGCATGGAAAACCGGTTCTCGGGAATCGACGACAACCAGGCTACGCGGGAGCTCATCAACCACGTCTTTCTTGTGATGGATCTGGATAACCTGGTCGGCAGCGGGTCGGCGTTCGTCAACTTCTCCAAAGCGATGATCGAAAGCGAAATTCCGGACATCCTGCCGCCGGAGCGGGTCGTCATCGAAGTGGTCGAACGCGAAGAAGCGACGAAGGACACCATCGATGCGTTTCTGCGGCTCAAAGAAAAGGGTTTTACGATTGCGCTCGACGATTTTACAGTCGACAGCCGAAGTTACATGCTGCTTCCCTATGCGGACATCGTAAAGGTCGAATATCCGGTCGTCAAACTGGAAGATCAAGCCCGGCTTCTGAATGACCGAAAAGACAATGTGCTCTTCCTTGCAGAGAAGATAGAAACGGAGCTCGAATACCGGGCAGCTATGGATATCGGCTACGATTACTTCCAGGGTTTCTTTTTTAGCCGGCCTGAGATGTTCAGCGCGACTGAAATCCGTTCGCTCGATGTGAACGTCATCCACATCCTGCAGGAGCTACGCAACCCGGATGTCGACTATGCATCAATTTCCAATGTCATCGCCGGGGACATGGGCATTTCGTACAAGCTGTTGAAACTGGCGAATTCGGCCTATTACGGGGCAAGCCGCAAATTCCAGAGCATCGAGCAGGCGTTGATCTACATCGGCATCAACGAGCTTCACCACTGGTTTACCATCATGCTTCTGCGCAGCCTGCAGAGCCTGGAGAATGCCGAGACCATCAAGTTCTCCATGATTCGGGGCAAGCTCATGGAGTCCATGGCAAGAGAGTTAGGCGTTTCTGAACAGCAAACCGTCGAATACTTTTTTATGGGCATGTTTTCGTACATCGACGTGCTGCTCAACCGTCCGATGGGCGCAGTTTTAGCGACGCTACCGCTCAGCGACGCAGTCAAACACGCGCTGCTCGGAGGAAAAAACGACTACAGGGACTATTTGGATTGCGTTATGGCTTTCGAGCTGGCGGACTGGAACAAAGCATTGCAGCGTCATCCGATCAACAAAATCGGATCGGGCCGGTTTATGGAACTGTATCTGGATGCGCTCAAATGGGCCGAGCAACTGAACTATTAGCCTAGCCATACACAGAATATAGTACACATTGTGGTATAAGGATTCCTGCTGCATGTTCGATACATGATGTAACAGGAATCGTTTTATTTTATGGACACAGCACGAAAATCAGATTTGATAACGATTACCAAATCCGGTTCGACGCTAAGGAGGAAGAAGCAATGACATGGTATCGGAATAAAAACATTGCAGCGAAGCTGGTCATCGGGTTCCTGGTGGTCGCTTTGCTCGCAGCCGTGGTCGGAGGCGTCGGGATTTTTGCGCTCAACACCATGGCCAAAGCCGACCGGTTGCTCTACGAGGAGAATGCAGCCGGCCTGGAGTTTTCGGGAGAAGCTGCAGAATACTTTCAGCGCATCCGATTTAACACTCTCAAGATGGCGGTAGCGGACACAATCGATATGCGAAACACGTCGATTGCTAACGTCAACCAGTATGTAGAAGATGTCGATTATTATCTCGGCGAATATGCGGCTGGAATTGTAACGGAAGAAGACCGCCAGATCTATCAGACGCTGGAGCCGCAGTGGATCAAGTACAAAGATTACGCTGCCCGGACCGTAGGCCTCGTCCAGAAAGGGCAGTCGCAGGAGGCGCTCCGCGTTATATTTTCAGAGGGTGACACGCTGGGAGCGGGCGTGCGCGAAGGATTCGAAGCGATGGCCGAGTACAACTCGAGAGGTGCGGCCGAGCGCTCTGCGCAGAACAATGCGCTGTACAAAACAACGCTCATCGTACTGATTGCCGCCGTGGCGATCGCGGTGGTGATCGCGGTGCTCATGGGCGTAGCGATTTCCAGAATCATCGGGTATCCGCTCGTCGAGCTGGCCGGGATTGCAGATAAGCTGGCGCTCGGAGATGTCGAGGTGAGCGTAAAGGCCGAAACGGATGATGAAGTAGGGCAGTTGACGCGAGCGTTCGAGCGGATGATCGAAAATACAAGGAATCAGGCTTATTTGGCCGAGCGAATTGCCGACGGAGACTTGACGGTAAAAGTCGACATCAAATCCGACAAGGATTTGCTCGGACAAAAGCTGTACGAACTCGTTACAAAAAATCACGAAGTGCTGTCGAACATCCGCGAAGCATCCGTGCAGGTGGCTACGGGCTCCGGACAGATTTCCGACACGAGCATGAACCTTTCGCAGGGCGCTGCAGAGCAAGCCAGTTCCGTCGAAGAGCTCTCGGCATCGATCGCAGAAATATCCGAACGCGTGCGCGTAAGCGTCGAAGACGCCGAAGCGGCCAGGACGCAGTCTCAGGAAACCGGTCGGGAAGTCGAGGAGAGCAACCGCCAGATGCAGGATCTCATCGTGGCGATCAACGAAATCAACAACAAGTCGGCCGAAATCGGTAAGATCATCAAGACGATCGACGACATCGCGTTCCAGACGAATATTCTCGCTCTGAATGCGGCGGTCGAAGCTGCCAGAGCCGGGCAGCACGGGAAAGGTTTTGCCGTCGTGGCAGACGAAGTGCGCAATCTGGCCGGAAAATCTGCGGAAGCGGCCAAGGATACGACCGTTCTCATCGAAGAAACCGTCCACGCCGTCGAACAGGGCACGAGGTTTGCGAACACGACAGCGGAGACGATGGTTCATGTCGTCGCTAACACGGAAAAAGTAACGGAGCTTGTAAACGGAATCGCCATGGCTTCGGCCGAACAGGCGGCGACGATTACGCAGATAAACACAGGAGTAGAGCAAATTTCAACGGTTGTGCAGAACAATGCAGCCACGGCCGAAGAGAGCGCAGCGACCGCAGAAGAACTGTCCGGACAGGCGCAGATGCTCAAAGAACAGATCGCGCTGTTTAAGCTGGAGGGCGGCAGCGGAGACCGCATGCACCGTCCGGTCGCACTGGCGGCGGCTTCTGCAGGTGCAGCGCTCCCGGAACCGGTCAGCCTGGGCGATCTGCCTGGCATGGGCAAATACTGAGAGGAGGAAAGACCGTGGATAACGAAACAAAAATCATTGTGTCTGAGGATGCCGAAAACAAGTACCTGACGTTCTTTTGTGACAAGCAGCTGTTCGGGGTGTCCATCGACCACATCGTTCAAATCGTCGGGATGCAGAAAATTTCGCCGATCCCTGAAGCACCGGAATACGAAAAAGGTGTCATCAATCTGAGGGGAAGCATCATACCGGTGATCGATACGAGGTTACGCCTCAAGAAAGAGGAGAAGGAGTACGATGAGCGAACATGCATCATCATCTCCACGATTGGAGAAGCGACGACAGGGTTCATCGTGGACGGCGTCGATGAAGTCGTATCCATCGAAGAGGAATCGATTACGCCGCATCAAAACATGCAGTCAGGCGACGGCAACGAGTACATTACGGGCATCGCCAACATCGGAGGTAAAATCGTTCTCGTGATGGACATCGAAAAACTGTTTCGGGGCACGGAACTGAAGAACACAGGAGAGCAGGAAAATGACGAAGTTTAACAACATGAAAATCGGCACAAGAATCATCGCAGGCTTTCTTGTTGTCGTCTTGATTTCGGCGATCATCGGCGGAATCGGTATCTATTCGCTGCGGACCGTCAACGGATCCTATAAAGTTGCGTACACGGACAGCACAGCGGCGCTGGAGTGCACAGAGCAAATCAGTGAATCATTTCAGCGCATACGCATGAACCTGTACGGAATGGCCCTGGCCACGTCGATGACAGACAAACAGTATTACCAGAGTCGAGTCGATGAAATGAAGGGTGTCATCGACGAAAACATCGGCGCATACCGAGACATACTGGTTCCGTACAAGCCTGAAGATGTCGTAACCGAAATCGCTCTTATCGACGCCGTACAGGAGACTCTGATTGCGTTTGGGGCTGTGCGAGAGGAATTCATCAAAAACATTGCAATGAATGCAGAGCGCAGGGATGAGGCGATCGCCTGGCTCGGCAACGGCGGTCAATTGAGGGAGTTAGCGCTTAACGTCGACGATGCAATTGGCGATTTGATTACTTACAACATTGACTATGCGCAGAATCAAATTGTAGCCAATGCAAGACTTGCATTCATCACGACCTGGGTCATGGTGGCTGCCATCATAATCGGAGCCGTGCTCGCCGTGACGATCGGCGTGTACATCTCCAGGACCATTTCCACGAAAATCGGAATACTCGTGGATACGTCGAACAAGCTGGCCGAAGGGGATGTTGAAGTCGAAGTGAAAGCCGATACGAAGGACGAGATCGGCGAGCTGATGGAAGCGTTCGGTCGCATGGTGGAAAGCACGAGAGAGCAGGCGCATATGGTGGAACGCGTTGCGGATGGAGATCTGACCGTCGATGTAAGAGTCAAATCGAGCAGAGACCTGCTCGGGCAGAAGCTGCAGGAACTCGTGCAGAAAAATAACGAAGTGCTTTCGAATATACGCGAAGCATCTGTGCAGGTAGCCACCGGGTCGGGGCAGATTTCCGACACGAGCCTCAATCTGTCGCAGGGTGCAACAGAGCAGGCGAGCTCGATCGAAGAACTGTCCGCAGCCATATCGGAGATTTCCGAGCAGGTGAAGAAGAGCGTCGAAAATGCCCAGGAAGCTCGCACGCAGTCTCAGCAGACGGGCCGGGAGGTCGAAGACAGCAACCGTCAGATGCAGGAGCTGATCGCCGCTATCAGCGAGATCAACGACAAGTCTGCCGAAATCGGAAAGATCATCAAGACGATCGACGACATCGCATTTCAGACGAATATTCTCGCGCTGAATGCAGCGGTAGAGGCGGCCAGAGCCGGGCAGCACGGAAAGGGCTTTGCCGTCGTCGCCGACGAAGTGCGCAACCTTGCCGGAAAATCGGCCGAGGCAGCCAAGGATACGACCACGCTGATCGAAGAGACGGTTCATGCCGTCGAGAAGGGGACGAAGTTCGCGAACGTCACGGCGGAAGCGATGGAGAAAGTCGTCTCGAACACGGAGATTGTGACGCACCTTGTGGACGAGATCGCCAAGGCATCCGACGAGCAGGCCGCTGCCGTTACGCAGGTTAACGCCGGAGTCGAGCAGATATCGACCGTCGTGCAGAACAACGCTGCAACGGCCGAGGAAAGCGCGGCGACCGCCGAGGAGCTTTCGAGTCAGGCACAGATGCTCAACGAGCAGATCGCACTGTTCCGCCTCGACGAGCACCGCGGATACGGAACGGGGCATGCGCGCATCGGAACGAAAGAGCCGGAGCTCTATCTGCCCGAACTGTCCGAAGCAGGCGACCTGTCGTTTGCCGGAAAATATTAAGAGAGAAAGGGAGTCCGGATGTATATAAGCTGCATGGTCTGTGCGTTTTCTGTGCGCCGGATGAATACGAAAGAGAATCGATGATGAACGAAAAACCCTGCAACTGTTGAAGTTGCAGGGTTTTGCTGGCACGCCAGAGAGGATTCGAACCTCCAACCTACTGATTCGTAGTCAGGCACTCTATCCGTTGAGCTACTGGCGCATGCTGTGCAGCACAACATTAAATATACACGAACCGTATAGAAATGTAAAGAAAGAAATATATTCGCTCATATCTAAAAATTGCCGCAGTTCATAGGGAGCTTGTTCTGATTGGATGACGGATCCGTAGCGATGCAAACGAAATTCAAAAAACATAACGGTTCTTGTGCGTTGCAGTCACTTATGTGCCCGCATGTGCTATAATCGACGAAATGATTGATTTCGTAAAAGGACAGCGTGCGTGCGCAACGCGATAGAGGGGAAAGCGATGAGTTCTAAGAAAACTCAAAAGACGGAGGAGCTGTTCATCTATATCCTGTTTTCGAGCACTCCGTCGCGCTTCGGTCGAATGATACGGTACGCCTCGGGTACGCGATTCAATCACGTTTCCGTCGCATTCGACGAGGATTTGCGCAAACTGTATTCGTTCGGCAGGCGGCGAAACAGCATACCGATTAACGCCGGGCTCGTGCAGGAATATCCGGAGCGGTTCTCGCTCAAGAAAGTCGACTATGTCGGCATAAAAATATATCGCATCCCCATATCGAAGCAGCAGATGCGACTCGGCAAAAAACGCATTCGTCAGATCATGAACGACGATTGCTATCTGTACAATCTCTATTCCGTGTTGTTCTATCCGATCTTTAAGGGTTTTTATACGTACAAGGCCTACACGTGTGTCGAATTTGTGATTCATCTGTTGCGGGTACTGCAGATTGACGTGCCTACCGATAAGCCGGGATACAAGTACCTGCCCGACGAGCTGGAGCACATCTTGAAGGCGGAGTGCCTCTACGAAGGCAACCTGCTCGAGTATACGTGCGGATGCCGTGCGATGAACAATGATTTTTTCGACCCGATCATCTCGTATCGCGAGCAATTCTACGCGACAGGTATCAGCGTCATCATACTGACGAAGCTCGCCTACCGGAAAGTGCGTCACAGTCACCGGCTGGCGAAGATTACATCCTTGATAATGTCTCCCTAGTGTGGTAATAAATAACAGAGGGAACAACTAATTCAGAGGACGATACCTGTGCATCCAGATTTTTCGTACACGGCATTTACAACGGTTGCGCTGTCCGGGATTTTGGGCGCGGCGCTGTTGTATGCGCGCAAAAGAACACAAGGCGATGTGCGGCCGATCATCATCGGAGCGGCCACGTTCTTTACATTTGCTCTTTTGTTCGAGCAGGTGCTCCACCAGATTCTGATTTTATTGCTGCCTTCGCTTCAAGTCCACGTTGCGGAAAGGCCGTTGTATTACGTTCTTTACGGCTGCAGCATGGCGGCGATCTTCGAAGAAGGGGGCCGCTATTTTGCATTTACGAGGATCATGCCTGATTACAGAGAGATCGGCGCCGCTATCAGCTATGGCATCGGCCACGGCGGTCTGGAGCTTCTGATTGCCGGCATCATCGGGCTGACGGTATCTGCGCATGCGTTTGCAGCCACGGAGGGTGCACTCTGGATTTTTGAACGCTGTGCCGCTCTGCTTGGACACGTTTCGCTTTCGGTCATCGTGTTTACTGCAGCGGCGACTCAGTTGAAGAGTCTCTTTTTACTGGCAGTGTTCCTCCACGGCGTCGCTGATGTGCCGATCGGCCTGTATCGCTATGGTTTAATCGGTCTTCCGGCGTGCGATGCGCTGTTCGGCTTCGGCGTCTTTGCCTGCTGTATCACCGCTCTGTTCGTGCGTCGGGCTGCGGAGACCGGAATGCGTCGGGAAAGAGGATGAGTGTGCGGCCGGTTGCCGCATTTTATAACGCTATCGTTTGAGAAAGGATCCGCTCTATGTTTCAACACAACCACAAGCTGCCTGCAGGCAGGATCGACACCTTTTCCATCTCAGCAAGCTTCGTGCTTCTGGGATTTTTCGTGATAGCCACCGTGCGCGCACCCGTGGCAACGACGAACGCTTTGGTGAATCTTCGCCTGCAGGTCGTCGATACGCTCGGCTTTTATTTTATGCTCGCAGTGCTTGCCTGTGTTGTGTTTAACGTGTATGCAGCCCTGTCGAAGTACGGCAGCGTTCGCATGGGACACGACGAACCGGAGTACTCGACATTCGCCTGGCTGTCCATGATTTTTTCTTCAGCGATCGGATACAGCATCATGTACTGGTCGGCCATCGAGTGGGTTTATTATATCGAGACACCGCCGTTTGGCCTGGCGCCGCTGAGTGCGGAAGCGGCGGAGATGGCGGTTGCCTACAGTTTCTTCCACTGGGGAATACCCGGCTGGAGCGTAACCGCTGTCGGCGTCATCCCGCTCGCGTATCGCTATTATCTGCGACGAAAGCCGGGCCTCACGCTTCAGGCCGCAAGCGAAGGGCTGATCGGCGAACAGTCGGCGCCGTGGGTGAGCAAAGCTTTCAACGTTCTGTTTATTTTCAGCATCCTGGGCGGGCTTACGATTTCGTACGGGACTGGCGTGCCGATGCTGATGAACAATCTGTCCAACACGTTCGGCACGCCTGAGAATTTTGCTATCTATGCCGGACTCATCGTCATCATCACGCTCACATTTGGAATGTCGGCGTTCGTAGGACTTCAGAAGGGACTGGCCGCCGTATCAAAGTGGGCCACATACGCAAGCTTGCTTTTGTGTGCCTGGTTCCTGTTCAGCGTCTGTCCGGGCTTCATCGTGGATAACTTCGTTCAGTCAGTGGGCATACTCGTCGACCGCTTCGTGATCATGAGCACGCGGCTTGACCCTATCCGGGGCGAAGGATTTCCGCAGGCGTGGACGTGCTTTTACTACGCCTGGTGGATTACGCTTGCTCCTTGGATGTGGGTGTTTATAGCTAAGGTATCAAAAGGGCGCAGCATCCGTTCCATCATCGCCATAACGACGCTTGCGGGTTCGGCCGGCGCCATGCTCTTTTTCGGGACAGTATCGTCGTACGGGCTCAACCGGTATTTGACGGGAGCGCTTGACGCTGTTCGAATTATGAATACAGCCGGTCCGAATCAGATGATTTCGGAAGTCGTACTGTCGCTTCCGCTGGGGCGGATCATCCTCGTGCTTTGGATCGTAACGGCGTTTTCCAGGATGGTCACCACGATGGATTCGGCTGCGTACTCGCTTGGCGCTTCTTCGACAAACGATCTGCAGTCCTGGGAGGACCCGAGCCGATATCTGAGGCTGTTCTGGGCGGTGATGCTTTCCGTCTATCCGCTGTGCCTGTTATATGCCGGTCAGTTTGTGGATGGCGGGGTGCCGCTTGCCGGTCTTCAGGCGATTCTCGTGATTCTGGCTATTCCCGTATCCCTCGTCATGATTGCAGCGATGTACTCGTCCCTCAAGTGGATGCGCGAGGACTACGGATCGATGACCCGGCAGGAAATCGAAGAGGATTTTCGCCTGAACGTCGAAGAAAAACGCTCGCTTCGAATTAAGCTTTAGGAAGCAGACAAAAGAGAAGGAGCGCATCTTTACGGATGTGCTCCTTTTATTTCAGAAATCACCGGGTCATGGTAAACCGGCGGACATTCCCCGCGGTCAGTCGTTTTGATAACCCAGGTTGTAGGAAAGGATGTTTTTAACGGAGACGAGTTCCTGGAGGATGACCGTGCGATCCTCCTCCGTGATAAAGGGATTGAGCACGACGCTCATGCCTGCCACGACCCGTCTGGTGTGGTCTTTGACGCCGATGCCCAGGCAGCGAATGTTGTCCATGTATTCGTTGTCCTCGTACGTATATCCCAGCTTCTGCAGATCGCGCAGGTGTTTAAACAGGGCTTTTCGATCTGTATATGTATGTTCTGTGAGCGCCGTCAGGCGCATCGCATCCAGTGTGGAGCGGAGTTCAACATCGTTCATTTCGCTTAAGAACACCTTTCCAAGACTCGTCGCATGGGCGGGGAAGTTGACATTCGAAGGAAAGAAAAGAAACGATGTGCCAGGCGCGCTGCCGGGGCTGTGCGTGGACAGCACGATGACGCGGTCCGGAGCGCGGAATACGCCGATGTTGACCTGCAGGTTCCACTTCTTCGAAATCTGAATCGCCTGCGCATCCATCATCTGAATAAACGGATACTTTCGCCGGTAGCCCAGGCCAATTTCAACGGGGCGCAGCCCGATGCTGTAGTGGCCGCTGACCGGATCTTTTTCCAGATAGTCCCTCGCTACAAAGGTGTTGAGTGTCGCATACAGCGTCGTGCGGTTGACGTTAAGCGCTTTGCCAAGCTCCGCGACGCTCATGGGGCGACCGGCTTTTTCCAAAATATCAATCAATTCCAGCGCTCTGTCCAAAGATTTTAATATAGTTGTCGGGTTTTGCTCCAATGGTTTTCGTTCTCCTTCTGAGGTATTGACATTCGCCGCAATACAAACGATAATATATGACATAGTGTCATTATATACAACAACACTGGTTGACGCAACATTTTTCTGGAGTGATTCACAACACCTGCAGCGGTGTAAAAAGGAGGACGAATTTGAAAAAGCTTGTGATTTACAAAAACAGATGCAAAGCTTGCGGATTTTGTATCGACCAATGTCCCAAAGATGCGCTGAGCCTGGGGGACGAGTACAACGCAAGCGGCTATGCAGCCGTCACGGTCGACGATGACGAGTGCATCAGGTGCGGCACATGCTATCGCGTATGTCCAGACAGTGTTTTCGAACTGATCGAAGAATAGGAGGTAGGGGTTTGAGAAGAATGATGAAGGGAAACGACGCTGTTTCTGAAGCTGCCATCCGTGCGGGTTGCAGGTTCTTTAGCGGATATCCGATCACACCTCAAAGTGAGATCGTCGAGTATATGTCGTGGAGAATGGACGAAGTGGGCGGATCCTTTGTGCAGAGCGAATCGGAGCTTTCCGGTATATCCATGGTGTACGGTGCGGCCGCCTGCGGTCTCCGCGTCATGGGCAGTTCGTCCGGTCCGGGCTTTGACCTTCTCCAGGAAGGGATCGGCTACATCGTGTCCGCCGAGCTTCCGGCGTTGATCGTCGACGTCGTGCGCTACGGAAACGGACTCGGAGAAATCGTACCGGGGCAGAGCGACTACTGGATGGTCGTTAAGAACGGTGCCCACGGCGACTATCACTGCCCAGTATATGCACCGGCGTCGATTCAGGAAGCGGTTGACCTGGTGAGTGTAGCGTACGATAAAGCTGAACAGTATCGCAATCCTGTGATTATGATGTACGACGGAGCTATCGGCCAGATGATGGAGCCGGTTGTGCTTCCCGAGATGAAAGAGCACGATCCCGATCAGTTCGAGTGGTCGATGAAGGGCCGGGGCGGCGAACCGCAAAAGCAGATTACTTCGGCCTGCTACTACAGACACAGGGATCCGCAGGTGTATGTGGACAACCTTCGCACGAAGTATCGCACGATCGAAGAAAACGAGCAGCGCTGGGAATCGTACATGGCCGACGATGCGGATTTGATTTTTGTCGCATACGGCATCATGTCCCGCAGCTGCAGAGAGGCGATCACCGAAGCGCGCAAGCAGGGACTCAAGGTCGGTATGATCCGTCCGATTACGCTGTATCCCTATCCCGTGAAGGCGTTCGAAACGCTGCCGGAAAATCTGAAAGGGTTCGTATCCGTCGAAATGTCCGCGCTCGGACAGATGGTGGAAGACGTGCGCCTGGCGGTCAACGGCAGA
>Ga0265293_10010304_pt1 | contig 13099 bp, 11 predicted proteins | sample Munlanlewell138R_FD_192505 | JGI IMG/M metagenome (GOLD analysis project Ga0265293, IMG submission 192505) | Leachate microbial communities from a municipal landfill in Southern Ontario, Canada - Leachate well 138R | ecosystem: Engineered > Solid waste > Landfill > Unclassified | place: Canada... | reverse complement strand
GTTGACTGGCAATTAAAGTAACGTTTTTTTAATTAGTGACAGAAAGGTTAAATTCAGAATGTTTGGAATTTTACGTAATAAATATTGGATAAATATATTTATATATAAAGTTTACTCGTTAAGACTGTTAAGAGGCACACATTATTGACGATACAATTCAGCTATGATACCATAAATTTATAAATATTGACAAGCGTATTGCTCATATAATATCGGGGATAAGGTCCGAAAGTATCTACCAAACAACCGTAAATTGTTTGACTATGAGTGAAATACATCCATTTGCTATGGACAGGTTTCACTGCCTGTCTTTTTTAGTTTTTAAAGGGTATAATAAGGTTAAAATATCTGTTTAACAAAATAATAACGGTGGAAGATTAAGATTTTGACAAAACATATTGGGGAGATGATTATAATGAATTCAGATAAACCTAAAGTTGCGGTAATAATGGGAAGTGATTCAGATTTGCCTGTAGTTTCCAAAGCCATTGGAATTTTAAAGGAATTTGAGGTTAATTATGACGTAAGAGTGTTATCGGCGCATAGGACTCCCGATGCCACAGCTGAATATGCCAAGGAGGCAGAGAATATTGGATTTGAAGTGATAATCGCAGCTGCAGGTAAAGCGGCGCATTTACCCGGGGTGATAGCAGCTTATACTACATTGCCTGTTATAGGTATACCGATAAAGTCATCAACTTTGGATGGTATGGACTCGCTGCTTTCCATTGTGCAGATGCCTCCGGGGATACCTGTTGCAACAGTGGGAATAGATGGTGCGGAGAATGCCGGACTTTTGGCTATTGAAATTTTATCCTTGAAGTATGAAGAATTAAAAAAGGCTTTAAACTTGTATAGACAGAGGATGCAAGAAAAGGTTTTTAAAAAAGATGAAAAAGTAAGAACTGAGGAGCTTTAAAAAATCTTAGATTAAGGAGTTTGACGTATGGGCGGTATAATCGGTGTTTTTGATAAGGGAAATATTAATACGGTAGCAGATACTTATTATGGTTTGATAGCACTACAGCACAGAGGGCAGCAAAGTTCGGGTATAGCAGTTAATAATGACGGTATAATTACTTGTTATAAGGATATGGGTTTGATTAGCGAGGTTTTTGATGAGAAGATATTAAATCTGTTGAAAGGTGATATGGCTATAGGTCATGTCAGGTATTCCACGTCGGCGCAAAGCTTTGCTGCTAATGCCCAGCCTTTGATGGTTAAGTATAAAAATGGGAATCTTGCATTGTCTCATGACGGTAATTTAATAAATGCTTTTGAAATAAGAGAGCAAATGGAAGATCAAGGTATGATATTCAGTACTACAATTGATAGCGAGGTTATAGCCGCTTTGATAGCAAAACATTATAAAGATGATATTATAAAAGCGGTTCAACAAGCGATGAACACTATAAAAGGCTCCTATGCTCTTATTATAATGACAAAGGATAAGCTTATCGGTGTAAGAGACAGTCTCGGAATGAGACCCTTGGTATTAGGAAAGTTTAATGATGGTTATATATTGGCTTCGGAAAGTTGTGCTATTGATACAATTGGGGGAGAGTTGGTTAAAGATGTAGCTCCCGGTGAAATTGTAATAATTGATAAAAACGGTGTTGAAAGTATTAAATCTGAAGAAACTAAGTCTAAAAAGGCTTGCATATTTGAGTATTTATATTTTGCCAGACCGGATAGTGTTATGGATGATATCGGTATTTATAAGTCTAGGGAGAAGGCAGGAAGATTGTTGGCTAAGGAACAGCCGGCGGATGCTGATATAGTTATATCTGTGCCGGATTCCGGGACACCTTCAGGTATCGGTTTTGCAAATGAGTCAGGGATACCTTATTCTATCGGATTGATAAAAAACAGGTATGTAGGCAGAGCATTTATACAACCTACTCAGGCTATGAGGGAGTTGGATGTTAAGCTCAAGTTGAATCCTTTAAAGGAATATATAAAGGGTAAGAGGGTTGTTATGGTTGATGACAGTATTGTAAGAGGTACTACCAGCAAAAAGATAGTTCAAGGATTGAGGGATGCAGGTGCTGCAGAAGTCCATGTAAGGGTGAGTTCTCCTCCCGTAATGAATCCTTGTTATTTTGGTATTGATACTCCTTCTAAAAAAGAATTGGTAGGAGCAGCCAGCTTTGTTCATAAGATAAAAGACTATATTGAAGCGGATAGTTTGGGGTATTTAAGTTTGGAAGGACTGCTGGAATCTGTGGGCAGTGAGGGAGAAGGTTTTTGTACAGCGTGTTTTTCCGGTGATTATCCCATAGAAGTGCCCCAAAGCGCTATAGATTTTATGATACATAAAAGGTAGTATGAGGGATAGCAACGAAGAGTCTTTTGTACCGATAAACAATAGTAAGGCGAAATAAATATTGAGGTGGAATTATGGATAAATTAACTTATAAAAGTGCGGGGGTAGATGTAGAAGCAGGTTATAAAGCTGTTAGACTGATGAAGGATCATGTTAAAAAAACTCATATACCCGGGGTTATGGGGGACTTAGGGAGCTTTGGCGGATTTTTCATGCCGGATCTGGCAGGGTACAAGGAGCCGGTATTTGTTTCCGGTACCGACGGTGTGGGAACTAAGCTGCAATTGGCATTTATGATGGATAAGCATGATACCATAGGTATAGACTGTGTAGCCATGTGTGTTAATGATATTGTTTGTCACGGTGCAAAGCCTTTGTTTTTTCTAGATTATATAGGAACAGGAAGGCTTAATCCCGTCAAGGCTGCGGATATTGTAAAAGGTATAAGCGCCGGATGCATGGAAGCAGGTTGTGCCTTGATAGGGGGAGAAACAGCGGAAATGCCCGGATTTTATAATGATGAAGAATATGATTTGGCCGGATTTGCCGTCGGGTTAGTGGACAAAGAAAAAGTTATAAATGGTGATAAGGTTAAAGCCGGTGATATTATCATAGGGTTGTCTTCAAACGGCATACATAGCAATGGTTATTCCCTTGTGAGAAAGCTATTTTTTGAAATGAATGATTTTAAAGTTGATTCTGTATTTTCTGAGTTAGCGGATACATTAGGTGAAGAGCTTTTAAAACCTACAAAAATATATGTTAAAACAGTACATGAGCTTTTAAAAAAGATTAGAATAAATGGTATTGCCCATATAACCGGTGGCGGTCTAATAGAGAATATTCCTAGGACTATACCAAAGAAAAATTTAAAGGCTAAAATCAATCTGGGAAGTTGGCCTGTGCTTCCGATATTTAATTTAATTAAAGACTTGGGCAATATGGAGGAACAAGCTTTATATAATACTTTTAATATGGGCATCGGACTTATAATTATTGTTGATAAAGATATTGCCGGTGAGGCTATGAAACACCTAGAGACTTTGGGAGAAAAAGCATATACTATAGGTGAGGTTGTGCCCGGTGAGGGAGGGATTGAATTTTGCAAAGAGTAAGGATTGGCGTTTTGATTTCCGGTGGTGGTACCAATTTGCAATCCCTTATTGACGAAACAGAAAAGGGAAATATTAATGGGGAAATTGTTGTAGTTATATCCGATAGAGTAAATGCTTATGGAATAAAAAGGGCAAAAGCCCATGGAATAAAAGCTATCGTTATTGATAGGAAGGATTACAAGGATAGGATTAGTCTTATAAATGCTTTTATAGATACTCTTAAAGAATATGATGTGGACTTGGTTGTATTGGCAGGATTTTTAACAATTTTAACAAAGGAATTTGTAGAAGCATATAAAAATAGGATTATCAATGTTCACCCTGCACTTATACCGGCATTTTGCGGTGAAGGTTTTTATGGTGAAAAGGTACATAAGGCAGCATTGGATTATGGTGTAAAAATCTCCGGTGCAACGGTACATTTTGTTGATGAAGATGCGGATACCGGTCCGATAATTTTACAGGATTCGGTGCCTGTGATGATAGATGATACGGTAAAAAGCCTTGCTGCAAGAGTGCTGAAAGTGGAGCATAGGATTTTACCGGAGGCTGTCGGGTTATATTGCAATGGCAGGCTCAGCATTGAAGGAAGAAAAGTTAGAATTAAGGAAGGTGACGATATTGATTAAACGAGCACTTATCAGTGTTTCCGATAAGACAGGAATAACTGATTTTGCAAGGAAACTGGATGATTTGGGTATTGAAATTATTTCAACGGGAGGTACGGCAAAAGCATTATCCCAAGAGGGAATAAATATCATTCCCATATCTGATATTACAAGGTTTCCTGAATGTCTGGATGGAAGGGTAAAAACATTGCACCCTAATATTCATGGGGGACTTTTGGCAATTAGGGAAAATGAATCCCATATGGATACATTAAAAGAATTAAGTATCCAACCCATAGATATGGTTGTTGTAAATTTATATCCCTTTAAAAGCACCATAGAGAAGGAAGAGTGTACTCTTGCTGAGGCTATTGAAAATATCGATATTGGCGGTCCTTCCATGCTGAGGGCTGCTGCAAAAAACTATAAATATGTTACTGTAATTACAGACCCTGCTGATTATAATAGAGTTATTGACGAGATTACAGAGAATGGCGAAACATCTGAGAGTACTAGATTTGAATTATCTGCAAAGGTATTCTCACATACCGCTCATTACGATACATTGATTGCAAATTATTTACAGGAAAAGGCTGATTTGCCCGATTACCCTGATTTATTAACTTATACATATGAAAAGGTCCAAGATTTGAGATATGGAGAAAACCCACATCAAAAGGCAGCTTATTATAAGGATTCATATAAATCAAAGGGTGCCTTGCATAATGCGGTGCAATTAAACGGTAAAGAGCTCTCATTCAACAATATAAATGATGCTAACGGAGCTCTGGATCTTTTAAAAGAGTTTAAAGAAACAGCGTGTGTGGCGGTTAAACATGCCAATCCCTGTGGTGTAGCATTGGGCAAGAATGTTTATGAGGCTTATAAAAAAGCTTACGAAGGAGACCCTGTCTCTATATTCGGCGGTATTGTAGCTGTAAATGAAGAAGTGGATGCCAGAACCGCTGCAGAAATGGCTAAAATATTTTTAGAAATAATTATTGCACCTAGTTATACCGAAGAAGCATTAAAAATTTTAAAAGAAAAACAAAATTTACGAGTTTTAGAATTAAAGGACATATCTTATAGGCCGGACAAAGGGAAAGATTTAAAAAAGGTAATGGGAGGATTGTTGATACAGGATTCTGATTATGAAGATTTCAAAAAAGAAGATATAAATTATGTTACCATTACAGAACCTAGTATAAAAGAAATAGCGGATTTGAATTTTGCATGGAAGGTGGTTAAACATGTCAAATCCAATGCTATTGTTATTGCTAAAGATGGCAGAACTTTAGGTATCGGACCCGGTCAAACCAATAGAATTTGGTCTGCACAGATGAGCATAGACAGGGCTGGAAAACAGTCGGCAGGTGCAGTTATGGCATCGGATGCCTTCTTCCCCTTTCCGGATGTTGTAGTTGCTGCTGCTGATGCAGGTATAAGGGCCATCATCCAGCCCGGTGGCTCTTTAAAGGATGATGAATCAATAAAAACGTGTAATGATAAAGGTATATCTATGATTTTTACAGGTATGAGGCATTTTAAGCACTAAAGGAAAGGGGTTTAGGAAGTGAAAGTATTAGTAGTCGGCAGTGGTGGCCGTGAGCATACTCTTGTTTGGAAAATTGCACAAAGCATGAAAGTCAGAGAAATATTTTGTGCTCCCGGTAATGGTGGTATTAGGCAGATTGCAGAATGTGTAGATATAAAAGCTGATGATATCGAAGGCTTATGTAATTTTGCTTTGGATAAAAAAATAGACCTTACGGTGGTAGGACCTGAGGTACCATTAAGCCTTGGAATTACGGATTATTTTGAAGAAAGAGGATTAAGGGTATTCGGACCTAAACAAAATGCCGCAATTATTGAAAGCAGCAAAGCCTTTGCCAAGGAATTGATGGCAAAGTATAAAATACCTACGGCAGCTTATAAAACCTTTGATAATCCCGATGACGCAAAGGCAAGTATAGATATATTCGGCTTTCCTGTTGTTATAAAGGCGGATGGTTTAGCCGCAGGTAAAGGTGTTATTATTGCACAAAATATAGAGGAAGCAAGGGAAGCTATAGACTCTATGATGACGAATAAGCAATTTGGTGAAGCAGGGAATATAATTGTATTGGAAGAGCATTTGGTAGGCAAAGAAGCTACAATATTGGCGTTTGTAGACGGTAAATCCGTATTGCCCATGGTGAGTGCACAAGATTATAAGAGAATCTATGATGGCGATAAAGGATTGAATACCGGCGGAATGGGAGCGGTATCCCCTGCTTTGCATTATAAGGATGAGATGGATAAAGAAATTTTAAATTCCATTATAATTCCTACCGTTAATGCTATGAGTGCAGAGAATAGGCCTTATAAAGGTGTATTATATTTTGGATTGATGCTAACAGATAAAGGGCCCAAGGTAATAGAGTACAATTGTCGTTTTGGTGATCCGGAAGCGGAAGTGGTATTATTGCGATTGGAAAGCGACTTAATTGAAATAATGGAAGCTGTTGTAGATGAAAAGCTGGAAGAAGTGGATATACAATGGATGGATGAAGCAGCGGTATGTGTTGTTATAGCTTCGGCAGGATATCCGGAGGCCTATAGTAAAGGCTATGAAATAAGTGGCTTAGGCGATGTTGCTGAGGGTATAGTGTTTCATGCGGGGACGAAGTATGATAATGGCAAAATACTGACAAACGGTGGAAGAGTATTGATTTGTTCTGCTTTGGGAAATAATGTTGAATCTGCAAGGCAAAATGCTTATAAGACAGTGGAAAAAATTCATTTTGAAGGATGTTATTATAGAAAAGATATAGCAAAAATCTAATGCTATATTTTCGGCAGTAAACACTTGTAGAATACAAGCACTTAGATATAGTTGGATAAATTTAAGATTTTAAGATAATTAAATTAAAGATAGTATTAAGAAATAATGCCGAAATTATAGCATTATTTCTTTTTTTACGTTAATTTAACCTGCTATAATTACCGTTTCGATATACTGCGGTTTTTGTATTGATTAATATGTTTTATACAATTACTGAGTTTTAAGACTAATGGTCTGTATGTGATTGAGCCTAAGCCACCTTACAACGTAATCCAAAGCGAATTTTAGCGATACATTATAAATAAAAAATTATCTATATTATCCAATTGGCATGCAATTTGCAACTATTTTACTTAAAGGCAACTATAGTTAAAAGGATGTGGAATAATATGTATGTTTATATTATAGAAAACAAATGTAGGGGTTGCAGGGATTGCATGAAGGCTTGTCCCTTTGAAGCGATAAAAATGGTAGAAGGCAAAGCTAAAATAAACTATGATAAATGCACCCAATGCGGTGTATGTGAGCTTGTATGTAAATTTGAGGCTATCCTTATTGAAAAAGTATAGGTAAATCATGATTTTAGATATGAAATATTATTTTAGCAAATGCATGTTATTAAAAGGATTTAAGATGGAGGAAATAGAAGATTAGATTAAGAAAAGAATATGGCAAAACTTGAATAGTATTTTATTGATTTAAATTATTAATTGTAAAGGGAGGGAAATAAATGGATTTTAAAAATTTAACTATTGCAAAGGAAGAAAATGTGGCTGTTTTGACTATTAATAGGCCAAAAGCTTTAAATGCATTAAATACGGAATTACTTAATGAATTAGATAAGGCTATTGATGTTTTAAAAGAAGAAGACGATGTCTTTGTTATTATTATTACCGGGGAAGGTAAAGCTTTTGTCGCAGGCGCTGATATTGGAGAAATGAGAGATATGTCACCGGAAGAGGCCAGAGAATTTGCAATCCTCGGATCAAGAATTTTCAGGAAAATAGAGCTTATGGATAAAGTTGTAATAGCGGCAGTCAATGGTTTTGCATTAGGAGGAGGATGCGAACTTGCTTTGTGCTGTGACATAATACTGGGAGGGGAAAAAGCTAAATTTGGCCAACCTGAAGTAGGGCTTGGTATTTGTCTTGGATTTGCAGGTACACAAAGATTGCCCCAATTAGTAGGTGTTAAAAAAGCCAAAGAGCTTATTTTTACAGGAGATATTATTGACGCGGAAGAGGCCGGAAGAATTGGATTGGTTAATCATGTCATATCTCAGGATGAGTTAATGACAAAAGCAATTGAAATGGCTAAAAAAATCGCATCAAAAGGTCAAATAGCTGTCAGATATGCAAAGGTAGCAATAAATCGCGGAATAGGTACAGATATGGATACCGGGAATGCTATCGAAACAGATCTTTTTGCACTATGCTTTGCAAATGAAGATCAAAAAGAAGGGATGACGGCATTTTTAGAAAAACGTAAAGCTGTTTTTAAAAACAAATAATTAAAGGAGGCGTATAAATGAAAGTATTTGTCCTTGGTTCTGGTACAATGGGAACAGGCATAGTACAGACTTTTGCCCAGTCCGGCATGGAAGTTACAATGAGAGAGAGGACTCCCGGAAAAGGTATGAAAATTATTGTTAAAGGTTTGGACAGACAAGTATCAAGAGGGAAAATGACTGAAGAAGATAAAGAGAAAATTCTGGGTAATATTAAGTCTGCCCAAGAACTTGAAGCGGCAAAGGATGCGGATATAGTGATAGAAGCTGCTGTAGAGGAAATGGCTCTTAAAAAAGAGCTTTTTGCAGAGCTTGATAAAATCTGTAAACCGGAAGCCATTTTAGCTACTAACACTTCTTCTCTTTCAATTACGGAGGTAGCAGGAGTTACATCGAGACCTGATAAGGTAGTCGGTATGCACTTTTTTAACCCAGTGCCGGTTATGAAGCTTGTTGAGGTTATTAAGGGTATATCTACTTCACAAGAAACAAGGGATACTGTTTTTGAATTGGCAAAAAAATTAGGCAAGACTCCTGTGGAAGTTGAGGAAGCACCGGGTTTTGTAGTTAACAGGATATTGATTCCTATGATTAATGAGGCTGTGGGAATCTTAGCTGACGGTGTGGCAACTGCGGAGGATATTGATGAGGCTATGAAGCTTGGAGCTAATCATCCTATAGGGCCCTTAGGCTTAGCTGATTTGGTAGGTAATGATGTTTGTTTAGCTATAATGGATGTACTATATGATGAATTTGGAGACTCGAAGTATAGGGCTCATCCGCTTTTAAGAAAAATGGTAAGAGGGAATCTTCTCGGAAGGAAGTCCGGAAAAGGATTCTACGATTATAAAAAGTAAGAGATTTTAGTTAGGCTGTTTCCGAAAGTGAAACAGCCTAATCAATTAAACGATATAATTCCCCTGTGATTTCCATTTTCTGATATTGAAATTTGTTTATAAAGCTGTTACAATGTATGAAATTGAAATACTAATGTCCGCATATGAAGGACAAACCCTGAAAATAATACTTAATTATAATGGAGGTAATATTAATGGTAAAAGAAAAAGTAAAAGTCGGGATAATGGGCTTCGGAACGGTTGGAACAGGTACTTATAAGATACTAACTGATAATTTTGAAGAAATAGAGAAACAAGTTGGCGCACCTATTATTGTAGAAAAGGTTCTCGTTAAAAACTTGTCCAAGGAAAGAGATGTTTCCATTTCCGAAGAATTATTAACCATAAATTCAGATGATATATTGGAGAATCCTGATATTGATATAGTAGTAGAAGTCATGGGAGGAGAAAAACCTGCTTATGATTATATAAAAAAGGCTTTAGAAAACGGTAAGCATGTGGTGACTGCAAACAAAGAATTATTGGCTAAAAAGGGGGATACTCTGTTTAAAATTGCCGATAGTAAGGGTTTGGCCATTGAGTTTGAAGCCAGTGTTTGCGGAGGTGTACCTATAATTAGGGCTTTTAAAAGAACCTTGTGTACTGACAAGGTTAATAAAATCATGGGCATTGTAAACGGTACTACTAATTATATTTTAACAAAGATGGCAGACGAGGGCAGTGAATATAATGAGGCATTAAAAGAAGCTCAAGGTAATGGCTATGCGGAGACAGATCCGACAGCTGATGTTGAAGGTTATGATGCAGCTTATAAAATGGCGATTTTAGCTTCTATTGGATTTCATATGCCGGTAGATATAAACAAAGTCAGTATAGAAGGTATATCAGGAATTGATAAAAGAGACATAGAGTATGGGAAGGATCTGGGATGGGTTATCAAGCTTATTGGCATTGCCCAGGAAATAGATGGTAAGGTAGAAGTGGGAGTCAGTCCTGTAATGCTGCCTGCAGAGCATCAAATGGCAAAAGTGAATGGTGTTAACAATGCTGTTTTTGTTAATTCGGATTCTATTGGAGAACTGATGTTTTATGGACCCGGGGCGGGACAAATGCCTACAGGGAATTCAATAGTTTCAGATATTGCTGAAATTGCGAAGCAATTGGTACTTGGCAATAAGATGCTATCTAATTGCAGTTTTGATAAACCAAAAGAGTATATGGAAGAAATATATGCATCCTATTATATTAGATTGAATGTAATAAATAAACCAGGTGTTTTTGCGAAAATAGCCAGTGTATTTGGTAATTTTGATGTAAGTCTTGAGTCAGTACTTCAGAAAAAGACTGAAGGTGACAGTGCAGAAATAGTCCTGATAACATCAAAAGTCAATGGGATAGATTTTAGGAAATCTATAGAATCATTAAAAGCCTTGGATGTGGTTAATGAAGTAAGCAGTGTTATCAGGGTTGAGGGAAACGGAAATGATTAATTATATTTTTTAATATAGAATTAGCAGATGGAATTTTTAAAATAATAAAGAAAGCTCTGTAATCTCTTGATATTAAGGAGGCTGCGGAGCTTTTTTAAATTGCTTATAAGTGAACGGTTTTATCCACGCTTGAACAACTATTGAATAATGGACTTTTTTAAGATAATATTAAAGAAGTAATAACAGCAATTTTGGAGGTCATAATGAATAATTTTTTGGATAAATTAAACGAGGAACAAAGAGAAGCGGTATTGCATAAGGAAGGACCCCTTTTAATTTTCGCGGGTGCCGGCTCCGGTAAAACCCGTGTTTTGACTTATAGGATAGCGTATCTTATTGAGGAAGTGGGGGTATATCCCTCAAGCATATTAGCTATTACATTTACAAATAAAGCCGCTAATGAAATGAAAGACAGGGTAATGAGTCTTTTGAAAACTCCCCAAGACATGTGGATTTCCACGTTTCATTCGGCTTGTGCCAGAATACTTCGCATTGAATCGGAGTTTTTGGAAGGATATAAGAAGAATTTTATTATAGTTGATGGATACGATCAACAAAAGTTAATGAAAGATTGTTTAAAGGAATTGAACTATAATGAAAAAAACTTTCCGCCAAGAGAGATGATATCTACTATATCTAAGGCTAAGGATTTACTGGAGGATCCGGTAAAGTTCGCAGAAAGATATGGAAGTGATTTTCGTCTCAAGAAGAAAAGCAATATATATACTTTATATCAAAAAAAATTAAAAGCTAATAATGCTATGGATTTTGATGATATTCTTTTTAATACAGTAAGGCTACTAAATAATAATGAAAATATTTTGAGGAAGTATCAACAAAAATTTAATTATATTATGGTGGACGAGTATCAAGATACGAATAATTGCCAGTATAAGCTGATTAACCTTTTAGCTAAAGAGCATGGGAATCTATGTGTAGTGGGTGATGATGACCAGTCTATATATGAGTGGAGAGGTGCGGATATCAGGAATATTTTAAACTTTGAAAAAGATTTTCCCAATGCTAAGGTTATCAAGCTTGAGCAGAATTATCGCTCCACACAAAGAATATTAAATGCGGCTAATAGTGTTATCAGAAACAATTACGGGAGAAAAAGTAAAAAGCTTTGGACGGAGAAATCAGAAGGAACGCCTATTATATATTTCAAGGGCGGGGATGAAAGGGAAGAAGCTTCTTTCATTATGGGTGAAATTAATAATTCCTTGGGAGTCAGGAGTCTGAACGATTTTGCAGTATTATATAGGACAAATGCCCAATCCCGTATATTTGAAGAGCTTTGCATTGCAAATGGTGTTCCCTATAAAATTGTAGGTGCACACCGATTTTATGATAGAAAAGAAATAAAAGATGTAATAGCTTATCTACGTGTGATACAAGACCCGGAGGGAGATATGAGCCTGCAAAGGATTATAAACATACCTAAGCGCGGTTTAGGGAAAGCTACACTTGAGGCCTTGGAAGGTTATTCAAGGGAAAATAATGATTCTCTTTATGGGGCGCTTTTGTCCGTTGACGATGTCAAAGGAGTTGGCAAGAGAGCCAAAAGTAAGATTAAAGAATTTATAGGATTGATGACGGAGCTTATGACAATAGCGGAGAATGAAAGCATATCCGTTATAATAAAGGAAGTTATAGAAAAAAGCGGGTACTTGGAAGAATTGGAAAAGGGTAATGAAGAGGACAGAGGAAGGGCAGAGAACATAAAGGAATTATTATCGGCGGCAATAGAATTTGAGGATAAAAATGAAGATAAATCTTTAACCGCTTTTTTGGAAAGCTTGGCTTTGATGTCTGATATAGACAGTTTGGACGAGGCAAGGGAAGGGATTACCTTGATGACTTTGCATAGTGCCAAGGGATTGGAATTTCCTATTGTATTTATCAGCGGTATGGAAGAAGGGCTTTTCCCAAGCATGAGGTCTATATTGGAGGATAATCGTTTGGAAGAGGAGAGAAGGCTTATGTATGTGGGTATTACCAGAGCGAAGCAGGAGCTTTATCTAACCTCGGCTTTTAAAAGGACTTTATACGGTAATACTTCCTATACTATGGAATCCAGATTCTTAAAAGAGATACCTGATGACCTTGTATTGAAATTATCAGGTGATTTATTTTAAAGACGATAGAGATGACGGCACTGTCATTCTGAGAAGCTAGTGACGAAGAATCTTCCCTTCGAAGCAGAGGACTCTTCGCTTTGCTCAGAGTAACAGTGCGAATAAAAAGGCGATAAAACTATGGAAGGGAGTACCTTTATGGATCACGTAAAAATAGAAGAAAGAATAAAGGAATTAATAGAACAAATTAATTTTCATAATTATCGCTACTATGTATTGGATGACCCAAAAATC
>Ga0265293_10010303_pt1 | contig 13100 bp, 5 predicted proteins | sample Munlanlewell138R_FD_192505 | JGI IMG/M metagenome (GOLD analysis project Ga0265293, IMG submission 192505) | Leachate microbial communities from a municipal landfill in Southern Ontario, Canada - Leachate well 138R | ecosystem: Engineered > Solid waste > Landfill > Unclassified | place: Canada... | reverse complement strand
GGCGGAGCGCAAGGCGTTTACGAGCCCGATGTGGATTTCCGGCAGGGCGGCGCCGGCCTGATGAGCGTGGAGGGACAGGTCGTGCTGGACGGTGTCATCAGGCCCAGAGGGCGTCACCCGTTACCTCGCCGGCTGATACCCATCATACGCACGCAGGGTCAAGGTCATGGCATCCGGATGGAGGAAACCTTGCGCGTGGATAGCCCGCTGATCTATACCTATACCTTGAACAGGTCTGGCGACGCGGAGCTCGACGTGGGTGTGACGGCGGACTTCACCAAGCTGACGGGGTTGTCCGAGGAGCAGGCCGGGCTTGCGGCGAATATTCAGAGCAAATGGGACAATGCGCCGGAAGAGTTGCTTCAGGATTACGCCGAGGTTTTCGATCATTTCACCAACGTGCGCACGGCGGACGAATATCGCCGGGCGCTCACCGAGGTCGCCAATGATACCCAGCAAGCGTCCGCTTCCGTTCTGCCGGGTAAAAACCGCTCCTTCGTCCAGTTGATGATGAGTTGCCCGGAGTCGCGCGCCGATGACGCATTGTTGTATGAAGGTAGCTGCTACTGGATGCGCGTGGTGAGCAATGACTCCAGGCTCGAGCAATCGGATCAGAACCAGGGTTTCCACGGCACCGGCATCACTTACCAGATCGGGGGACAAAAGGAACTGGCCCCAGGCCTGGTTCTGGGCGGTTCCTTCGCCTACGAAAACTTCCGCAGCCGTGCCGTCGGCGCGTCCGTGCAGACCGATGGCGGGTTGTTCAGCGGCGGCGTAGCGCTCAAGCGCCAGCGCGGCCCGTGGTTGTTCGCCGGCGTGCTGACGGCGGGCCGCGGTACATATGACACGCGACGCGCCCTTGCCGTTTCAGGAACGGACCGCATCGCCGAAAGCCGATGGCGGTCCCGGCACATGGGCATGCGTTTGCGTGCGTCCTATACGCATGCGCAACCCGACTGGTACATCAAGCCCTTGTTCGACGTGGACCTGGTATATCAGCGCGTGCCGGGTTACAGCGAGACGGGAGCCGGAGCCTTCGATCTGGACTTTCAAGACGCCAGCCGGTGGACCGCCACGTTGACGCCGACGCTGGAGGTCGGCGGTCGCGTCTTTCTCAAAGGCGGCGTTTTGCGGCCCTATTTCTCCGTAGGCGCCAGCTGGATGTCCGATAGCTCGTGGGTTGTAGACGCCCATTTGCAAGGCGATCCTCTGCGCGAAAGCTTCCGCCTGCGCACGAGCCTGCCCAAGGCCATGGGCGAAGTGAAGGCGGGGGTCGAGCTGGTCAGCGGTGGAGGCTACGAGGTCAAGGCGGAATACGACCTGCGTTTTGCCAAGGGCTATGTGAGCCGGACCGGTATGTTGCGCATGGCGGTCCGTTTTTAAGCAGGCAGCCGGGGCGGCCGCGTCGGCAAGCGGACTTGCGCTCGTCCGAGGGGCTAGCGCCGGCGCGTAGCGGCGGTGGCGCCGGCGGGGCGGCCCGCGATATGGCGGAACGTGATGCGGCCCTTGCTCATATCGTAAGGCGACATTTCCAGCGAGACTTTGTCGCCGGCGAGTATGCGGATGTGGTGCTTGCGCATTTTACCGCCGGTATAAGCGATGACGGGATGCCCATTATCCAGGGTCACGCGAAAGCGTGAATCGGGCAGGACTTCGGTAACGAGACCACCCATTTCTATCAGTTCTTCTTTGGCCATAGTGTATTCCTGTAAACGTTGATCGATGGGCTGCGCGCGCCGTTGGCGGCAGGCAGCGTACCCGCGAGCGTCGCGTCGGATTTTTCGCGGCGTTGTATCGTGAAGATGGCTCGGACTGCCGGGGGGATGACGGTAGCCGTCAGCGCGGCTGCGGGGTGAAAGATGGCGCAACGAGCGACATCGCCGGATGAGATTAGGTTGGATTTTACCGATTTCCTCCGAGTGTAACACATGTCGGTGGCGAATACCCGACCTTATCGGAAAGCCCGCTGATTTTTTAGTACTTGTATGCATTTCGTAACGTAATGGGTCATAATCTCGCGTTTTTTATTTCTGCAAATGATTCTCGATACGATGTGCGGGCGCACGGCGCCGTATCGGCGGGAAGCGGCTTGCAGTGCTGGAAACGCGATGACTCTAAATGCTCAGCAGCGTCTTGCTGAAAGTACGGTTGCCTGGTTGCTGCCGGTATGGTTGACCGCGGCGCTCGGCGGCGTGATGCCGAGCGCCCATGCCTCCGTCGTTTGCACGGGCGCGCCGTGCGAGATAGTCAGCAATGCCGAGACGCGGCATACGGAAATTCTGGCGCGCGGAGAAAACGGGCGTCCTGGCGAAGCGGGCCGCCTTTGGATAGGATCCGGCGCGCCGGGAGGGGATGGGCAGGACGGCGCCGACGTTACGATGGATCCAGAGGTCATGGCAGGCCATGTCACGGCTCGTCCGGGATTGGTCGTGGACGCCGGGGGCGGCCATGGCGGCGCCGGCGGATACAGTCTGTTTGCCGCGCAAGGGATGGGCGGATCGGGCGGCCATGGCGGGAACATCGTGTTGAAGCCCGGCACGCCCCGCCATGATGCCGGAGCCGGAGAGCTGTCCGTGGGCATATCGCTGGCATCGGCCGGCGGCGCCGGCGGAAAAGGGGCGGGCGGCGGCCAAGGCGGGCTGCGAGCGGTTCAGGCGGGCAGCGGCGGAAACATTGTCGCAACGTTGGAGGGAACGACGATCAGGGCCGCCGGCATTGCGCTGCGGGCCGTATCGCGCGGCGGGGATGGCGGCGAGGAGTCGTCCGGCTGGCCGGCGCGCGGGTCCGGAGCGCGTGACGGCGGCCGCGCGGGCCACGTGCGCGTGGCCGCGTCGGGAGAATACCGATCCGACAACGAAGCGGCCATCAGGATCGAGAGCGTGGGCGGGAATACGGCGTGGGGCAAAGGCGGGGCGGCGGGTGGCGCGCGTCTCGTCGTGGGGCGCCCGGACGTGTCCGGTACCGTCGTGTCGACCGGGGGCGGCAACGCGGAAGGCGTGTACGTCGGCAATCGCGGCGGCTCGGCCACGAAACGCGGCGCGGGGGGCGAGGCTGTTGCGCGTTCCGGCTTCGCGTCCGGCGACGGGCATGACCTCGAGGATGCGGCGGCCATCATAGACAATGCGCTCATCGTCACGACGGGCGACGATAGCATAGGCGTACGCGTGGAAAGCCTTGGCGGCACCGGCAAGGCGTACAGCGGCGGGAGCGCCGGCAAGGTCCATGCCGCATTGAACGGCCGCAGCAGAGTGCGCACGAGCGGCGAGCGTTCTCATGGCGTGCACGCGCAAAGCGTGGGGGGACGAAGCGAGGGCGAGGATGCTTTTTACCTGGGAGCAGGCTTCGGCGCCGTATGGGATGGGAAAAACGGCGCAGGCGGCCATGGGGGCGCCGTCGACGTATCGCTCGACGCTGACGGCAGCGCTGCGACGGAAAAGAACGCGCGGCGCGATGCCGGTGTGTTCACTGAAGGCGATTTCGCCGACGCGATTCTTGCGCAAAGCATAGGCGGCGGAGGGGGCGGAGGCGGCAAGTACTCGGTCCTCGCCACGGGTTTCAGCCTTGCCTTCGGGGTGAACGGAGAAAGCGGCGGCCATGGCGGCCCCATATCCATACGCTCGCATGGCGGCCGGATACGGACCGAAGGCACCGGTTCCGCCGCCATCCGTGCGCAGAGCGTGGGCGGCGGAGGCGGTGGCGGCAGTCATGCCACGGGCTTGACCGTCGGCATTCCTCTTGTCGTTGCGTCTTTTTCCATGGCTGTCGCCGTGGGCGGAAAAGCGGGCGAAGGCGGTGATGGAGGAAGAGTGACGCTGTTCAACGATGCCGACATCGGCACGCAAGGCGACAGCGCGCCCGGCGTCGACTTGCAGAGCATAGGCGGGGGCGGCGGACAAGGCGGTGCGACCACGGCCGGCTCGCTCGCCATGTCGTATGGCGCGAGTGTTTCGGCCACTGTCGGCCTTGGAGCGAGCGGCGGCAAGGGCGGCAGCGGGGGCGAGATCAAGCTGGCCAATCGCGGCTTCGTTGAGACGTCGGGCGCGCAATCCCCGGGCCTCGTCGTGCAAAGCGTGGGTGGCGGCGGTGGCAGGGGAGGTGCGGGCGTGTCGGTTGCGAGTTCCAAGGGCAGCCGGTCATCCGCCCTGGTCTTCAAAGCCGGAGGCGGCGGCCGGGCCGGCGGCGACGGCGGAGCGCTGGCACTGAGCAACGGCGGCATGCTGGCGACGGCGGGTGCGTTGTCGCGCGGAGTGATCGCTCAATCGGTGGGCGGCGGCGGCGGAATGGCGGCCGGCGGGGAAGGATGGGCGATGGCCGACGAAATCTCCGCCACGGTGGCCTTGGGAAGCGACGAGGGGGCGAGCGGCCATGGCGGCGCGATCGAGATCATCAATGAAGCCGCCGGCGTCATCGAAACCAGCGGACGCGATGCGGACGGCATCTTTGCTCAAAGCGTGGGCGGCGGTGGAGGCATGGTGGATCTTTTGGGAAGGGGAGCCAAGAGCGAAGCGGTAGACCCGATGGAACGGGAGCTCGAGAAGCTGAACACTCGGAGCATGCCGCCCATCAGCCTCGTGGAGGAACCGGCCGAGCAGCCCGCTAGGCCGTCCTATTCGGTGAAGGCCGGATTCGAGATAGGAGGTAAAAGCGGTAACGGCGGCCATGGCGGCGGCGTTACGGTAAAAAACGAGGGTCGCATCGCGACGCGGGGAAAAGGCGCTTCGGGCGTGTTCGCCCAAAGCATAGGCGGAGGAGGCGGCAAGGCCACAGCCAGCGGTTTCAACGCTTCGATCGGCGGCGCCATGGTCAGTGCGATGATGGGCGGCAGCGGCGGCGCATCCGGCCACGGCGGCCGGATCGATGTCGCCAATAGCGGAATGATTACGACTCGCGGTGAACGAGCCTACGCCATTTTTGCGCAGAGCGTGGGCGGCGGCGGCGGTTCGATGACGATGTTGAACAGCATTTTCGAAGGCAGCAGGCTGTCGGCCAACTTCGTCCTGGGGGGCAGCGGCGGAAGCGCGGGCGATGGCAACACGGTAACTGTGGCCAACACCGGCACGATTGCGACACATGGTTCGACGGCCGTGTCGGCGCAAAGCATCGGCGGCGGCGGGGGCGACAGTGCGGCCAGCAAGGCCGGCATGATAGTGAGTCGAAACAAAAGCGCCGAGGTGACCATTGCCATCGGGGGCAGCGGCGGGGGCGGCGGCAATGGAGGAAATGTCGCATTTACGAATGGCGGCGCTGCATCCATTACGACGCGCGGCGATCAAGCGGATGCCGTCCATTTGCAAAGCATAGGCGCTGGCGGCGGCAACGGCGGCGCGGCCGCGACCCACGCCGTGGCGGAAATGAAAGATGTCGGGGAAATGTCGCCCTTCGAGATCTTTACTATTTTCGACGCGGCGCGGCACGCGGTTGGGCCGGCTCCGGAAAACGAGCGGGCGGCACCGGACGGTCCGCCCGACTGGCGCAGGCTGTCCGTCGCGTTGGGCGGTCGCGGGGGCGTGAGCGGCGATGGCGGCAAAGTCACGGCCACGCTGGAGGCCGGCACGTTGCTGGCGACCCACGGCGATCAGGCGATGGGCATGGTGGCGCAAAGCATAGGCGGGGGGGGCGGCAAGGCGGTCGTCAGCGTAAACAATCCGTTGCGCGGCGTTCTGCCCATGGTGTTCGGACTCGGAGGCACGGGCGGCGCGGCGGGACGCGGCGGACCCGTGCGCATCGCCGGCGCGGGCGTTATCCGGACGCATGGCGCCCGTTCGCACGGAATGCTGGTGCAAAGCATAGGCGGTGGCGGCGGTGCGGTGCTGGTCAAGGACGGTTGGTTCGACGGCACCATGTCTGTCGGCTTGAAGGCGGAGAAAAGCAGGGCGGGCGATGGAAACGACGGCGGACCGGTCGAGGTCGAGCATACGGGCAGCATCCGCACCACAGGCGCGGGAGCGTACGGCATTCTCGCCCAGAGCATAGGGGGCGGCGGGGGTTACGCGGCCGATACCGCCGCTATTGCGCTGGGAGCGGAACGTCCCGCCGCATCCGGACGGGCCGAGGCAAGCGAACAGGGTAGCGGAGGCGATGTTCTGATCACTGTGGGGCCGTCCGCCCGGATCGAGACCGCGGGTGAGAATGCCGCCGCCATCTTTGCGCAGAGCGTCGGAGGTGGCGGCGGCCTATCGAACGGGATGGCGGGCGCCGACGGCGCCGATGCGACCGGCGCGGGCGGCTCGGTCGAGGTGGCGGTGGACGGCATGGTCGGCGCCTCGGGCAAGAACGCCGTGGGCATCTTCGTGCAGAGCGCGGGGGGCGGAGCCCGGCAGGAGCGGTTCGGCTGGGCGGGCGCCGATGCGCAGCCGGGATCGACCGGCGATAGCGTGGTCAGAATAGGCCGCAGCGGGATCGTGCACGGCGGCATCGGCGAGCATGCGGCGGGTGTCGTCCTGGGCGGCGGCGCGACGCGGCAGCGGGTGGACATCGAAGAAGGCGGCACGTTGTACGGGCTGAACGGCAAGGCCGTCCTGGCCGTGGACAGGACGACGCCCAGTTTCGTCAACAATGGCGGGCTGCTGATCGGCGACGTGGTCCTGGGCGGCGGCCGGGTCAACAAGCTGGCCAACCTGCCCACCGGCGTCTACGAGTCCGGCGCGGTGGTCGACGTCGGGACAGGCAACGTCTTCGAGAACCATGGCGTGTTCAGTCCGGGCGGCCGTGGCCGTCACATGACGACGCGCATTATCGGCGACTATCGCCAGATGGGCCATGGCGGCGGCGCGACGCAAGGCGTTTACGAGCCTGACGTGGATTTCCGGGAAGGCAAGGCCGACTTGGCGATCGTGCAGGGACATGTCGCGCTGGACGGCATCGTCAGGCCCCGGGGCCGCTATCAACTGCCTCATCGACGAATCGCCATTCTGCGCGCGCAAGGCCGAGGCCACGGCATCCGGATGGCAGAAACCTTGCGCGTGGACAATCCGCTGGTCTACACCTATACCTTGGAAAAGGCCGGCGATGCGCGACTCGACGTGGGCGTGACGGCGGACTTCACCAAGCCGCGGGGGCTGTCCGAAGAGCAGGCAAGCCTTGCGGCGAGCATGCAGAGAAACTGGGACACGATGCCTGCGGAGCAGTTGCGCGATTACGCCGAGGTGTTCGATCATTTCGCCAATGTGCGCACCGAGGAGGAATACCGCCGGGCGCTCACCGAGCTCGCCAACGACGCCCAGCAGGTGTCCGCGTCCGTCCTGCCGGGCAAAAGCCGCTCTTTCATCCAGTTGATGATGAGCTGCCCCGAGTTCCGCTCGGACGACGCTTCCCAGCAAGAAGGCAGTTGCTATTGGGGACGGATATTGAGCAATGTTTCCCGGCTCAAGAGCTCGGACCGGCGTGAAGGTTTTCACGGAAACGGCGCTACCTATCAGATCGGCGGACAAAAGGAATTCGCTCCGGGCTGGATCCTGGGTGCTTCGGCCGCTTACGAAAATTCTCGGCACGATGCCTCGGACACGCCCGTGCGCACGGACGGGGGACTGTTCAGCGGCGGGGTGGTGCTCAAGCGCCGGCAAGGCGCCTGGCTGTTCGCCGGTGCCCTCAATGCGGGCTACGGCACGTACGATACCCGGCGCGTCCTCGCCCTTGCGGCAGGGGATCGCGTCGCTGAAAGCCGCTGGCGATCCGTGCACGTCGGCATGCGCTTGCGCGCGTCCTACGTGCACGCGCTATCCGATTGGTATCTCAAGCCTTTGTTCGACCTGGACCTGGTATATCAGCGCGTGCCGGGCTACGGCGAAACGGGAGCGGGAGCCTTCAACCTGCATTTTCAGGATGCCAGCCGCTGGAATGCGACGCTGACGCCCGCCCTGGAGATCGGCGGGCGCGTCGACCTGAAGGGCGGTGTTTTACGCCCTTATCTGTCGGTCGGCGCCAGTTGGATGTCCGATAGCGCATGGGTCGTCGACGGCCGCTTGCAAAGCGATCCTTCGAAAGAACGCTTCCGCTTGCGCACGAGCTTGCCCAAGGTCATGGGCGAAGTGAAGACGGGGGTCGAGCTGGTCAGCGCGGAGGGTTACGAAATCAAGGCGGAGTACGACCTGCGTTTTGCCAAGGGCTATGTGAGCCGGACCGGCATTTTGCGCATGGCGGTGCATTTCTGACCGGACGAAAGGGTGAGCGTCCCCGAGGGCGTTTATTGTTTATTGCTTGACGCGCTCTCGTTCGGGTGCGCGCGCGAACGTCGCGATGAGCGCCGCGGCCAGCGCGAGCAAGGCGGCGGCGCTGAACATGACGATGACGAACGCCCGGTCGAACGCCGACCGGGCCAGCCGCGTCAGCACGGCGGCCGGTTCCGCCGGCAGCGTTTCGGCAATGAGCAGGGCTTCGTCCAGGCTGTCCAGGGCTTGCAGGGGGATCGCCAGGACCTCGGGCAGAACCAGCGTGGCGGTGTAGACGGCGGACAGCAAACTGCCCATGAGCGCGATCCCCATGGCGCCGCCCAGCTCATAGGAGACTTCCTCGATGGATGCCGCCATGCCCGACCGATGCGCCGGTGCGCTCATCATGATGGTGCTGGACGCCCCCGTCATCGCCGCGCCCAGCCCGAAGCCCAGCATGCCGAGGCTTGCGAGCCGGGCGGCGACGTGCCCGTCCTTGACCAGCACGAAATAGGCCAGCCCCGCGCCGGACAGCAACAGCGATTGCCACATCAATTTTTCATTGCCCATGCGCGGCAGGGCAAGTCCGGCCAAGGGGCCGGCGATGAACGAGGCGAGCGGTATGGGCAGAATGGCCAGTCCGGCTTGCAGCGGCGACATGGACAGAACCAGTTGCAGGCGCTGGCTGAACACCAGCTCGACGCCGATCAGCGCGATCGCCGCCGTGATCGCGGTGAGGACGCCGGCCGAGAACCGTTTATCGCGAAACAGCGCGAAGTCGATCAACGGCGTGGCGGTCCGGCGTTGGCGGCGGACGAACAGATAGACGAATACGGCGCCGATCGCGGCGGCCAGGGCCGCCGCTTCATGCGAAGGCGCGCGCTTGGCCAGTTCCTTGACGGCGTAGGCCAGTCCGATCAAGCCCGCCATGATTTGCAGCGATCCAAGCAAGTCCCATGGCTGGCTGGAATACTCGCGGCGCAGCGGGATGAGTTTCAGGGCCAGGGGCAGCGTCGCCAGCACGAGCGGCACGTTGATCAGAAAGACCGAGCCCCACCAGAAGTATTCCAGCAGGGCGCCGCCCATGACCGGGCCTATGGCGGCGCCGCCGGAGGCGATCGAGGCCCAGACGCCGATGGCGACCGAGCGTTCCTTTTCGTCTTCGAAAGTGTGGCGAATGATGGAGAGTGTCGCCGGCATCATCATGGCTGCGCCCACGGCCAGCAAGGCGCGGGCGGCGATCAGCGCGCCGGGGCTGGGCGCATAGGCCGCGAACAGGGATGCCGCGCCGAATACCGCGAGTCCGCCGGCGAACATGTTCCTGTGTCCGAGCCGGTCGCCCAAGGTGCCGGTCCCGGGCAGCAGGCCGGCCACCACCAGGGGATAGGCGTTGACGATCCATAGTTTTTCGGATGCGGTGGCGGCCAGGTCGTGCGTCAGGCGCGGCAGCGCGGTATAGAGCACCGTCATGTCCACCACGATCAGGAACAGCGCGACGGATACGACGGCCAGTATCAGCCAGCGATTCCGGGTCCGCATGAAACGCCGGCTCATCGCACCAGATGCAGGAAATGGAGGTGGCGCTCGTACTGGTCCAGTATGTCGCCGATTACGGCGCCGCGGCTCCATCCCATGATGTCGTAGTTCTGGCCGCCTTCTTTCAGGTGGACTTCGGCGCGGTAGTACTTGCTTTCTTCTTTATCGTTTTCCTCGGTGTCCAGCATGTTGAACGCGGGCTGAACGTACGAGCGGGGGCGGACTTCGTACACGAAGTCCACCTCTTCGCCGTGCATGACTTCCAGCCGCACGCGGCCGTTCTCGGTGTCGTCGGTGACCAGCACTTCGTACTGGCGCTTGCGCAGCTCGACCGCGACTTCATTGGAGGCGGCCTTGACGACTTCGGCGATGAACCGCGTTACGTCCGGCTTGCTGGGAAAGGAAACCATCGTCAGCAGCCGCTGCCGCCAGCTCTCCGCCGTGGCGCCCGGCCGGGGTGTCAGGTAGGTCTGGAACCGCGTGCCGCGCTTGGTCAGGTCGATCTGCAGCGCGCGCAGCAGGCCCCAGCCGGCGGCCAGGAGAATGACCGAAAACGGCAAGGCGCTGGCGATCGTCGCCGTCTGCAACGCCGTCAGGCCGTCGGCCATCAGCAGCACGACGGCGACCGCGCCGGTCGCGACTGACCAGAATATGCGTTGCCAGACGGGCGTGCGGTCTTTGCCGCCCGAGGCCAGCATGTCCACGACCAGCGCGCCCGAATCGGCCGAGGTGACGAAAAAGACGATCACCATCGCCACCGCCACGACGCTGGTGACGGCTGACAAGGGCAGCTGCTCCAGGAAGGCGAACAAGGCCAGCGAATTGTCCGCCTTGACCGTATCGGCCAGGCTGGTCAGGCCCTCGTGCAGATAAAGATAAATGGCGCTATCGCCGAACACCGTCATCCACAAAAAGGTGAATCCGGCGGGCAGGAAAATCACGCCGGCGATGAATTCGCGTATGGTCCTGCCGCGCGAGACGCGGGCGATGAACATGCCGACGAAAGGCGACCACGACAGCCACCAGCCCCAATAGAACAGGGTCCAGCCGCCGAGCCAGTCCGTCGGATCGTAGGCGTAGAGATTGAACGTCTTGTTGATGATGTCGGACAAATAGGCGCCGGTGTTCTCGACGTACGCCTGCAGCAGGAAGACGGTGGGACCCATGCAAAAGACATACAGCATCAGCAGTACGGCCAGGATCATGTTCAGTTCCGACAGCCTGCGCACGCCCTTGTCCAGGCCGCTGGCCGCGGACAAGGTGGCCATGGCGGTCGTGATGACGATCAGGACGATTTGCGTGGTGACGCCCATCGGTATGGAGGGCCACAAATGATGCAGGCCGCTGTTGATCTGGAGCACGCCGAACCCCAGCGAGGTCGCGATGCCGCATACCGTCCCGATGATGGCGAAAATGTCGACGGCATGGCCGATCGGCCCGTGGATGCGTTCGCCGATCAAGGGATAGAGGGCGGAGCGTAGCGTCAGCGGCAGGCCGTGGCGGAAAGCGAAGAATGCCAGAATCAAGGCCACCAGGGCGTAGATGGCCCAGGCATGCAGGCCCCAGTGAAAGAACGTGATGCGCATGGCCTCGCGCGCCGTCGCAATGGTGCCGGGATCGCCGATGGGCGGCTCTATCGTGTGCATGAGCGGCTCGGCCACGCCGAAGAACATCAGTCCGATGCCCATCCCGGCGCAGAACAGCATGGCGAACCACGTCGTATTGCTGTAGTCGGGCTCGCTGTGGTCCGGCCCCAGCTTGATGTCGCCCAGGCGGCTGATCATGCAATACATGGTCAGCAGCAGGATCAGCGCGACGGCGAGGATGTAGAACCAGCTGGCGTTGGCGATGATCCAGGATTGGATGATGCTGAACAGGGCCTGGGCGCGCTCGGGGAAGAGCACCGTCAGCGCGACCAGCAGGAATATGACGCCCGCGGAACCGAAGAATACGGGGGGGTTGATGACGATACGGGGGACTGCCTGGGGATCGGAGGCCATAGTCGGTCCTTTTGTTTTTAAAGGGAGCTTGCCTGCCGACGTGTATAGCGACAGGTGGCATCGATCCGAACGATTGTATAGCAGGGGATGTGAGTGCTGCATCGCGCTTCGCCCCGGCATGGTGCGTGGGCGGGAAGCATGCGCATGGTTTTCCTAGGCCGCGGTCCCGTTTCGGAATGGCATGGGATTTGCTTGAAAGAGATCAGGCCGATGCGTGCTTGATCGGCCGTCCGGCGGGCTGAAGCGAGCGGCCGGGCATCGTTATCGAGGAGCAGTAGCATGTCGTCCGTTTCATCGCCCGTTACCTGGTTGTTGACGCGCCGCATCGCGCCGGACAGGTACGACGAGTTTCAGGCCTGGATGCGTCGCGGCATTCTGCTGGCGGCGGGATTTCCGGGTTTTCTCGGAGCGGGAGTCCTGGCCCCGCCCCCTGGCGGCGACCAGTACCAGATCGTCCTTCGCTTTACCGATCCGTCCAGCATGGAAAAGTGGGAGCGTTCCCTTTCTCGCCGCATGTGGCTGGAGCGCGGCGAGTCCATGATCCGCGCCAGCGAACTGATGCGGGTGGATGGGCTGGAAACCGTGTTCGGCCTGCGCGAGCAATTGCCGCCGCGCTGGAAGCGGCTCATTTCGGTCTGGCTGGTGATGTTTCCGACGGCGCTGACGGTCAATGCCGCCTTGCTGGCGCCCTTGGGGCATGCGCCGTTGGCGCTGCGCATCATGGCCATGACGATGATCCAGGCGCCGTTGATGATGTTCGTCGGCGTTCCGCTCATCAACCGTCTATTGGGCAGATGGCTCTACGCGGACGTGCGTCGCTTCCCGCCGCCCGCTCGCCAGGCAAAAAAGTTATAGTAAGGGTTTTCCCTTATATTTGGTTTTCATGACGGCTCCTGTTTCACCTTCTTCCACCACTGTGCTGGCCGGCCCGGCGCTCTGGCTGGCGCTGCTGGCGCTGGCGATGGGCGGTTTCGGCATCGGCACAGGTGAATTCGCCATCATGGGCATCCTGCCCGATATCGCCGGCTTTTACGCCATGTCCGAGCCCAGCGCGGGACATTTGATCAGCGCCTACGCCTTGGGCGTGGTCGTGGGCGCGCCGCTGATCGCGGTGCTGGGCAGCGGCATGCCCCGGCGCCGGCTGGCGATCGTCATGATGCTGGCCTACGCGGCGGCCAATTTCGCCAGCGCCGCGGCGCCCGGGTTCGGGACCTTGTTCGTGTTCCGCTTCGTCAGCGGCTTGCCGCATGGCGCTTATTTCGGCGTGGCGGCTCTGATCGCGGCCTCGCTGGTGCCGCCGCAGCGCAGGGGCTATGCGGTGGGCAGGGTGATGATGGGCCTGACGGTCGCCGCGCTGGCGGGTAACCCTTTCGCCATCTGGCTGGGGCAGGCCGCGGGCTGGCGCTACCCCTTCGCG
>Ga0265293_10010302_pt1 | contig 13101 bp, 10 predicted proteins | sample Munlanlewell138R_FD_192505 | JGI IMG/M metagenome (GOLD analysis project Ga0265293, IMG submission 192505) | Leachate microbial communities from a municipal landfill in Southern Ontario, Canada - Leachate well 138R | ecosystem: Engineered > Solid waste > Landfill > Unclassified | place: Canada... | reverse complement strand
GGAGCAACTTGTATTCAGCTAAGGGAAAAGAATTTAAGCGATGAAGAATTTTTAAAAATTGCCATAGATGTTAAGGCAGTTACTGACAAATATAATATTCCCTTAATAATCAATGACAATGTAGATATAGCAGTGAAAGTCGGTGCTGACGGAGCACACATAGGTCAAGACGACGAAGAAATAAAATCAGCCAGAGAAAAATTGGGAGCTGATAAAATAATTGGTCTTTCCGCCGCAACAGTGGAAGAAGCTGTTCAAGCCGAGCAAAGCGGTGCAGATTATATAGGAGTGGGTGCAGTTTTTAATACTTTAACAAAACTTGATGCAAATACGGTATCATTTGAAACCTTGAAGGAAATATGCAATACCGTAAAAATACCTGTAGTTGCTATCGGAGGAATATCCAAAAATAATGCACTTGAGCTTGCAGGTACGGGCATAAAGGGAATATCTGTTGTATCGGCTATTTTTGCACAAAGTGATATAAAGACTGCAGCATCTGAACTTTTAGAATTAGCAAAAAAAATAATAGAATAGAGGAGTAATATGAAAAAGGTATTAACAATAGCCGGTTCCGACTCAAGCGGAGGAGCAGGAATACAGGCTGACTTAAAAACAATGACCAGCCACAAGATATATGGCATGAGTGTTATAACAGCATTAACGGCTCAAAATACAACAGGAGTATACGGCGTATTCGAATCATCGCCTGAATTTGTTGCTCAGCAGATGGATGCGGTTTTTACTGATATTTATCCCGATGCAATAAAAATCGGAATGGTTTCGAATAAAGAAATTATATATGTTATTGCAGACAAGCTGATTGAATACAAAGCAGAAAAAATAGTGCTTGACCCCGTGATGGTTGCCACAAGCGGAGGAAAACTATTTAAAGATGATGCAGTAGAAATGCTTATAAATAAGCTGATTCCGTTGGCGACCGTAATAACACCTAACATACAGGAAGCTCAGGTGCTTAGCGGTATTGAAATTGAAAGCAAAGAAGATATGCAAAGAGCTGCAGTAGAAATATCCAAAAATTATGCGGGTTATATTCTTATTAAGGGAGGACACTTGACTCTTAGCAGCGATGATTTATTATATTCAAGTGGAGAATTTATATGGTTTGAGCAGCCAAAAATAAATAATCTAAATACACATGGAACAGGCTGCACGCTTTCATCGGCAATTGCATGCAATTTAGCAGAAGGCTATGATGTTAAAACAAGCATATTAAATGCAAAAAAATATATAACAGGCGCAATAAAATCTAATTTAAATATAGGAAAAGGAAGAGGACCTTTAAATCACTGCTGGAATTTAGGTTAAAAACTTATAGCACTTACAAAAGTAAGCGGACGTGGTTGGTCATGATTATGACAACCCCGTCCTCTTGTGATTATAGCGGACTTATTACTTGTGTAACTGTTCCGAAATCGTATCCTTGCTGTCTTAATTGTGTTATCATTGATTGCAGCCCTTCAAGTGTGTCGGGTGCCGATTGATGCAGCAGGATAATTGCTCCGGGCTCTGCATTATTTACAACTCTCGATACTATTGCAGCAGCTCCCGGATTTTGCCAATCTAAGGAGTCAATCGTCCACAGGATTGTTACATAGCCAAGTGAAGCCAATTGGTTTAGAATTGCTTGCGTATATTCTCCATAAGGCGGTCTGAACAAATATGGGTCTTGACCCGTGATATTCCTGATAAGAGCTTCTGTTCGAACAATCTGGTTTGTGACTTCCTGCATTGTTATAAGCGGCATATGAGGGTGGGTAAGGCTGTGGTTTCCTATTTCATGACCTTCAGCTGCTATAGCCCTTGCTAAATCAGGATAATTTATCAACCAGATTCCCGACAGGAAAAATGTTGCCTTAATATTATTGTTTCTTAGTATTTCAAGCAATTCATAAGTCTGGTTATCACCGTAAGTAGCATCAAATGTTAAAGCAACCATTCTTCTGCTTGGATTTCCTCTGTATATGGCAACAGCATTTTCAGGAATTGTAATTGTAATTACCGTTCCCGGAATAAGTCTTCGAGGGTCCAGACCGGGATTAGCATTTATAATAGACTGAGCTGTTGTTCCAAACCTTGCAGCAATTTTATATATAGTATCCCCGGGCAGTACGGTATATCTGATTATGCCGGGCACTATAGGTTGAAATGGATTAAGAGCTTCTGGGGGCAGTATAATTTTCATTCCCGGATAAATCAATGAAGGGTCGGGAATGTCGTTTAATTCTAAAATTCTTTGAATGCTTACCTTGAATAAAAGAGAAATAATATAGAGGCTATCGCCGGGCTGTACGGTATAAATAAGGCTTCCGGGCGGGGTTTCTAAGTATTCCTCTTCAACAGGTATCAATATAACAGAGCCGGGATATATAAGGTTTGGATTTAAAATATTATTTGCATCTACAATTGCTTGTATTGTACTTCCATACAGGCGAGCAATACTATAAAGCGTGTCACCGGGTTGTACCGTATATATTATTTGAGTCATAATAATCCTCCTATTCTTTTCTATATAATATTCCGAATATTATACAAAGTGATAGTATGAATATGACACTACCCCGTCCTTTGTCATTTAATAGTGTTGAAATATTTCGGACATGTAATATAATAAAGATATGTAACTACGGATATCGTTAATTACCAAGGAGGATTTGAATGAATAATTTTACTGTGCCATTTAGTTTTACTTTGCCGACAAAGATTGTGTATGGACCGGGATGCATCTCTTCTTTAATCGATGAATTGCAGTTAAACAATGGAAACAAACCGATTATCGTTACCGATAAAGGTGTTAGAAATGCAGGCATACTGGATAAGATAACTTTTTTGCTGGAGCGAAACAATACAGATTATATTGTATATGATGGTGTTGAGCCAAATCCAAAAGATGTGAATGTAGAAGAAGGAGCAAGAATAGCAAGAGAATTCGGTGCAGATTCAATTATTGCCATTGGAGGAGGAAGCCCGATAGATTGCGCTAAATCTGTTGGAGTGCTCTTAGCTCACAAGGGAGATAAAATCAAGAAATACGAAGGCAAAACAGCTGCTACAAAGCCCTTGCCTCTGTTAATAACCATCCCGACAACTTCAGGTACCGGAAGCGAGCTGACATTTTCTTCTGTTATTACTGATACACTGAATAATTATAAAATGACTGTTAAAAGTCAATATACCGCTGCGAAGGTTGCAATTTGTGACCCTGAGCTTACCTTATCACTCCCTGCGCATATTACCGCTTCCACTGGCATGGATGCTTTAACCCATGCAATTGAAGCCTTTACTGCAACTTGTGCGGAGCCCATAAGCGATGCCATGTCTTTGTATGCAACAGAATTAATTTACAATAATCTTGTTACTGCTTTTAATGACGGAGGCAATCTTGAAGCAAGAAGCGCAATGCTGCTTGGCAGCATGCTTGCAGGCATAGCATTCAGCCATTCCGATGTGGCTTCTGTTCATTGCATAGCTGAGTCTTTAGGAGGAGTATATGACCTTCCTCATGGAGTTTGCAATGCTGTATTTCTGCCTCATGTTATGGAGTATAACATGGAATACTCCGTAAAAAGATATGCACGAATAGCCAAAGCTATGGGGCTGAGCTTTGTTAATGAAAGAGAGGGAGCAAAAAAGGCTGTTGAAGCGGTAAAAAAATTAGCAGTTGATGTTAAACTGCCCTTGTTTTCAAGCTTAAAGGTAGACATAAATGATTTTGAGAAAATTGCAGAAATGTCAGTTAAAAATATTTCAACCGAAAGCAATCCGAGACCCATGACAAAAGAAGACTATTTAACTGTCATTGAAAACGCCTACAAACACAAATGATGACACTACCCCCGTCCCCTTGTCATGAAAAACCCTTCGCGAAGCGAAGGGTTTAGGTTATATGAACAACAAGAGGCTTACTGCCATTACAGCCATGCCGGATATCAGTCCGCCTATTGAAAGGTGATGGTCACCGTATTTCTGTGCCGAAGGGAGCAATTCATCCAATGATATATATACCATTATTCCGGCAACTACACCGAAGACTATGCCGAACACCATATCATTTAGAAAAGGCATTAATATTAAATAACCTATAAGCGCACCGATGGGCTCTGCAAGTCCTGAAAGAAAGGAATATTTGAAAGCTTTTTTTCTGTCCCCTGTAGCATAATAAATAGGAGCCGATATGGATATTCCTTCAGGGATATTATGAATAGCTATTGCTACGGTTATGGGTATAGCAATCGAAGGTTCTTGAAGTGCAGAAATAAATGCTGCAAGACCTTCAGGAAAGTTATGTATCCCAACTGCCAGTGCAGTGAATATTCCGGTTCTCATAAGATTATCTTCTATATGAACTTTTGATTCATTTAATTCTTCAACATTGTGCAGATGGTGCGGGTTTTCTTCATTGGGCAGAACATTGTCGATAATTGCTATAAGTAACATTCCGGCGAAAAATGATGCAACCGCTGCCCATGAACCTGCCTTTAAGCCAAGCTCTGCTACCAGGCTATCCTTAGCTTTAGCGAATATTTCAATCATGGAAACATAAATCATTACACCTGCCGAAAAGCCAAGGCTGATTGCTAAAAATTTGGTGTTTGTTTTTTTTGCAAAAAATGCGATAGCGCTGCCAATTCCCGTGCTAAGTCCTGCTATCAGCGTTAATCCAAATGCTAATAAAATATTATTGTTCATTTGCACCTCCTCGGACTATTATATACCCGATTAAATAAAAATGTAAACTAATTATAACAATATTAAGATAATTGAAAAGCATAATCAATCTATTATCTAATTTCTTACAATCTTTTTAAGTTATGAATTTTTATTGCTTGATAAGAAATAAATTGTTATAATGGTTATCAGGTAATATAATAAGTTCAGTATAAATAAGATTAAGGACGTGAAAATGAAGACATTTATAAACGAATGGGTTGTTCCTTCAATTATTGCTGTTGTAATTGTACTTTTTTTAAACCGATTTATATTTATTCTGGTGACGGTTCCAACCGGCTCCATGGAAACAACAATTATGCCCGGTGACAGACTTTACGTTAACAAACTTTTTGACATAAAGGATGCAAAAAGGGGAGATATTCTTGTATTCCAATCAGATGAGCTGGATGCAAGACTTGTAAAAAGACTTATTGGACTGCCGGGAGAGACTGTTGAAATAAATGGAGCCGGTGAAGTGTTCATAAATGGCGAAAAGCTCAACGAGCCGTATATCAATCAGGCAAACGGAGAAGAAAGAACATTCAGAATTCCAGAAGGCACATACTTTTTTTTGGGCGATAACAGACCGGTATCTGTAGATGCAAGGTACTGGAGCAATCCTTTTATACCGGAGGATAAAATTATCGGGAAGGTTGCTTTTAGATTTTTCCCCTTTAACCGGATAGGAAAGGTAGAATAAAGAAATAAGAACAATCTTGACAGTATAATTATAATTTTTTATAATGTTTATAGAAATAATGAAAGGATAAGGTATACAGAATGAAATAATCCGCTTGAAAAACAATTATAATGACAATTAAATTAAAGTTTTTTATTGTGCATTTTATTGTATTACAGGTGGATAGTATTTTATAGCTGCTGTTACTTTATTATTACTATGCAAGGTTTATTTTGCATATCCTTAGATATATTGTGTAAAGTAAAAATGCTATCCTCCAAAGAAAGAAAGGGAGGATTTTTTATGCTTATTATTGAGTGCAGTAAAATAAAAAAATATTATGGAGACAGATTAATATTAGATATAGATAATTTAAACATATACTCTGAAGACAGGATAGGTGTGGTAGGTTTAAACGGAGCAGGAAAAACCACATTAATAAATATTTTAAGCCAAAGGATAGAGCCTGATGAAGGATGGGTAAATCTTACGGGTAAAACAGAATACATTTCACAGTTAGAGGAACCGGAAGTTTATGAAATCCGCAGTGAAATGGCTTCAAAATTTGGTGTGAAAACATTATGGAATGAAAATATGAGCGGTGGAGAAAAAACAAGATTCAAACTAGCTAAGGCTTTAGAAAATGAAAGTATATTAATTTTTGCAGATGAGCCGACCAGCAATATGGATATTGAGGGTATTGAGCTTATGGAAAAGAAGCTAACGGAATACAAGGGTGCGTTGATAATAATTTCTCATGATAGAAGCTTTTTAGATAAACTATGTAATAGAATTATTGAAATAGAAAACGGAAAGATTAAAACTTATGAAGGCAATTACAGTGATTACAGCAGACAAAGACTTCATGATAAGCAAAGAGCACAATTTGAGTATGAAGAATATATAAAAGAGAAGAAAAGATTAGAAAGTGTAATAGCCGATACTAAACAAAAGATAAAAAGTATAAAAAGACCACCTAAAAGAATGGGAAATTCAGAAGCAAGGCTTCATAAAATGGGCGGTCAGAAAGCCAAGGCAAATTTAGAGCGTAAAGTAGGCAATTTGGAAAAAAGAATTGAACATTTAGAGGTAAAAGAAAAACCTAAAAAAATATCTAAAATTAAACTAGATATTATGCCTTCCAAAGATATCCACAGTAAAATAATAATTGAAGGGAAGAAAGTAAACAAATCCTTCGGGAATAAAATTATATTCAAGGATGCCGAGTTTTCTATATATAATGGTTCAAAGGTAGCATTGATAGGTCCTAACGGCTGCGGAAAAAGCACCTTGGTAAAAATGATAATAGATAAGGATAATTCAATCAGGCTGTCCAAAGGTGCAAAGATAGGCTATTTTAGCCAAGATATGAACATATTGAATAATAATTTAAATATTATTGACAATGTGATGGAAAGCTGTATTTATTCCGAAAATTTTGCAAGGCTTTTACTTGCAAGACTTTTATTTAAAGGCGATGATATTTATAAAAGAATTGATGTATTAAGCGGGGGAGAGCAAATTAAAGTTTCATTTGCAAAAATATTATTGCAGGATATTAATTTATTAATATTGGATGAGCCGACAAATTATTTAGATATAAATTCATTAGAAGTTATGGAGGATACTCTTAAGGAGTATGACAGAACCCTTTTGTTTGTTTCTCATGACCGCAGTTTAATCAGTAAAGTGGCAGACCATATTATGGCTATTGAAAATTATAAAATAAAAACATTTAACGGTACTTTTGCAGAATTCAAAGAAATACAGAATAAGAAAAAACAAGACAAAGATGTTAATATGCAGATAATTTTATTGGAAAACAGGCTTTCCGATATTTTAGGAAGACTGTCCATGCAATTAAAAAAGGAAGAATTAGAAGCTTTGGATAAAGAATATTATGAGGTATTAGAAAAGTTAAATAAACTAAAGTCGTTAAAAACAACCCCGGTATAGGATGGTCCCTGAGTTGTCGGAATTTTTATTTGTGGTAGGTTTCGCCCGAATTTATTTTGAAAGCTCGGTAAATTTGCTCTAATAATATAACTTTGAAAAGCTGGTGGGGGAAGGTCATTTTGGAAAATGAAAGTTTATAGTCGGCATTCTTGATTATTTCTTTCCAAAGTCCGTTGCTCCCGCCTATGATAAAAGTTATATCCGAAATACCTTCGACTCCGAGGGTATTTAATTTTTCGGCAAAGGCTTCGGAGCTAACCTGAACACCGTTTATATCCAAAACAATAACATAAGAATTTTTGGGAATTTTATTAAGTATTTTTTGTCCTTCTTTTATCTTAACCTGCTCTATTTCCGCAGGTGAAAAACTATCATCCGCCCTTTCATCGGGCACAATCTCTTCAATAAGCTTGCAATATTTTGAAAGACGTTTTATATATTCCTTAATTGCTTCGGTAAAAAACTTTTCTTTTATTTTGCCTACGGATATTATTGCTATTTTCATTGCAATCCTCTGTTAATATTAATCATATAGTATTTATTACAATATACTATTATACCATTATTTTATAGAATTTACCAGACTAGAGTAAGTTAAATTCTACAGAATAAAAATTAACACTTATTCATGGCAAAACTTCGGATGGTACTCTTAACGTAAACGTTTGCAAATTTTAATTGCATTTTGTTTTAAGCTATGCTATAATTTTTATACTTTTAACAATATTTCATCAAATCAAATAATTTATCGGTGAGGTAAATAATATGATTAAAATAAAAAAAATAATATGTTCGGTAATATGTGTTGGCATGTTAGGAACTCAAGCTTTTGGTTTCAGCCATACCTTTAATGAATTTGATATTAAAAATAATATAGAGAATACTTACGGAGTAAATATAATTATACCGGAAGATGCTGATTACAGCGAATTTATTGATTGCATGTCAATATTGGAAAGGAGTATTAAGAAATTTCCCGACAATATTATTAAAGAAATTACCGACTATTATTTAAGCAAGGGAATTGCTACGAATGTTGTTTTGGATAAAACAGAAATAATAAAAGACTTGTTTACATTATCAATAATAGATGAAAGCTCAGTCAATATTTACATAAAGACCTTGGAAGGCGGTCTGTATTCTGAATCTCATTATGCATCAGAACAAGTTATGATACATGATTTCAGTCATTTCATAAGTGATTATATGCTTGAAACATGTGATCTTGATAATCTAAAAGATAAATTTGACAAATTAAATGAAGGCTTTGAATACGATACTTGGAGCGAAGAGCATTTCAAAGTTTTCGTCAACCGGCATTCCGCAATCAGTTTTGAGAATGATATTGCACATCTGATATGGTATGCGGAAGCAAATCCATCCATACTTCGTAATATAAAGGGCGGGGATTATTCAATAATACATGAAAAACTCAGATTGCTTGCCGAAGAATTCAGTAAAATTTTTAATTCAATTACAGAAAATACAAAACTCTGGCTTGATGCAATACCCCAAGCTCCTCAGGATTGGGCTAAGGACACAATTACAGAAATGAAAAATCAGTCTCTGATTCCCGAAGAATTCAACGGGCTGTATGAAGCTTATATTAAAAGAGGAGATTTCTATAAACTGGTTTTAAATATGCTTTACATTAAAGTAGGAGAAGATGAATTAAACAAATACTTTAATTTAACGGATTATGAAGAGCATGTGGCTTTGGACCCTCTTAAGGGAGAAGTTTATGTAGCTGATGGGATGAATTATACTTCCTATTATAATTTTTTGGCAAACTCAAGCAATGCATTATATGAAGCATATCAAATGGGAATTTTAAACACAGATTCCTTTTATGAGCCGGACGAATATATGACAAGGCTTGAAATAGCAAAACTATTAGCATATATATCCAATGAATTAGGCATGAATATTTCAGAATTTAAGACCGTAAACTTTAATGATATTGGACAGGTTGCGGAAGATGAAAAACCTTATATATATATTGCAGCAGATAAAGGGTTTATAAAAGGAGACGGATTAAACTTCAAGCCGTTTGATTATTGTACATATCAGGAAGCGTATTTAATCCTAAATAGATTTTATAACAGCCTATACGATTAAATTTAATAAAATAAAATTGAGGTAGTATTATGCTTGATTTAAGAAGTGTTGTTATAGGCCTTGTATTAATGCTAAAAAAATATTCCTGTTTAAGCCTTACCATTTATGAAGAAGCAAATGAGGAGGATTATAAAAACGGTATAATTGCACTTCCCATAATAGGGCTTGCCATTGGCTTTGTTGCATTTATTATTGTTTCCTTTAGATATATATATGACGGTTTTTTTATAAGTTCTGCAGTTCTTTTATATTACTGTGTCGTAACAAAAACAAGCAATATAAAGGATGTTTACAGAACTTTAAATTATTATATAAGGCCTGCTAATCAAACCGATAATATATCAGGAATTATCGGTACGGTTTTAATCTGTTTAATGTACCTTTCTTTATTTCGTGTTGTACCTGTAACTTCTTTGATTATTATGCCTGCTGCAGGATTTTCAAATTTGATGATACTTAGCAAGGTTATAAAAAGAGATTTAGAAAATACTTCGATACTCAAATACTGCAGCAGTTATCATATAATAGCTGCCTTTGGCATATCTTTCCTCTCTGCCGCAATAATTAACTATAAGCTTATAATTTCATTATCGATTACCTTTATGCTTTCCGGATTAATTGTAAGCATATTGGATAAAAGGATAAAAAATGTGCCATCATCAGTTGAAGGGTTTATAATAGAAGTGTCACAAGTAATGTTTTTGATTATTACTTATATAATAAGGTTTGGGGACACACCTCTCTAGTGAAGGGATAGTCCCTGCAGGAGCGAGGAATGTCCCCGTTCTTAGTTGGGGGACACACCTCTTTGACCAATTGTTGACAAATTATTTTTATAGTAGTATAATCAAAAAAAATTGAACTTTACGAGTTTCAAAAATAGAAACTCGTTTTTACTTATATATTCTCGGAGGAGTAAAATGGAAAATAAAAACAAAATATTCAGCGGCATGCAGCCCACCGGCTCATTGACTTTGGGAAATTATCTGGGAGCTTTGAAAAATTGGGTGGCTCTGCAAAATGAATATGACTGTTATTATTGTGTAGTAGATATGCATGCGATAACAGTACCTAAGGAACCTAAGGACTTAAGAAAAAATACATATGAAGTTTTAGCCAATTATATAGCTGCCGGGTTAAATACGGAACAGGTAACATTGTTTATTCAATCACATGTCTCGGCACATGCAGAGCTTACATGGATATTGAATTGTTTTTCTTACTATGGGGAGCTTGGCAGGATGACACAATTTAAAGACAAATCAAAAAAGCAGGATTCCAATGCCATAACGGCAGGACTCTTTACCTACCCTGTTTTAATGGCTGCAGATATACTTTTATATCAAGCTGATTTGGTCCCTGTGGGAGAAGACCAAAGACAGCATTTAGAAATAACGAGAGATATTGCACAAAGATTTAATAACAGATTCGGAGAAACATTTGTAGTTCCGGAGCCTTATATTTCGACGGACGTAGCTAAAATAATGAGCTTGCAGGACCCTGAGAGCAAAATGTCTAAATCAGATTCAAATGAAAATTCATATGTGCTCATTACCGATAATCCTGATGTTATAAGAAGGAAGTTCAAGCGTTCGGTTACAGATTCCATAGGTGTTGTAAATTATACGGATGAGCAGCCGGGAGTAAAAAACTTAATAAATATTTACTCGAAAATTTCAAATATGAAGCCTGAAGAAATAGTATCCGATTATGAGGGCAAGGGATATGCTAAATTAAAAGAAGATGTTGCAGAAGTTGTCATTGAAGAACTGAAGCCTATACAGGAGAGAATAGATTATTTGTTGAAAAACAAAGATTACCTTGAAAAGATATATAAAACCGGTGCGCAAAAAGCAGAGGTTGTAGCAAATAAAACCTTAAAAAAAGCTCAAAAGAAAGTCGGATTCATACCAAGATAGATATAGAGGTATTGATAGGACTAATGACGGGGACTCACCTATACCTTCATATTTGAGGGATTACAGGGCGTTCCCTTTTTTGATTGAGTGCGGGAGCAATAAAAAAAACTTGCAAAATTTTATTAAAAAGATTAAACTAAGCTGTAAAAATCTAATAAAGGGGTGACATAACTCTAATGCAGAGCAAGACTCTGTTTAGTCAAAGAGGGGAGGATTGTCCCCATAAGAGGTAATTATGAAGAAAAAGATTATTAATATAGCAGTAATCGCCCATGTTGATGCGGGAAAATCAACTTTAGTGGATGCTTTTTTGCAGCAAAGCGGCGTTTTTAGAGTAAATCAGGAAGTTTCCGAGCAAATAATGGATTCAAATGATTTGGAGAGAGAAAGAGGTATAACCATTTATTCCAAAAATTGTTCGGTAATGCATAATGATATAAAAATTAATATAGTTGATACACCGGGGCATGCTGATTTTTCATCAGAAGTCGAAAGAATTATTAAGACTGTGGATACGGTAATTTTACTGGTGGATTCCATCGAAGGTCCAATGCCTCAAACGCGATTTGTGCTAAAGAAATCCCTTGAAATGGGATTAAAGCCTATTTTGTTAATAAATAAAATCGACAAGAAAAATCACAGGGCAGAAGAAGTCGTTGATATGGTATTTGATTTATTCGTAGAATTGAATGCAAATGATGAGCAGCTTGACTTCCCTATACTGTACGGTATTGCAAAACAAGGAATTGTTCAGTATGAATTAGATGAGGAAAGTTACAATATAAATCCCTTGTTTGAAACTATTATAAATCACGTTCAGCCTTATCCCGACAGGGATGACGAAGATTTGCAGCTGCAGGTATCAACTCTTGCCTATGACGATTATATAGGCAGACTCGGCATAGGAAGGATTACCGCCGGAACAATTAAAGAAGGCCAGATTGTTTCGGTTGCAAAGCATGACGGCAGCGTTGAAAAGCAAAAAATATCTAATATTTATGTATATGAAGGGTTAAAACGTACTCAGGTTAAAGAAGCGTTCAGCGGCGATATAGTAATTGTTTCGGGAATTGCCAATATATCTATCGGAGACACCATTTGTAATGAAAACAAAATTATACCGATGGAAACCATAAAAATTGAAGAGCCCACAATGTCAATGAATTTTTTAATCAATACGTCTCCTTTTGCAGGTTTATCCGGCAAATATGTTACAACCAGACATTTAAAAGCAAGACTTGAAAAAGAGTTAGAAGTAAATGTGGGACTTAGGGTTGAAGCTTTGGAAGGAGCTTTAGACGGCTACAAAGTATCGGGAAGAGGAGAACTTCATTTGTCAATTCTTCTAGAAAATATGAGAAGGGAAGGCTATGAAGTTGCAGTATCAAGACCTGAAGTTATTCTAAAAAAAATAGACGGAGTTGTTATGGAGCCGGTAGAAAGAGTTATAGTGAACGTTCCGGAAATATATTCAGGCTCCGTAATATCAAAACTTAATTTAAGGAAGGGCATTATGGTTTCAATGATGCCTGACGGTAATTATGTTAAAATCGAATATATGGTTCCAACCAGAGGACTTTTGGGTTACCGCACGGAATTGATAAATGATTCAAGAGGAGAAGGTACCATGGTGAGAGTATTTGACCACTATGAAAAATTTAAAGGTGAAATACCTCAAAGAATTAACGGAGTATTGAT
>Ga0265293_10010301_pt1 | contig 13101 bp, 11 predicted proteins | sample Munlanlewell138R_FD_192505 | JGI IMG/M metagenome (GOLD analysis project Ga0265293, IMG submission 192505) | Leachate microbial communities from a municipal landfill in Southern Ontario, Canada - Leachate well 138R | ecosystem: Engineered > Solid waste > Landfill > Unclassified | place: Canada... | reverse complement strand
CCTAACCAAGAAGAACCCACTTGTTCTGCACTCAGACAATGGTAGCCCAATGAAGGGTGCAACACTGCTAGAAATGCTCTACAAGCTTGGTATAACACCGTCTAGGAGCCGGCCAAGGGTGAGTAACTATAATCCCTATGCTGAATCTATCTTTAGAACCTGCAAGTATCGTCCAGGGTATCCTAACAAAGGTTTCAAAGACCTAGAAGCCGCCCGTCTATGGGTTCTAGCATTCGTCGGCTGGTACAACCACGAGCACAAACACAGTGGCATAAAACTCGTGACACCTGTTCAAAGGCACACTGGCTTGGACAAGCAGATCCTAGAGAACCGCAAACGAGTCTATGAATTAGCAGAAGAAAGGCATCCAGAGCGCTGGACAGGCTCTACGAGGGATTGGGTGTTAGCCGACAAGGTTTGGCTCAATCCCGAACGCTCGAAAGATGAATCTAAACCTAAAGAGAGTAAAGCATCATAACTACAATGGAAATCACTGGGGATAGCGGCAACTAGCTTGACAAATACCGCTTTTACGGCGCTTCTGCATATGGAAGGTATCGCTATTCAAGACTTCCTTTTGAAAAGCGAACTTAATCGTGGTTTGGTGGGCTTTCTCGTGACTCTTGTCCAACAGTCCAAAGCAGAGGAACAGTTCATCATGTACATCACACCCTGTGCTAATTTGGCCTACGACTACTGGCCTTACGGCCGGTTAGGAAGGTTTGGATCAACCGGCTCCTTTCCTCTGTCTGAACGTCAACATCAGAGTGATCCAAGGGACGATCAAAACTGATCCACCCGCGCTGGTCTAATAGTGATCCATTTACCAGTTTAATCTTGATCCACCTTGATGTTACGTGCTTTGCTTTCTTTTTGACGATAGGAGTAACCATTCATGTTCAAGATGTGTGCCCGATGTGTCAAGCGATCTACCAGGGGGGCGGTTAACGTTGGGTCTCCAAAAAGTAAATTCATTTTCAGAATCCGAGATTGGTGCTTATAATCAGACTAGCTAGCTCCCATCGGACAGACATGACCTGATGCAAATAACCCTGATTGGAGTTTAGAAAACCTGAGAGTCGATCGGTCATGAAGGATGAGAACATCAATTTTCGAACGTTGTTCTTGGAGCCTGATTAGCGAATGACTTTCTTGCGCTTCCGCTAGCTCGCTGGCTGAGAAAGAAGTGCTGTAGAATGCATAGAATTCTTTGTTGCACGCCAGAAGACCAGAGCGATGGTGAGGTGGGCTTTTCCCATACCCGGGATGACAGATTTTTATAGTACCAGAAAGGGAATACTAGCACCACTGATGGGTTCGATCTCAATTATCGAAGGTGACATTCATGAAAAACCAAACCGTAGAGATCAGAAAGCTCTCCATTGCAGACATTGACCAATACAACGAGCTACTTCGCTATGCATTTCAGGTTACAGAAAAGACTTTGCTGGACTATGGCTGGGAAAACGACGAGATCCGAAAATCGAAGTTCCCAGTGCTAGAAAACGCCCATGTCTTGGGTTGCTTCGATCAGGAAACACTGGTCTCGCAGTTCGCGGTCTACCCTATGGAAATGAATATCCACTCCGCCATTTTCCCCATTGGCTTTATCACCAGTGTGGCCACGTATCCCGAATACTCCCGCAGGGGTCTGATGTCGAGACTGATGAAACAAAGCCTAGTTGAGATGCGCGGAAAAGGTCAGTCCGTAGCGATTCTCTATCCCTTTTCCATCCCGCTTTATCGTCATCGCGGTTGGGAAATCATCTCCGACAAAATGACCTGGCGCATCAGTGACACGAAAATGCTAGCATGGAAAGATGTCCCCGGTTATGTGCGTAGAGTGCCTGGGGACAGCCCAGACCTAATTGCTCTCCACACTAGGTTTGCCAAGAAGACCCATGGCTGCCTGTTTCGCAATGACTTAGCCTGGGAAGAGTACTGGCGCTGGGATGTGGATGATACCACAGTGGCCATCTACTATGGTGAGGATCACACACCGCTTGGCTACATGGTCTACCGTATTGCTGCCGATACCATGTACGTCAAGGAAATGGTTTACATTAACATGGAAGCTAGGGCCGGCCTATTGAGGTATATCAATGCCCACGACTCCATGGTTGACGAGGTCCGTGGCAACAACTACTCCGGTGAATCCATTGCCTTTGCCTTAAGCGACAGTGATATCAAGGAAACCATCAGGCCCTATATCATGGGGCGTATCGTCGACTTTGAGCTCTTCCTTCAGCAGTATCGCTTCCGGGCTGAGGCAGAAGGAGAGTCCCTGACCTTCCATGTCTCGGATCCCTTTTTGGAATGGAACAACAGAAGCTATACGGTGGAGATAAAAGGTGGCATGGGCAAGCTGACCACGAAGCCGTCTAAGTTTGAGGTTGGGTTATCCATTGGGACTCTCACCACACTCCTACTCGGCTACAAACGTGCACCGGACTTGGCAGCGCTAGAACGCTTAGCGGCAAGCGAGGAGACCATCGAGCTCTTGGATGCTGCCGTGATTCGCAAGAAACCCTATATCTCAGACTACATCTAGTTGTCAATCCCCTCGGTATCATCCACACAACAAGGACTTTTTGGCCATTCGTGGAACTAAACACGAGTGGTTTCTTTATGTGCAAAGAAAACGTGACAGGGTGATGCAGATGACAAGAATAACCGGGAGCTCGCAACTGGCCAAGTCCATCAACAAAGTACTCTTGCTCCAAAACATTCGTAAATCGGGTGCAATCTCCCGTACTGAACTGGTAGAAGCCACCGGGTTAACGTCAGGTACCGTTTCCAATATCACAAATGATCTAATAGAGGAAGGCCTAGTCGCTGTTAAAGGGAGAGCGGGTTCAACGGGAGGACGACCGCAAGTCTTGCTTGAAATCAACAACAATGCTCGCCTGGCAGTAGGCACCAACGTTGGATCAACCAAGGTCATCTCTGTGTTAACTCGCCTAGACGGAAGCATCCTTTCACGTTCTGACTTGCCTATGGAGCGTGCCTGGTCACTTGAGCGACAAGTCAAGCAGATCGCCCGCAGCATTTCAGATGTCTTCCCCCAATCCGAAGAGCAAAAAAGAAGAGTCCTAGGCATTGGTCTGGGCATTCCGGGACTGTTGACCAGCGGAAATGGTGTGTCGGTCTTTTCTCCTAACCTAGGCTGGCGTAATGTTCCCATCAAATCCCTCATCGAAGACCAGGTTGCTTGTCCGGTTACCCTAGATAACTCCGTTCGCGTCGGTGCCCTGGGCGAGAGATGGTGGGGGACAGCCAGTCAAGTCTCCAACCTCGTCGCCCTCTATGTGGGGACTGGTGTTGGAGCAGGTCTGATCATCAATGGACAGATTTATAAAGGCCACAATGAAGCTGCCGGTGAGATCGGGCATGTCGTGGTTAGCGAAGGGGGAGCGAGGTGCAGTTGCGGCAAGTTTGGCTGTTTAGAGGCCGTAGCCTCTGGACCGGCCATCGCCAAGAGAGCGCTGAGTAGAATTCGCGCCGGTGAAAAATCTATCCTTCAGGACATGAATGTTGACGAAAGCCTCATTACCTCAGAACATGTCTACCAAGGCGCCAAAAAAGGAGATGCCCTTTCCCTTGAAGTCCTAGAAGAAGCAGCGCATTTTATTGGAATTGGCATGTCTATCCTGATCAACCTCTTTAACCCCCAGGTCTTGGTTTTCAACGGGGGTGTCAGTAACAGTTGGGACATTACTGGACCTGCTATTCTGAAGACAGCGCAAGCCTTGATCTTTGAAGGATCGAATCCCGATATCAAAATTATCCGGTCCTCTCTGGGAGACAGTGTAGGCCCTCTTGGTGCCGCAACCTTAGTCATTGAGCAGTTTTTCTCCCTCCCTGGTGTAAATACTAGGTGAATTTCATGAGGTAATTTATAAAATTGGAAGGAATTCCTCAACAGACGTTGAATAATTTTATCGTCAGTTTTCTTAAGACTTAAGATAAGTTCGACAAAAACCGATAGAGGATCGGAGGTGACTTCACCCAGAAGCTGTACAACTGTCTGATTGTGATGTTCTGTCCTGACTTAGACTCAAAGGAGGATACAAGTAATGAGGAAGACCGCAGTTAGAGTGTTGCTTACTCTGTCCCTTGTGTGTCTACTGAGCTTTTCTGCCCTAGCCGCACCTGTAGTACTTGAGTACTGGACGATCTTTACCGGCCCCGATGGCGCGACCATGCAGGAACTTGTGGATCAATTCAACAAGGAGAGGGCTGGTGAAATTGAAGTTCGCATGAGCATTATGCCTGGCGGCAACTTCTACGAGAGTATTCTCACCGCCGTCATTAGCGGACGTGCCCCTGACGTGGCCATCATGCACATGGACCGCCTTCCCGAATTTGCTTCCCAGGGCATCCTGCTCGAACTGGATGCCTATGTTGACGAGTTAGGCCTAGTCGGAGAAGACTACATTGAGCCCGTTTGGAACGGTGGAATTATCGACGGAAAACGCTACTCCATCCCTCTAGATGCCCATCCTCTTGTCATGTACTGGAACAAAGACATCTTTGAGGCAGCCGGTCTTGATCCAGAAGCACCACCCATGGACCGCGAATCCTTCATAGAAGTGACCAAACTCCTCACACAAGATACCGACGGTGACGGGGTTATTGATCAATGGGGTACCCAACTGTCTGTCGGTTGGCCTAACTTCCAATACTGGTACTCCATTCTCTTCCAGAACGATGGGGAACTGTTTAACGAAGACAACACCCAAGCCATCTTCAACAACGAGGCCGGCGTTGACGCCCTGCAGTATCTCACCGATCTGATCTATGTTCACAAAGTATCACCGGCCAATGTTCAAGTTGACGCAGATGTCGAGGCTTTCAAACGGGGTGAAGTGGCCATCGAGTTTAATGGAATCTGGATGCTCGCTGGATACCAAGACCATCCGGGTCTTAACTTTGGTGCTGGCATGATCCCACAATGGGGAACCGAGCGCAAAGCTGTCTGGGCGGGTTCACACCAATTCATTATTCCGCGACAAAGAAGCGTAGATCGTGCCAAAGTGAACGCTTCCCTAGAGTTCATTGCCTGGATCGGCAATCACAGTTTGGAATGGGGACGGGGAGGTCAGCTTCCCGCTAAGTTGTCTGTACTGAACAGCGAAGAGTTCCGTTCAGATCCACACCTTGGATCCATTGCTGAGGCGGCCCCTTACGTAGCCTTCCCCCATACCTTCTTCCTGCAGTATGGTGAAGCTACGGGTCCTGCCTGGGATGCGATCAATAAAGCCTTCCTTGGCCTGATGACACCACAGGAAGCCCTTGACGAGGCGGTAGAACTTTCGAACCGGGTTCTCAAGCAATAACCTTTGGAAACTTAATTCTCTTTGCGGGGAGTCTCTCCCCGCAAAGACTTTGGGAGTGACACTATGCGAGCCATAGCACGGCCAAGGCGCAGTTTGTTCGGCGATGAGGGGCGCTTAACGCCTTACTTATATTTGCTTCCACATGCCATACTCTTTTTCATGTTCGTTATCTATCCGATCTTCAAAGGCTTTTGGGTTAGTCTCACAGAGTGGAACATGTTTTTTAATGAAGGGACCTTTGTAGGGTTCGCTAACTATGCACGTTTGTTCAATCCGGAGAGCATTCAAAATGCCTACTACTGGCAAGCCCTCAAGGCAACCCTGCTCTTTGTGGTGATCAGTGTTCCTCCATTGGTATTGATTTCACTGGGCTTAGCTGTACTTGTGACCAGTAATCTCCCTTGGCGATCCTTCTTTCGAACCATCTACTTCATGCCCACAGCCCTCACAATTTCGGTTGTAGCGGTGATGTGGCGCTGGATCTTCCAAGGGGATGTGGGCTTTGCCAATTGGGTACTGCGGGCTTTAGGTGGCGATGCTATTCCTTGGCTTACCACACAGCCCTATGCTTGGATTTCTATTCTCATCGCTACTATCTGGTGGACGGTGGGGTGGAACATGATCCTTTTGGTAAGTGGTCTAAACGCCATTCCCCATGACCAGTACGAAGCAGCAACCATTGACGGGGCAAACAGTTGGAAGAGTTTTCGCTACATCACCTTGCCGAATCTTCGGCCGATCCTTCTTTTCATTGTCATAACCACCGTTATCGCGTCCTTTAACCTCTTTGGTCAGCCGCAACTGATGACAGGCGGGGGACCGTCACGATCAACGGTCACTGTCATGTATTACATTTACGGCGAAGCATTCGGTAACTTCCGTATGGGAAGCTCTGCAGCCATGTCCTACTCGACGGCGGTCATTATGCTTGTAGCCACATTTGCACAAGCCAAGCTCTTTTCTGCGAAAGATCAAGATAGCTAGGAGGGTTGACAATGAAACGGAATCGCTATTTGTCGTTCAGCTTCATCTCGGCACTACTTGTCGCGCTCATCTTTCTTTTTCCTCTATACTGGATGGTCGCTACCTCCTTTAAGCTAGAGAGCGTGACCACAGCTTGGCCTCCCCAGGTCTTTCCCAATCCCATCACCCTAGACAACTATCGAACGATTATTGGGAACCCAGTAGATACGCCCGTTTTCCAATGGTTTCTCAACAGTGCCTTTGCAGCAATCTCCTACACTTTGGGTTCCATAGCGGTTTCTGCTTTGGCTGCGTATGCTCTAGCCCGGTTAAGGTTTCCAGGTAGGCAGTTCTACTTTTGGACTTGCATTGCCTCCTTGGTTGTTCCGGGTGTGATCTTTCTCATCCCCAACTACATTACCATCGACACCCTAGGATGGGTCGATCGCTATCCGGCACTCATCGTGCCCGGCATGGCTACCGCCACTGGAATGTTCCTCCTGAGACAGTTCTTCTTGAGCATTCCTAGTGAACTAGAGGATTCAGCAAGAATTGACGGGGCTGGTCGATTCCGGATTTTCTGGCAGATCGTGTTGCCTTTATCAAAGCCGGTTGTCCTCACCTATGGGCTGATGAGCTTTTTGAACAACTGGAATGACTACTTGTGGGCGTTGATTGTGACCTACTCTTCCTCTATGCGTACTCTGCCCGTTGGCCTCATGACGCTCCAGGGAAGATATATCCACCAATACGGTACAATGATGGCCGGTGCCGTTTTGACGGCACTGCCTGCCTTGATCCTGTTTTTGGCGGTACAACGCTATTTTGTCAAGGGTATTGTTCTTACTGGAATCAAGGGTTAAGAAAGGGGAGGCAGGATGAGGAGACACGCATATTACGTACTTCTCTTGGTGTTACTTTTCACCTCGATTGTGGTGGCTTCTGCTTATGCTAAGGCTAAGGCAGAGCTAATTAAAGTTGCTCCCGGAGGCAGATACTTCCAAAAAGGTGACGAGGCCTTTTTGATTATCGGACCAAACGATGCTTTGACCTGGCCAGGACTCTCTCCTCTTCTGGGGCGTACTTCACCGCAAGCGGCCAAGGAGTATATGGAGAAACTGGCAAGTCACGGGGTAAATACGGTACGGGTCATGATTGAGTATGCCCAGTATCCTCACGGGCTTTTAGAAAACCCCTTGGGCGAGTATCGTACAGAAGTTGTGGAGTTCTGGGACACCTTTTTTACGTGGCTTGAGGACTATGACATGTATGCGATTGTTACGCCATGGGATCCTTTCTGGATGGAGCGTACTTGGCACCAAAACCCTTACAACACGCGTAATGGTGGAATGATGGATTCCATGTACGGTTTTCTAACACATCCGGAGGCTTTGGAAAGGCAGAAGGAACGCTTTGCCTTCATGATTGAGCGTTGGGGCCATTCTAAACACATTCTGGCCTGGGAGTTAATGAATGAAATTGAACTCTGGTGGGGGGCTACCACCCAGGAAATCGACGATTGGATTTCTGAGATGGCGGACTTTGTTCGCGAACAACAGCTCAAGACGCATGGATTTACCCAGTTGATTACGGCTTCGTCCGCTGCTAATATGCCATCTGGTGCTTTGGGTAAGGTAATCTATGATCATCCGAAGCTGGATTTCGCCACGACCCACCTTTACACGGGCCCGGGCATGAATGCACCACGAAACACGACCGATGTAGTGACTGAAGTGGCCTTAGCGGTAAACTATGCCCTCTGGCAGATTAAAGACAATCGCCCCTATACAGACACAGAGAGTGGCCCTATTGATATGTGGATTGGCTCGTCCACCTTTGACGCAGAGTTCTTGCACAATGTGTCGTGGGCCCATTTGGCCAGTGGTGGAGCAGGAACAGGAATGCGCTGGCCCTATCGGTCTCCCCATGTTCTTACGACCGGTATGTTAGAGAGCCTTTCGCGCATTGCAGCTTTCATTAAGGCCTTCGATTTTACCGGCTTTGTACCCGAGAGTCTTGGGCCAGATCTCATCCTTCCAGCTGGTCATGAGGTCGTAGGTATTGGTGACGCGAACAGAAAGCTGATCTGGCTCGTGCGTGAAGAGCGTCTGCAGGGAGACCCCGCCGCTTGCGTGTTGGAAATGCACTACATCGATCTGGGGAGCTATATGCTGTCCTTTTGGGATCCTTGGGCTGCTGATTGGATAGAACGTGACCTTGTCATCCATTTTGCGGAGTCCAGCGGGTCCATTACCACGCCGGAGTTTCTCAAGGATGTCACAATTGTCATGGAACGCATCAGCGACTAAAGGAGGCGATGGCGGGGCTATGTTTAGGTCTGTAATGGTTAACCCAGTACTTGATGTACCTGGAGTGGATCAGGGGGATCCTGCTATACTGCGCTTTCAGGGCGTCTACTACCTGTATCACAGTGGCAGAGACTGCGTACGAGTGTACGAATCCAAGAACTTGGTCGATTGGACAGAAATGGGAGTCGCTCTAGTCGCTTCAACGAAGCCAGATCATTGGGCACAGATTGACCTTTGGGCACCAGAAGTCATTTATGCCAATGGGGTTTTTTATCTATACGTTGCTGGGGCCGAGAAGAACGAAGGGAAGGCCGACGATCACAAGAGGCGGATCGGGGTGGCCACGTCTACAAGTCCCATAGGTCCCTTTGAGTTTGCGGATCGTCCGCTGGTTCAGCAGTGGTCCATTGATGCCCATCCTTTTAAAGATGCTGATGGTACGTATTACATGTTCTACAACATACGGGACGAAACAACTCGGGGTCCAGATGGAGTCATTGGCTGTGGCAATGTTGTCGACAAATTGTTGAGTTTTACGGAGCTTGAGGGAAAGCCTGTCTTTGTATGTAAGCCTGATTTTCCCTGGGAAGGCAGTCTAGAGAAGGATTGGTATTGGAACGAAGGTCCCTTTACAATCAAAAGGCTTGGGGTCTACTACCAGATGTATAGTGGGGGCTGTTTTTATCAGCCAACCTATCACCTGGCTTACGCAACCTCTAAAGATATTAGGGGGCCCTGGGTGAAATGGCCAAAAGGGGTAAGCATACCGATTTTGCGGTCCAATGAAGAAGTGTGGGGACCGGGCCATCATGTGGTGACCAAAGGGCCTAATGGCGTGCAAGATTATGTGGTTTACCATGGCCGGGCGGGCGATGGTGCCACGCGGTCAAACTACATTGATCCTCTCTATTGGCAAGGGGATTGCATGTATATTGATGGACCAACAGCACACAGACGTTTAGGACCTTTTACACCTCGGGTATCTATAGAGGAGTGGCAGGTTAGGGGAAAGGCCATCTTAGATCAGCGCCACTTGCTGAATTATCTTTGGGAGTTTTGGTGGGACTTCTCCGCACAGGCGTGCTTTCTCTTGGCCGCAGGACCTGGCGGAGAGCTTGTTCTTACAGCGGATCCTGAGAACGTAGACTTTACCATTCACTTAACAGGTCAGAATCGGAAGACCGTGGCCTGGGATCTTTCCGATGTTGTTCTAGGTCTCAACCTGGAGTTTTCGACTCCGCAACTCATTCGAGTCGTGCGCAGTGGTGACATTGTCGAACTCTTCATTAATGATGTCTTGGTCTGGAGGGGAACCGTTGCGCTAGGACCATCAACGGTTGGTATTGCTACGGAAGCAGGTCAGTACGTAACTGTTTATGGAGTGATCTTGACCGGATTCTTCAGAGATAGCTTCTCATGTGAAGACCTCTCGAATACGAACAGTGGCTTAGCCATCTTCACAGTGAAGAATGACTGTTCGGCCTGGAGGGGTGTGAGGGGTCACTTCACAGTAACAGAGCAGGGTTTGCAGGCTGGTGAAAAGAGCACTCTATTGAGGCCCCTTGAGTATAGTAACTTCGAACTCCAAGTTGATCTAGGAGGCCGAGGAAGGACTGGAGTTTATCCTATCTACCTTACCGATGAAGAACATATCTGCGTGAAGTTCGATGTCGAACAGAGGGAGTTGGAGGTCACGGTCTCCGGCCCCGGTGCTCCGCTTGTTTGGGAAATCCCTGTGGAAACAGAAGAGGCCTATCATTGGCAACATCTGCGGGTACAGAAATTTGGGCAGCAACTCGGCATCTATTTTAATGAGCGACAGGTTTTCCAGTTTCAACTGAACGAGGATTTCTTGGTAGTTCAGGATAGTCAATGGTATGTGGGAGTATTTGCGGAAAAAGAAGGTAAAGTCGACAACGTATCAGTCATGGAGATTGTCGAATAACAAAAAAATCATGGAGGAAGCGATGCATGGATATTTTACGTAAGGAGTACCCCAGACCAGATTATGTGCGCAAGAAGTGGCAAACACTGAACGGTTCATGGGACTTTGCTTTTGATGATAATGACCGGGGCCTTGTGGAGCGGTGGCATGAGGGTAGGCTACGTGATCGAGATGCAGACACAATCATTGTGCCCTTTGCTTACCAAAGTGCTCTGAGCGGAGTGCATGACCAGGGAGTTCATCCAGTACTCTGGTACCAACGGGAGTTTAGCCTTGATGAAAGCTGGGCTGATCATAGTGTCTTACTGAACTTTGGAGCGGTCGACTACTTCAGCACGGTTTGGGTGAATGGAGCCCTTGTGGGTCAGAATAAAGGCGGCTACATTGCCTTTTCCTTTGATATTACAGAGTATCTGGTTGACGGTGTGAATACCATTACTTTACGTGTAGAGGATTATCCCGTGACAAGCCAACCACGGGGGAAGCAACTAGCTAAGTACGACAACTTTGGTTGTTGGTATACGCCCATCAGTGGGATTTGGCAGTCCGTTTGGTTAGAAGCGGCGGGGGAGACGTACTTAGACCATATTCGATTACAGCCCGATATAGAGCAAGAGCTTGTTGTCATCGATTATTGGTTGAATCGGTATCAAAAAGGCCTTACGCTTGAGTGTGATGTTTACCTTGAAGATGAGCTGGTCTCTTCCCATGTGTTACCTTTGGAAGAACGATACGACTGGCAGTCAGACATCATAGCACGTAGAGAAGGACAGTTTGCCGTGACCATTCCCAATGCTCAGCTGTGGTCACCAGAAAACCCCGTCCTCTACGATCTAGTCTTACGGCTGAAGAAGGGTGACCAAATTATAGATGAAGTTTGCACTTATGCTGGGATGAGAAAAATCGCCATAGAAAATGGCAAGGTATATCTGAATAATGAACCCTATTTCTTACGGATGATTCTTGATCAAGGGTATTGGCCAGATGGGATCTACACACCAAGAAGCATCGCTGACCTCGAGTATGATGTGGAGATGACGAAGAAGTTTGGTTTTAATACGGCCAGGAAGCACCAGAAGTTTGAAGATCCCTATTACTATTACTATTGTGACAAACTCGGATTATTGACGTGGTGTGAGATGGCTGCATGCTATCATTATGATGAAGAAGTATCGAAGAACATTACAGATGAGTGGCAAAGGCTTGTAATCAGGCATTACAATCACCCGTCCGTCATAGCCTGGGTACCCATTAACGAGTCTTGGGGTGTGGACCAACTGTCCGATCAAGAACCGGATCCACGCCTTGTGAGTCATATGCAGACGATGTATCATTTGACGAAGTCGTTAGATCCGACGCGACTTGTAATAGGAAATGATGGATGGCAAATGGCAGAGACTGACATCATTGCCATTCATGAATATACGCAGGATGCAGAGGATTTTAAGAGGAGATATGCTCAATTCAAGGTCGATCCTTACAGTAAAGCATTTTCCCATGGACGACCCATTATGCTGCCAGGGTTCACGATCACGGATCAACCCATCATGATAACGGAGTTCGGAGGGGTCAAAATCCAGGACGGTAATCTTAGCAGTTGGGGCTATGGCGATGACGCGAAGGATGTGGAGGATATGCTTGCCAGAGTAGAAGCCCTGGTTTCTGGTATTCTCGAACAGCCTGAGGTGGCAGGATATTGCTATACACAGCTCACAGATGTTGAACAAGAAGTCAACGGCCTGCTCACTTTTGACCGCAAGACGAAGGCGGATCCCGAGAGAATTGCGAAGATCTTTGTTTGAGTCCCTGCGTAAACACGAGCCGGCAGGGATAAGACAAGTTCATCGAGGTCGGCCCAGCCAATATGGCTCCTCAGAGCGTACTGCAGTCGCTTGGATAGTCTCATAAGTAGATTAATAGAAGGGCTCCGCGAGGGGCCTTTTCTTTCTTAGGTGAAAATAGACAGAATGGCAATTGCAAAGGTTCATGGGACGAAAATTATCACAGCTTATTCGGTGTTGTTAGTCATTGTTTTGGTTGCCCATCCTTGGTATCAAATCTACAAGTACCTGAGGACTTCATGATATCTTCCGAACGGTGGCCCAGTGTCTTCTAGAATGGTGGTTCCGTTGGGTCCGCAATTATAGGGTGAAGATACGCGGTAATCGCGGGAGTTTATGGTGTTCAAAAGCAAAGTAGATGGAAGGCTTTGCTTTCACCATCCATTCTAGCAGGGGATATTTGGCAGATCACGAATCAGAATATAAAGCGGATGAAAGGTGAGTGCATATGCGACGAAGACTAGCAGCCATTTTTCTGTCATGCCTACTTCTCCTTCTAGTACTCCATACAAGTGTTTTTGCTGCACAAATGCCCAAAGCCTACGATGATGTGCGTGGAACAGACCTTTCTGGTCTTGACTTCAGAAACGAACTGGATTTGTTATACACCCTTACTTTTGATACAGATACGATCTGGCCTAGTTCCAATCGTCTGCCACGTGGATTTGATCCCCAAGCGTTGATGGAACAAGGTAAAATTCCAG
>Ga0265293_10010300_pt1 | contig 13102 bp, 8 predicted proteins | sample Munlanlewell138R_FD_192505 | JGI IMG/M metagenome (GOLD analysis project Ga0265293, IMG submission 192505) | Leachate microbial communities from a municipal landfill in Southern Ontario, Canada - Leachate well 138R | ecosystem: Engineered > Solid waste > Landfill > Unclassified | place: Canada... | reverse complement strand
TCCGATCCCCCTGCCGTGAGATTCACCAAAAGAGGTTAACCGGAATACTTCCCCAAATGTATTCATAAAATGAAACCTAATTTAACACATTGTAAATAAGACAAATATATAATAACAAACTTTGCCATTTCCCACTCCTGGAAGTTGTCCATCCCGGTAAATGCCAGAACGAGTCATACCCCGGAGATTCATTTCCAGCTTTGTTTTCCATTTAAAAAACCCCGTTCACTTTGATTATCTACAAAAAACGGGGTCAACTATATGAACTGAAGCGCGTATTCAAAATTTTTCAGCAACCACAGCCGCAGCCGCAGCCTTGATCGTTTTCATGATCTCCGGAGCAACACCCCTCATCATCACAACCCTCACTGCCACATCCACATCCTCCGGTGGCTAACAAGGCGGCCAGCTCCTCTTCAGTAGCATCGCGAACCTCCGTCACCCTTCCGGTAAAATAGAGATCCTCTCCTGCCAATGGATGGTTAAAATCCATTTTCACAACCTCTTCGCCAATATCAAGAACCTGACCATTCAGTCTTTGTCCACTACTACTCATCATGGGAACTGTATTTCCCACAGCGATCATCTCATCATCAAATTTTCCGTCAACAATGAAAATATGTTTGGGCAATTCAACTATGGCATCATCATTCAATTCACCATAAGCGTCATTTTTCGATAACTGTATGATGAAAGGGTCTCCTTCTTTTAACCCCTCCAGATGGGACTCAAACTTAGGCAACATAGAACCGGCACCATAAATAAACTGAAGCGGGTTTTCGGCTGTTGCTGTTTCAATAACCTCACCCTGTTCGTCATCGATGCGCAGATCATACGTTACGGTTACCATAGAATTTTTCGAAATTTCCTGCATAATTATCTTTTTAAGTATTTTGCAAATAAACTGTTTTTATCGGAGAGGACAAAATACCTTTCTGTCTTTTTTAAAAAATTAACGACCCTAATTCTCTCTTTTTATTATTTTTTCAGTCCAACCTTTTCCGTTACTCTTTCCCTGTAGAAAATATATCCCTGCGGATGACCCCAACAGTACATCTATCGTAAAGCTTTTCCCATCCACATTGTTTTGTTGCCACAACACTTTCCCTGAACTATCCATCATGACCAATCTTTCCGTTTTTTCCGGAACCTGAACCTGAAAAACTCCTGACACCGGATTTGGAAAAATGAGCACCTCCTTATTGATCGTCAGCGCATCCATTTGGTCAGTCAGTTTTCCGGAGGTAAAATTGTCCATACAAAAATAAGCAGGAGTGTTCATCCCATAATCACCTGTATCAGACGATTCCATACCAAAATGCAGCTCAGTTATTTTTCCCGGCAGACCAAGCTCTACCCACTCCCACGACTTCTGGATATAATCGTCATCCGGATTTTCAAACCTGAAATCGGCTAAATAGTGCTCCACTGTATCGGTAAGATTCCCGGATGAATCCACTCCCCAGATCATAAGCTTCAGGTAATCCGGATCGGTTCCGTCGACGCCGCCAAATATTTTTGAGAACCCATACTGATCGCCATTTTTCATGGTAAGATAGGTATAGGTTGAATTGGTGACATCGAAACCTGTTATTTCGACCGGCGGATCAAACTGCAGCTTCAGTGATCCCGGAAAATAGACCACTGCATAATTATCAGAACCGGCAGAGCCGCCACCTGTTATTGCACTGTACTGATTTTGATAATCATGTGTAACTGTATCCGTTGTGTTCGAGACCGCAAATCCACTCCAGCTCCAATATTCAAAATTAAAATCGTTCGGGAACCAAAACCCGTCACTCTCGAATCCTCCGGATCCATCTGAACCATTAAAATAGGATTCCGGATCCAGGTGCAGGTCATCAAAATTGGCCTGTTGCTGGGCATTTACTGACATAAGGGCAGCCCATAAACCCAAAAACAAGTAAAACTGTTTCATTGTAAAATTTTTTGTGGTTAAACAATCATTTTACAATACCAAAACCAGGGGAAAAATAAAGGCGTTCACCTTCAGCTTTTGTTCCCGAAAGCCTACGATATTGTATATCTCTTTGAAATGGCTGGTCTTCTGGCTTACCCCGATTGCCTGCGGCCTTCCCATCCCGACTGGTGTCGTGACAGTGGCTGAAGATGCCGGCAACATGAAAGGATTACAGCTGCGGGTACAGCTCCGGTATTGCACCGGATTCCCAATTTCTCATAAAAGAACCATTTCGCTGTAAAAATAGTAAAAAGAAAGTAAACAAAAGTGAGTTGTATTATAGAATAATTTTTCGTAAATTGTATATGCTATTTAAGGTGGTGATTTTTTGGCTGATGATTAATAATTAAATCATGATATTTACCGAAAATTTAAAAAAGCCATCGGTATTGCACAGTCACTGGCAAAAGAATTCTCCAATGCCGAATTCTCACCTGCGCATCTACTAAAAACTCTGTTGCATAAAGAGGTAGGGTTAACGGAAATGCTTATGGCACTAGATCAGGATATTTACTACCTCGAAGAGTGGGCAGATGTTCACATTGAATCCTATCCTAAATCAGGAAAAATTCCTGAAAATCCACCCGGAGACAGCAACGTTCAGTCTGTCTTCAGAAAAGCAGAAAACATCCAGCTTAAGCTTTCAAAAACTTCTGGTTATCAACTTTTATCATCACCTGGAATGAACGATCGGAGTTCAGGCCAACAGGAACCAACCCATAGTTTCTGCTGATAAAAAAACCGCACCAGATCATGCAGCAATAAATTGATAAATATTGCATTCGCCTTTAAATTCATTACAACAATTTATGAAAAACCGAGGAATAAATAAGGCCTGTTTAATGATTTTTATCTAATTAATTTTATTCCGGGAATAATAGATCAGATGGATTTATTCCCGTTTTAAACGAATCCATGGGGATGCCCTCCTTTGAAAAGCGGTAAACAATGGCATCCTGGGTATAATCTATGGCATCAGAAACATATATTTCATTGTTTTCAGGATGGACAGCCAGGTGGTAAAATAGTTTTTGCCCGGACGGAAGAAAAGCTGACGCGGGGAGATGACGACTATCGATCGACATTTTATTCACTCCGTTATTCAGGAAATAAAGGGTATCGCCGGTGGAACTCAGCTTCAGGTTCGAAGCATAACTATTCTCTTCAAACCGGTAAATTTGCTCTACAGTCTGGGTTACAGGATCAATACGAACCAACATGGAGTGTTCATCATCAACCGAAAAATTTCTGTAAGTTCCTCCACAAAGCACCCATATTTTATCCATTTTATCCACAACCAAATCACGGGGTTGCGCCGGAACATGTATTTTTCCTGCCAGTTTATCAGCATCAGAGTCAATAACCAGTATATCCTCACCATTTACCCAATGAGAAACATATACATATTTACCTACCTGTACCATTTGTTCTGAAGTATGTCCTTCCAGGTCAACGCTTCCGGTTATTTGAAGGGTTAATGGATTAAAAATGGTCAAATGGTCTGCATACAGATCGGAAATATAGGCTTTTCCATCAGAAACGAAATGAATATAGCGGGGAGAAGTCAGCCCTGTGATTACTCCGGCAAATTCCACGGTGCGGGTATCGGCAATCACCACCTTCCCTGAATTGTTCACCACCATATACAACAGATCATTTCTCCGGGCAAGCGACTGTACAACATCGCCAAGGGGAGCATTATTCCTGGCATAGAAAACCTGGTTGGTCACCTTCTTCCTTTCTGTGTGATAGAATGAAACAGACCCGTTGCCATACATGAAATTTCCTTCACAGGCAATAAAAATACCCTGCCGGGTATCCAGGTCTTGGAATACAGTTTCTACCGGTTCATCAGTACATGACCAGACCAGCATCAACAATAGGACTGTTTGATAAAAATATTGCATTATTCCCGAAAATTTATTGCTAAAGACAGCGTATAAAAACGTCCCGGCATGGGGCGCCACAAAATGCTTTGATAGGGTTGATCCAACAGATTATCTACCGTAAATTTCATCAGGAAGATGACATCATTCCAGTTGGTTTGTTTTCCAAAAGAAATTTTACTGATGAAATATGGATTCAACACCTGCTCAAACGTCGACTCCTGGTTACTCGATTTGGTATAACGCTTTCCGATACCATTGAAGTCGTATTTCAGAGTAAATTGTTTCCAGTATCCACTAAAATAGATTCCGCCTTTATGTTTTGGAATATAGATCAATTGCTTTCCGCGGGATTCATCTGCCGGGCGAACGGCATGGATGTTTGCAGTACTTGTGAATGCGTAATTTCCTCCGGTTCTGACCTGGACTTTTTGCACATTCACTGCTGCGGAGTACTGATATTCAACGCCGCGTGAGAGAACATCCTTCAGGTTATTGGCTTCCCAGTAATAGGCTCCTGAAGCTGCAGGCTGCCAAATAATCCAGTTTTTCACCCGGGCATAAAATCCCGTCAGTTCATGCTGAAGGGTTACATTTCCGGACGTATGATTTCCTGACAGGGAAATATCCATATGGTAGCCATCTTCCGGCAGAAGGTCCGGATTCCCGCCAGGGAGCCAGTACAAATCATTCAATGCAGGCTTGTGATAATTCCGGGCGGCATTAGCACTCAGCAGAAAAGGCCAGGTCTTTACAATTTGCCATTCAACACCTAACGAGGGAATAAAGGGCGCTACCTTTCTGTCGTAATGCTCCGATCGCAACAAAACAAAAGCAGCCAGCCGTTTAAAAGGCTTATAATGGAGATTCAATAACAAGCTGGTTTCCAGTCGGTTGTTTTTATAACCAACACCCAACTGCCTGTTTTTCAATTCCACAGCATGATAGTTCATATCAAAGCCGGCAGTTCCCTGCATCTTCGTGTTGAATTGTTTTTTTATGCGCAGATGGTTTACCAGACTGGTTTCCCTACTGTGTGAATCTTCGTTAACAAATTGAAATGCAGGAGTTGCCCGGTAGTAATTCAGTCTGACAGCATTTACTCCCGTAAAGAAATGGTAGTTCAACCCATCGGAATATTTTTTCCAGTCGAATTGTCCTCGGAACTGTGAGTCGTTCCGGTGTTCATCACGTTGACTACCCTGGTATGACATCAGTTGCGGGAGATTTCGATCACTATGCTGGTACCATAACCGGACCCCTGAAACCTGGTTGATTTTTGGTCTGAAGTAAAACTCCTGGAGTATACCATATTTATGATATCCTGCATTTTTCAGGGTATCCATTTTTGCAGGCAGCACACCTGAATTAAAAAATGGGAAATCATTTTTTGACGCGTCAAAAAAAATACGGGTAGATGTCTGAAATTTTCTGTCTCCGTATTGCCCTTTGATAAATAATTTGCGTGAATGAAAAGAGCTGGTCTCAAGCAATCCCCCCACCTGGAAGGCAGTGTTCCAGTCTGGCTTGTTTTCCAGGTGGATGCTTCCTCCCAGGGCTCCGGATCCCTGGGTCAGAGAGCTTCCCCCATGGAGCAGATAAACATCATCAACAAAAAATACCGGTAGAAGAGACAAATCGGCCATCCCCCGCATGGGAGAATTCAGGTTCATGCCATTCCACAACACCTGGGTATGCGACGAGGCAGTTCCCCGAAAACTGGCGGTAGCCTCAGAACCCCGGCCATACGATTTGATAAAAACGGGCAAATAATCCGAGATTAATTCTCCCAGATCGGTTGTAAGCGAAGAGACCATCTGCATGGAGTCCGGCCGGGTAACTTTAAGCCCTGCCTCCTCAACCTTTTTCTTTGCCAGTATCAGCACCTCACTGATCCGGACCGTATCGGAAATACCCTGCCCCGATGTAGTAAGGGTTATCAACACAAAAACAGCCCATGCCCATCCATTCAGTCGCCTCATTTTTTATCTCATTCTAATGATCATTTTTTTTAATATTTATCTCAACCAACCGTTTAATTGTAATTCGTAATTCTTTTTATCATTCGAAATTGATTCATTGATTCATCTTGCTTGTTTCATGATTTTGTGAACTTCTACCCGGTCTTGAAGAGAAACAACCAGGGTGAATATCCCGGCAGGAATACCAGAGAAATCAATTTTGAATGGCCAGGTAGTAATTTGCTGTTCAAGAATCAACCGGCCGTCAGGGGTAATAACCCGCACAAAGGGGGTGGAAGTGTTGGAGGATTGATTGGGGAATGAGTTTGCTGACAATGGAGCCATGACAGGCAATTCCTTCTGAAAAATTCCGGGTTCAAAGGGAAACCCTCCTGCCAGGATCAGCTCGTTTTCAACCGGATTAGGATATACCCTGAACCTGTCAGTAACCACCGGGGAGCTACCAGTCGGTGAAGCATAAACAATCATCACTGCATTATTACCGGATGAGATGACAAGAGGAAGATCACTATTGAGAATAAAAACTGCCAATCCATCGGATCCTGTGAAATAGCTTCCGGCACCAGATAAGACCTCTGCCTGAGCAACCGGAATAAATCCGGACTCAAAAATTACTCCGTCAGCATATGTACAGACAGTTTGTTCCATTTCTACTTCCAACTCACCACCTGTTGCCGGGAAAGGAGTATGGGAAATCAGTTGAGAATAGTTCCAGGAGTTGGTAATATTTGAAACGTGGTATAGAGCAAGGGTGTCCCCATCAGCAATATCTATCCGGTTAAAATCATTTACAAACGATTGATTGTTTACCCGGGCAATCCAGGCTCTGGCGAAGGCAACAGGATCTGTCCGGCCACCCCATCCATAAAAAAACAGGCCGTCATCTTCAACGGAATAGAGGTAAAGTTTCCCGCCAGAGGCCTCATCATCCCGAAACCGGAAGGGAACGTTCGCTTGTTGTAACCCGGCTGCCAGTGCATGGAATAATGATGGCTTTTCCAGGAGGGAATAATCGTGATGTCTGTTTTGAACAAAGGCGTTCAAGTCGCCTGCACCCACTTCTATCCATTGGAAAGGAAGCAGGTTTTTCTCGTCGTTTTTCAGGGTAAAAAATATCCTGATCCTCTCCCCGGGGGCATGGACTTTCACTAAAATGCTTTTCTGAATCGAAAATCCTTCCACCGAGATGGTAAGAATTGTTTCTCCGGATTGACCAGCTTCAAACAATAATTGGCCATCCTTGTGGATGATCACTCCAACATCAGGGTTGGAAGAATGGAACTGTACGGGAAGATCGAGCGGGAATAGCTCGTCGTCGTATACCTGAGCGGTAAGTTCAACAGAATCGCCCGGATACACCGATGAAATATCCCCTGTGAACCGGATGGAGTCAGGCACAACCACCCAAACCGGGACTGATTGTGTTTCACTGCCAGCAGAAATTAGAATACTTGTATTTCCTTTTTTAACTGACCGGATCCTTCCATTGGGATCAACCTGAACCACCTGCTCATTTTGGGAAGAAAATAAAACTGGTGTCATCACCTTACGGCCTTTTTCAAAACAGCAAGCCTCAAGATAGGTTGAATCTCCGGCCAGTAGTCGTGAAGTATAAGGATACACCACCAACATATTTTCCGTTCCGGTAATTTCTGGATTTGGCCTGACAGGCTCTACCCATGCCACATCGGTGGAGATTTCGCCCAACCATCCGGCACCGTTCAGATTTCCGGAAACAATTTTGATGAAATGGATGGAATCCAGGTTCACATAATTCCCTGTTGGGTCAATAGCCCAGGAGATATCCACAGGATCGCCACCAGCACCTTCTACCTCCCCGGTGTAGGGATTGTCGGGCTGATATAGCTCAACTCCCTGTTTACGCGGCTTGTTATCGGCATAACCAAATGCCAAAGGGGCAACTCTTATTTCCAGGGCATTGGAAAAATCGATTGCCGGTGCCAGCAGGGTTCCGTTAAAAGTTACGGAATCATGGGGATAGTCCGGGAAAACAGTTGAGGAGGGATAATACTCTTGTAAATTATAATCATTGGCCATGATCCATCCTGAATTTCCGCTATGATCCTCCCAATACACATCACGACTCTCCTGCCGGAAATAGGTTAACTCGTAACCGCTTCTTGTTTTGGAGTGAAAGTGGCTACTGCCGGCAATTTCGTACCAGGTGTCATCGGGTTTTCCATTTTGGTTTTCATCCTGCATCACCCAAATCACTCCAGGCTCAGATGACCCGGGAAAGGCATTCCCAAAAACAGTAAAATCAATGCCATAAGGATTATCGGGGTGATTTATACATGCATCACGAAAACCCAACACTACATATCCGCCAAAACTCCCTAATGAAACCAGTTTGTTGAAGCTCTCTGTCATTTGTTGAGCAGCTGCTGGTGTCCCGCTACTTTCCATATTGATATGCTGACCAGGAGCAGGCTTGTACTCAATGAGCCGGATTGCTGTTGACTGAGAAAAGCCATGCAGGACGAGCACCAGTAAAAATAATGAAATCTTAAATTTTTTCATTCCCCTCAGTTTAATTGAACATGGGGAAATAAAAAGCAGGGTATTGAAACCGTCACTTTTATTCCCGAAAGCATTCTGAAAATGGCAGGTCTTCTGGCTTCCCCCATTGATGGCGGCCTTCCCATCCCATTCACTCAAGGACAGTGACTTAGAATGCCATCAACATGAAAGGGTTACAGCTGCGGGTACAGCTCCGGAATTACACCGGATTCCCATTTTTTTAACCATTTCCGTTGCAAAGATAATGAATTGGAACCAAATTTCTGTTTAGAAATCTGCTTAAAAATATTTATTCCGGTTATCAGCAGGATGCTGGCAATTCCCAGGAAAATTGTTCATCAGAACACGTTAATTCCCTCTATTCTTATAAACTTTTCCCGGCAATTTCAGTGCCCGCAGAACCAAAATCAATCCGGCCAGAATAAACGGGATACTCAGCCATTGTCCCATGTTCAGGGCCATAGTTGCTTCAAAAGTTTCCTGGTCTTCCTTGATAAATTCAATCAGGAACCTGGCAGTAAAAATAAAGATAAAGAACAAACCGGTAAGCAGTCCTTCTTTGTTTTTTGCCCGGGTACGCCGGTAGAGGAAGATCAGCACGCCAAAAGAGATAAGGTAAGCCAGGGCTTCATAAATTTGGGTTGGGTGTTTCGGCACTGTTTCTCCGTTGCGTTCAAAAATGAATCCCCAGGGGAGACTGGTTTCGATACCGTAGATCTCGGAGTTCATCAGGTTTCCCAGACGAATAAATGCTCCTACCAGGGCGGTTGGCACCACAATACGATCGATGGTCCACAGCACATTCCGTTTCGTGATCAGTTTTGAGTAGATCAGCAGGGCAATGATTATTCCAATAGCTCCACCATGACTGGCCAATCCCCCATGCCATACAGCAAAAATCTCTCCGGGATGTTGCGAATAATAATCCCAGCCATAAAAGAAAACGTGCCCCAGGCGAGCCCCCAGTATGGTAGCAATAATGATGTAAAAAAACAGGGAATCGATCCATTTTTGTGGAACATTCTCCGACTTAAGCATCTTCTCTCCGATAGAGTATCCAATCAGAAATCCGGTTGCAAACAGCAGTCCGTACCAGCGAACAGCAAACCATCCAATGTTGAAAATTTCAGGATTTGCATTCCAGTGAATAAAATTTAACAGGTATATCATAATCTATCATTTACATGCCTTTGCCGTGGCAATGTTTATATTTCTTTCCACTTCCACAGGGGCACGGATCATTCCTGCCCACTCTTTTTTCCACTCTTACCGGTTGAGGTCTTGCCCTTTCGCCGGTTTGGGTTTGAGCCCCCTGCATGGGATTCTCCACCCCGGGCAGATCAGACTTTTGAGTTTTGTACCTGCTCATATCGGTACGTTTACGCTCTTCTGCCTGACGCACCTGGTCGGGGCTTTGAATAGGAATATGTCCTTTCATCAGGGTACTTACCACATCCTTATTCACTTTGCTCAACATCAGTTTAAACAGGTTAAATGATTCAAACTTATAAATAAGCAGGGGATCTTTTTGTTCGTAGGTAGCATTCTGTACCGACTGTTTCAGATCGTCCATCTCGCGTAGCTGCTCCTTCCAGGCTTCGTCAATTGTATGTAAGACGATTTGTTTCTGGTATGACTTTGCCAGTTCTTTACCTTTATTATTGTATGCTTTCTCGAGGTTACAAATTATTTGGAATACCCGTTTTCCATCGGAGATGGGGACAACTATATTTTTATAGACCTGAGATTTTGTTTCGTATACATTTTTAATCACAGGGAATGCCTGTTTAGATATGGTTTCCACTTTTCGGTTGTAGCCTTCAATCATTTTTTTGAAAATTCGGTCGGTTATTTCACTGACAGAAAGCTGTTTAAACTCTTCTTGGAAGACTGGTGATTCGATTGACAGCAACCTGAGGAGTTCCATATTAAAATCTTCGAACTGGTCAGAACCATGATATTCATTCACCAGTTCCTCCACTGTATCGAACATCATATTCAGCAGATCGGCATCCAGTCGTTCTCCGAACAGGGCATGTCTTCGTTTTTTATAGATTACCTCCCGTTGAGAGTTCATCACATCGTCGTATTCAAGCAGTCGCTTTCGTATTCCGAAGTTATTTTCCTCCACTTTCCTCTGAGCTCTTTCAATAGACTTAGAGATCATGGAATGTTGGATTACTTCTCCCTCTTTCAGGCCGAGGCGGTCCATCACACCGGAAATCCTGTCAGAGCCAAAGAGGCGCATCAGGTCATCTTCGAGAGAGACATAAAACTGTGATGAACCGGGGTCACCTTGTCTTCCTGCCCGGCCACGCAACTGTCTGTCAACCCGGCGGGAGTCGTGGCGTTCGGTACCGATAATGGCCAAACCTCCGGCTTTTTTCACCTCTGGTGCCAGTTTGATGTCGGTTCCCCGGCCAGCCATGTTGGTGGCTATGGTAACTGTTCCTGCCCGGCCGGCTTCAGCAACGATATCTGCTTCCCGGGCGTGTAACTTCGCATTTAATACGTTGTGCTTAATTCCCCTGATCTTAAGCATCCGGCTGAGCAACTCAGAAATCTCAACCGAAGTTGTTCCCACCAGAGCAGGTCGGCCTAACTTATTGAGTTCAACAATTTCGTCAATAACAGCATTGTATTTCTCCCGTTTGGTTTTATATACCAGGTCTTCCCTGTCGTCGCGGACAATAGGTTTATTGGTGGGAATTACAACAACTTCCAACTTATAGATATCCCAGAACTCACCTGCTTCAGTTTCTGCAGTACCGGTCATACCTGCCAGTTTATGGTACATCCGGAAGTAGTTCTGCAGGGTAATGGTAGCAAAGGTTTGGGTGGCAGCTTCTACTTTTACCCGTTCTTTAGCTTCTATAGCCTGGTGCAGGCCATCGGAATACCTTCTTCCCTCCATGATACGTCCGGTTTGTTCATCAACAATCTTCACTTTATTGTCGATGACCACGTACTCGATATCCTTTTCGAACATGGTGTATGCTTTCAGCAACTGGTTTATGGTGTGCACCCGTTCTGATTTTACAGCATAGTCCTGTAATAATATGTCCTTTTTTTCCAGCAATTCTTCGTGCGGCAACACTGCATTTTCCAGCTCGGCCATCTCAACACCCATATCAGGCAGGATAAAAAAATCGGAATCAGCGACACCTTCAGATATCAGATCAATCCCTTTGTCGGTCAGTTCAACAGAGTTTTGCTTTTCTTCTATAATAAAGTAGAGCGGATCGGTAACGATATGCATATTCTTATTGTTCTCCTGCATATAGAAATTTTCGGTTTTGGTCATGAGGTTCCTCATACCCTCCTCGCTCAAAAATTTGATCAACGACTTATTTTTGGGTAATCCTTTGTGTGCCCTCAGTAACAACAAACCGCCCTCTTTCTTCTCATCGTCGGTAACTCCCTCTTTGGTAAGCAGTTTTTTTGCATCGATAAAATATCGGTTTACCAGGTCGTGTTGTGCTTTATAGATCTTCTCCACGTACCCCTTTAACTCTTCGAACAGTTGATTTTCTCCTTTTGGAACCGGTCCTGAGATAATCAGAGGTGTCCGGGCATCATCGATCAGCACGGAGTCTACCTCATCCACAATGGCATAATGGTGTTTACGTTGCACCAGGTCTTCCGGGTTGATCGACATATTGTCCCGCAGGTAATCGAAGCCAAACTCATTATTGGTGCCATAGGTAATATCGGCAAGGTAGGCTTTTCTGCGTGCTTCAGAATTGGGTTGATGTTTATCGATGCAATCAACTGATAGTCCGTGAAACTCAAATATTGGGCCCATCCATTCGGCATCACGTTTCGACAAGTAATCGTTAACGGTTACCAGATGAACTCCTCTTCCTGCAAGAGCATTTAAGAAAACAGGCAGTGTAGCAACCAGGGTTTTCCCCTCACCAGTAGCCATTTCAGCTATTTTCCCCTGATGAAGAACAATTCCACCGATGAGCTGTACATCGTAATGAACCATATCCCATGTAATTTCATTGCCTCCGGCTACCCAGTGATTGTTCCAATAAGCCTTATCATTTTTAATGGTAATCGATGAACGGGTGGATGCCAGATCTTTATCATATTCGCGGGCTGTAACCTCAACTATTTCATTTTCATAAAACCTGCGCGCAGTCTCTTTGACAATAGCAAAAGCGACAGGCAAAATTTCATTTAAAACTTCTTCAATTTTCAGGTCAATCGCCTCTTCCAGTTTATCGATCTCTTCATAGATCTTTTCACTCTCCTGTATCTCAACATCCTCAGCTTTCTCACTTAATAGCCGTACCTGTTCTTCTTCCTGTTGAATCCTGGTTTTGATTATCCCGCGCAACTTGTCTGTTTCTTCCCGCAATGCATCGTTGGAAAATGAAGTGATTCGTTGCCATTCCCCCTTGATCTGCTCAAGCAGGGGAGACACCTCCCTGATGTCACGATCCGATTTATTCCCAAGAATTTTCCCAATTATCTTTGTTACAAATGCCATGACTTCATTTATTTAGTAATAAGTTAAAATAGATTCCGGTACAAATTTAGTTAAATGAGCAGGGTAAAAAAACGATTTTACTAATATTGTATGCTCAATTTAAACTGTACGTAATCAAATTTTATCATGAATAACCTGTTAAGTCAATCGGACCATTCGAGAATAAATATTTAAATCACTAAAACTATCTTGTCATAATCACTAATTATCAATA
>Ga0265293_10010298_pt1 | contig 13104 bp, 10 predicted proteins | sample Munlanlewell138R_FD_192505 | JGI IMG/M metagenome (GOLD analysis project Ga0265293, IMG submission 192505) | Leachate microbial communities from a municipal landfill in Southern Ontario, Canada - Leachate well 138R | ecosystem: Engineered > Solid waste > Landfill > Unclassified | place: Canada... | reverse complement strand
TTAATTTTTAAAGGCATGGCGAAAAGACCAATACAACATAAAGAACCCATCATGGGGTGCTGTTGTATTGGCCATATCGGGAAACCGGTATGAGTGGGAGAAATCCTACTACCTGTGGTGGGCTTTTTGTATATAGAATGCCACAGGGAGATTGTTGATTTAATCAAGAAATTAAAATATGACAATAACCGAGACAGAAATTGCCATGATATTCTTTAAAAGGAATTTTAAAAGAGTTGATGAGGCGTGGCCACATATTTATAACAAACTAAAAGGAATGCTTGGTAAGAGTTATCCATTTGAAATTGAAGACGAGGAAGAAGCAAAAACGATGTTAACTTTTGCTGTAATTAGTATAGAAATACAAAATCTTAAAAAATTTTTTCCTGATCAATCGGAACGTATTCTAAATAAATTTATAAAAATAATTAACTCTTTAGAGGAGGGTGATTATATAAATGAAAAAATTGCTATATATACCGATAAAGTTAAAGAATCGTATAAACAACACGAGGAAAATGAACGATATAGTATTTTTGAGGAAGTTTCTGTTCAGCTTATGCAAGATTGGTTTGGCGACAATGTAAGTAAATTTTATGTTAGGAATACAGAAGTTGTTAATCCACTCATTATTGGCCTTATAACTTTATTTCTAATCTCGCTTACTGATTTTTGGGAGAAGAATAAAGATAATTTAGTTATTATTAAAGATTAAAAATAAAATAAATAAAAATATGAAAATGTTTAATAAAATTCAAAAAAGATGGGATAAAGAGAATGAAGAAATAAAAGCATTGCCTAGATTGTTAATTACAATTGCATCTATTTTTTTAGCAGTAATTATAGCGTCTATTTTTATGGCTATTACAGGTAGTTTTATGGGTGGCGGGTTAGTTATTACAATTTCGTATCTTGTATTTAAGAAGCTTTTTGAAAAGTTAGCAATAAAAATGAAAAAATCATGAAAAACTCAAAAGAAACATTTGAATCTCTTTGGGGATATTGTACATCTAATAATCGTTTATGTTTAAAATTAAAACATTGGTATAAATTATTTAAGCTATTAGAAAACACAGATAGTTTAAGTGGCCATGGTGATAATGGAGAACCAGCCGATCCCGTAATCATCGATCATAATTGGTATGAGATTATTCCACTAGAAAAACAACTTCAATTTAAAAGCTATATTGAATGGGCAGAGAAGAAAGACCAACTGGAAGTAGTGGGAGAATACGCAAGGTCTTTGTCAGAAGAAGAATGGGAACATTTTTAATAATATAATTTATTTTTTTTAGTAAAGTGTGGTTGCTTTATGACTTTTTTTGATATAAGATTATATTAAGAATTAAGTTTTTAAAGACGATTTTGTGAACACGTTTCTATGGCAATTTCAAAAGAGGCACAAGCAAGAATAAAAATAAATAAATATCTTGAAGAAGCCGGATGGCGTTTTGAAGATGATAAAAAAAGGAAAGCTAATATCCAATTAGAGTCTGGTGTTAAGTATTCAGATCTTGGTGATGATTTTGAGAATCAAACAAGCGGTTTTATAGATTTTTTACTATTAGATAAGGACGGAAGAGCTCTTGTTGTTGTGGAGGCAAAGCGTGAGTCTATTGATCCCTTATCTGCTAAAGAACAAGCTAGAAACTACGCACGTAATATAGGTGCGCGTTTTATTATCCTTTCTAACGGAAACATTCATTATTTTTGGGATACTAAACACGGGAACCCTGAAACTATTACAAAATTTCCAACTCAAGAATCGATTACTCAATATGAGGATTATATCCCAAATCCAATAGAACTTGCTCAGACACTTGTTGATGAAAATTATATTATAGAGACGCAAATGCCGGGTTGCACAAAGGATCCATCTTTTTTAGAAGAATCTACAAGAACAGAATTTTTAAAGAATAATAATTTAAAACAACTTCGTCCTTATCAGGTACAAGCAATAAGGGCCTTACAAGAATCGGCAGAGAATGATAATCAGAGATTTTTATTTGAAATGGCAACTGGGACAGGAAAGACTCTTATCTCCGCTGCAGTTATTAAATTGTTTTTGAAGTCGGGAAATGCCCGTAGAATTTTATTCCTTGTCGATAGATTAGAGCTAGAGGATCAAGCTTACAAGGCTTTTAAAAACTATCTTGGACGGGATTATCCTTGTGTTATTTATAAGAATAATCGTGATTCTTGGCAGAATGCTAACATTGTAGTTTCTACTATCCAAACATTTCTAGCAGGTGATCGTTATAAGAAAGATTTTTCTCCAACAGATTTCGAATTAGTAATTTCAGATGAAGCCCATCGTTCTATTGGAGGAAACAGTCGCGTCGTATTTGAGTATTTTGTTGGATATAAATTAGGACTTACTGCAACTCCTAAGAATTATTTAAAAGGTTTTGATTTTGAAGGAGCAGATACTCAAAGAGAATTTGAGCGTAGACAATTACTAGATACATATAAAACTTTTGGTTGCCTTCCGGGAGAACCAACTTTTAGTTATGATTTACTTGCTGGAGTAAAAGATAATTTTCTTATAAATCCTGTTATTGTAGATGCGCGCACAGAGATTACAACGCAACTTCTTTCAGATGAAGGCTTGTCTATTCATAAGACAATGGAAGACGGAGAGGTTGTAGATGAAGTTTTTAACGAAAGACATTACGAGAAAAAAGTTTTTAATGAAGAAACGAATATCGCTATGTGTAGAGCATTTATTGATAATGGACTTTTTGATCCAATAGCTGAACAATATAACATTCCACTTTTTGGAAAATCAATTGTTTTTTGTGTTTCTCAAAGTCATGCAGCACGTATCACAAACATTCTTAATAAAATAGCTTTTGAAAAATGGCCAGAACAATATAGTGAGTCTGATTTTGCAGTACAGGTAACTTCTCAGGTGCAAGATGCTCAACAAATGACTATAAACTTCTCTAATAATCGTCTTAATGGACAAGTAAAAGCTCCTGAAGGATATGATTCTAGTAAAACTCGTGTTGCTGTAACTGTTGGTATGATGTCTACTGGATACGATTGTCCTGACATTCTTAATCTTGCCCTTATGAGGCCTCTTTTTAGTCCTTCTGAATTTGTTCAAATAAAAGGAAGGGGAACAAGAAGGAATTTATTTGAATACAAGGATTACAATAATGATGAAATAGTTACATTTGCTAAAGATAAATATAAATTTTTTGATTTTTTTGCAACATGTGAATACTTTGAAGAAGAATTTTCTTATGATGAAAAAATAAGGCTTCCAAAATATACAAAAAATAAAAAAGATATTTCAGAAAATGTTATTTTAAACTCTAAAATAACAGAAGAAGCATTGTCCAGTGATTCGCCTGTAGATTTAATATCATCTGATAGGGTTTCTTCTTTAAAAGAAACAGAGGTTGGATTAGAAGGTATGCGTATTGATAGAGAAGGGTTTAAGCGGGCTATTAAGGAGGATGTTCTTGAGAATAAAATGCTTAAGAACATGTGGGAGAATGGTGATATCCAAGAAGCGGAAGATTTTGCAAAGAAGCATATTTTCGACAAACCAAAGTATTTTTTGAATCTTGAAAAGATACGTAAGCTCTTTAAGGTTGATCGTAGAATTACAGTAAAGGAATTTTTAGAGGTTGCTTTTGGAGATAAAGAATCATTTGAAATGAAAGATGATCTCTTAGAGTCTGAATGGGAAAAATTTGTAGAAATAAATCCTGTAGATCAAGAACATTATGCTGTAGTAAAGATGTTTTTTAAGGCTTATATAACAGACGAAAAAGTACGTGAAATTATAAAAAGTAGACAGACAGCACGTTTTAATACGGAGTCATCTCTTACTTTTGACGAATATCAAAAATTAAATGGGTATAAAACATTGATTCCTCAATATATTGATGATTATGCCTATCAATTAACTAATTTATAAAAAATATGAATGGTGAAATAAAAAAACATATAGATGCGGCCAGACAAGTGCTTGTTGGTGTTGTGCCAAATCCTTCTTCTCAAATAGATCAAATAACATATGCTTTAATCTATAAGTTTATGGATGATATGGATCAAGCAGCGATAAAAAGTGGGGATAAGCCTTCTTTCTTTGTTGATGATCTTGAAGAGTATTCATGGGCTCGACTAATGGATTCAAAACTTGGAAATCAAGAAAAAATGAATCTTTATGTTTTGGCTTTTCAAAAATTTGCTGAGGCAAAACAATTACCGGAATTATTTAGAAACATTTTGAAATCAGCTTTTTTGCCATATCGTTCTCCTGAAACATTGGGATTATTTCTTAAAGAAATAAATTATTTTGATTATTCTCATCCAGAAGAGCTTGGGAATGCTTATGAGTATTTACTTTCTATTATGTCTAGCCAAGGAGATGCTGGCCAATTTCGTACACCTCGTCACATTATCGATTTTATAGTAAATGTTGTTAATCCAACAAAAAATGATAAGATTCTCGACCCTGCTTGCGGTACAGGTGGTTTTTTAATTAGTTCCTATAAGCATATATTAGAACAACATGATGGTAAAGATGATCCGGAAGGAAAAGAAAAGCCTCTTACTCCAGATGAGCGTAGAAAGCTCATGAGTAATTTAGAAGGTTATGATATTGATCCAGGAATGGTGCGAATAGCTCAAGTTAATATGTATTTACATCAATTTAAAGATCCTAAAATTTTTCAATATGATACTCTTTCGAGTGAAGAACGTTGGAATGATAAATTTGATGTAATTCTTGCCAATCCGCCATTTATGTCTCCCAAAGGGGGAATTACTCCTCATAATAAGTTTAGTGTTCAATCTACACGTAGCGAGGTGTTGTTTGTAGATTATATTATGAATCATTTGAGGCCTAAAGGACGAGCAGGTATTATTGTTCCTGAGGGGATTATTTTTCAGTCAGGGAGAGCATATAAGGAGCTTCGTAAGAATTTAGTTAATGATGGTCTTTGTGCTGTTGTATCGCTTCCTTCAGGAGTTTTTAATCCTTATGCCGGAGTAAAAACAAGTATTTTATTTTTTGATAATGAGATAGCTAAAAAAACAAAAGAAATACTGTTTATCAAAATAAATCAGGATGGTTTTAATCTTGGAGCCCAAAGAAGGCCTATAGAGCAAAATGATTTACCAGAAGCGTTAGAGATTTTAAAGAAGTGGGAAAAGGGTAAAAAAGTAGAGAGTAGCCTTGCTTTATATGTTGAAAAATTTAAGATTTCTGAGAACAATGGCTATAATCTTTCAGGCGATTTTTATCGAGTAGCGACAGATTATACTAGCGCAAAATGGCCGATGGTGAAATTGGAAGAAGTTGCAGAAATAATAAACGGTTACGCTTTCAAGAGCGAAAAATATATTAACAAAGGAATTAGAGTTATACGAATTACAAATGTACAAAAAGGTAAAATAATAGACGATGATCCTAAGTTTTATCCTGCAGAATTAGTGAAAGAAATTGATAAATTTTTACTTTTTAAAAATGATCTTTTGGTTTCCCTTACGGGCAACGTTGGTAGAGTTGGGTTATTAAAAGCCGATTTATTGCCCGCTGCTCTTAATCAACGAGTTGGTTGTATTCGTTTAATAGATAATAAAAGAATTTTGATCAATTATCTTTTTCATGTTTTAAATACAGACTTATTTGAAGAAAATTGTATTAGAGCTTCAAGCGGTGTTGCACAGAAAAATTTGAGCACAGAATGGTTAAAAAAATATAAAATTCCTCTTCCTCCATTAGAAATTCAAGAAGAAATTGTAAAAGAATTGGATAGTTATCAAAACATTATTACTGGAGCCAAACAAATTATTGATAATTGGAAGCCTAGGATTGATGTTGACCCTAATTGGAAGAAGGTGAGGTTAGATAAGGTTTGCGAGATTAAATCTGGTGGAACACCAGCAACAAAAGAGGTAAGTTATTATAAAAATGGAGATATTCCTTGGCTTAAGTCTGAGGTTTGTAAAGACGAAATAGTTATAGAGCCAAAAACTTTTATTACTGAAAAAGGATTAAAAAATTCATCTACTAAATGGTTTACCGAAAACACCACATTGATTGCATTAGTTGGTGCAACTATTGGAAAAACTGCTCTAATAAAATTTAAAGCAACAACAAATCAAAACATAGCAGGATTATATCCGAAAGACTTAAAGCAATTAAATCCTTTTTATTTATATCTAATAAGTCAAACTTTGTATGATTTTTTTCTTAGATTGAGCGGGGGAGGTTTTAAGATGGCTAATTTATCGTTTGTTAAAAATCTTGAAATCCCTCTTCCACCTCTTGAAATTCAAGAAGAAATTGTTAGAAAAATCGAAATAGAAAGAATGTTGGTAGAATCTTCAAAAGAATTGATTGCTATTTATGAACAAAAAGTTAGAGAAGTAATTGATAAGTTTTGGGGTAGTTAAAATTATGGATGAAACATTTTTTTCTTATTTATCTTTATTCTGTGAAAATGGAGTGGAGCAGGAATATGTAGAAGGACTTATCGAACAGTTTAATAAAGCATCAGATGGCGAATGTTATCAATTAGCCCTTTTTTCTTATCATTTATTATTTTTATGTTATATTTATCAAATTTTATATAAAATTAAAATATGGATACCAGATGATTATCATATAGCAATGGTTTCTTTTTATGAAGAAAAAAGAAAAAAATTTAGAGAAGCAAAAAGTCCAATAGATTTTGTCCATGAAGATAACAAGGAGAGTTCAATTTTTGAGTTTTTAAACATGTTGTGTGATTGTAAAGAAGTTGTTTCTATGTGTAAAAATCTTGTAAAATTTAGAAATCAAAGATTAGGGCATATTAACTATCTTTTAGTTTCTAAAGAAGTATTTGAGAGACAGATAGAGGAATACAACAAGGTTGTTTTTAGTGTGCATCAATTAACTAATGAAAATTTATTAAAAACATTTAGTGAATACTTGGATGATTTGGATAGTGAAATAGAGCAGACAAGAGATGAGCTGGAAATAAAATTTATTTCTTTAAACAAAATAAGCGAAAAAGATCTTGAATTTTTAGTTTTAAAACATTCAAAAAATAAAGATTTGAAAGTTAAATCAATTTTAAAAATTTTCAAAGAGGATTTTAGTGTTTATGTTTAGGATTTAATAATAAGAATATCATTAAATCATCATTGTGTTTAAATAGTGTTAAAGATTTTTAAACTTTGTGATAATCAAAATATCAAAACTTAATAAGATTACTAGATTTTCTTCTATCACACAAGAAAAAATTTTTAAGTATGGCGAAAAAGGACAAAATTGTAATATAATTTTTGGATTTAATGGTTCTGGTAAGACTACTTTATCAAACATAATTTCTTTTTTTGCTAACAATTCATTTATTAGTGAAGATGAAAAAAAAGAAATATATAATGATATAAAAAATGGTGATGACTCTATTGTTGAATTAAGCATACAAGGAGGTTCAAAAATTAAATATCCTGCCAGTGATATACATAGTAAAAACATTTATATTTTTAATTCTAATTTTATTACAACACATGTTTTTAACGGAACGAAAGGGCGGTTAAAGAAATTTTCAAACATCGATGCTGAAATTAAAAATAAAGAAATTGACACGATCAATGAGCAGATTGAAGCTTTAGAAGAAGAAAAGAAAAAATTAGGACAAGAGAATAGAAAAATTAGTGAAAAGCATGAAGAAATAACAAAGGAAAAAAGTAAAGAGTTTGGAAAAATCCTTACAGATAAAAATAAGAGGCTTACAATTCAAGATTTATCTAATGTTCAGTTGTCAAATAATACAATTGAAGAATTAGAAGCAAGACTTGCGTTACTTTCTGCTGATTATGAATTAAGTAAGAAGCAAGCTGATCTGACCATTGATTTAGAGGAGTTGAGACAATTAAATTTTAATACCCTTACTTTTAATGTAGAGAAAATTGATGAAATTTTAACAAAAAACATTCAACAACTTTCTAAGGATGCACTTGAGAAAAAGATAAAAGAAATACAGGATTTATTTTCTGATGAACAGCATCAACAAAGTGTCGAGCGTTGGTTTAAATATGGTAAAGATGTTTTAGAAAAAAAATCTGAGCATGAAAAGGTAAGTTGTCCTATTTGTAATGCAGATATTTCTAATAACTTAGATTCGTTATTAAAAGATTATGAAGGATATTTTGATGAGAGCTACGAAAGTTTTATTTTGGGATTAAGAACAAAAATAGATGAAGTTCTATCAATTATAATCTTATTGGATCAGTATGAAAAAAAAGTAGAAAAACTCAATAAATTTTTCATAAAATATGAAAAGTTGCTAGATGGATTTTTATTTGAAAAATTTGATTTTTCAGCAATAAAGAATGATTTCGAGAAATTAAAAAGAATGCTGGAAGAAAAAAATGATAACACACAGAAAGTATTAAATAAGCCATCTAGTATATATGACAATCTTTTAAAGTTAAATAAAGCTATAACAAAGTTTCAGAATTTAAAAATAAACATTTTAAACACTTTGGATTCAAAAAAACTTAACACTCATACAATAGAGGGAAATATAAGGCAAACTTATAATGAGATTATTATATCGAAATTAAATAATTTTAATAAGACAGGATCTCTTGAAAAATATAAAAATAACAAAGACAGGATGTTACTAATCGAAAAAGATGAAAATAAGGGGTTGCCATTTTTTAAAAATGAGTTACGCAAAGAATTAAAAAAACTTAAAGCTGAATCAAGGAGTATCTCAAAATATCTTGTTAAAATGGGAATAGATCATTTTGATATTGATATAAATGAAGGCGAGGAAGACGAAAATATAATTATTAAATATAAAGGTTCAATTAACGATAAGAGGAAGTTAAAAAATTGCTTAAGTGATGGAGAAAAAACCGCTCTTGCTTTTGCTTATTTTTTGAGTAAATTTGAAAATGAGATAAATACACCGGAGAAAGTTAAAGATTCTATTGTTGTAATAGATGATCCAATTTCTAGTTTGGATGAAAATAGGCTTTACAGTACAGCCTATTTGATTTGGCGTAATTTCGAGGAGGTTAAGCAGCTCATTGTGTTAAGTCATAATTTTCTTTTTTTGAAGTTTTTTAATTCTTTTTATCGCGGAAAAGCAAATTGTTTATTTTTAGATGGCACAAAGATCGTTGATTTGCCAGATGAATTAAAAAATTTTGAGACACCTTATTTCTATATGTTAAAAACGATTATTGATTTTTTGGATCCGACTAGTCAAAATGTAAATTATAATGAAGCGAAAAGATATCTACCAAATTTTATACGAAGAGTTTTGGAAACTTTTTTATCCTTTAAATTTTCAAGAACGGTTAACAAGGAGGGTGGATATAGGAGTCCGGGATTAAACGAATTTGATGAAAATATCGATGATACTGATATGGAAGATAAAGTAAAAAATGAATTAAAGGATAAAATAGCTGAAATAAATAGAATTGTAGACGCGCACTCTCATGGGAATGCTCATCATACACAAGAAAATTTTTATATTTCAGAAATTGATCTTAAAAGATTGTCTCAAGATGCAATTTTTATTATTGAAACAATGGATAATTTACATAAGACTTGCTTTACTAACAATAAAAAACATGAAGGAACAGAAGAATTACAAAACGAAGGAAGCTTATAATGTATTAAATGCAATTTTTAATCTTAAAAAAATTACCCCCGATGGTAATTTAATAGTATATAAAATTGATGATTTTTTTGATAATAAAAATTTAAAAAATCCTATCAAAGAAGATGAAATAATTCACGATTTTCAAACTTGGGGCGTTTTAAAAATAGAAGATAAATATATTGATGATAGAGATTTGGTTTATTATTTAAAAATTTTACCTAAATTTAAAAAAATTTACAAAGATTATTATCCTGACACGCCCGATATACCTGATATACCTGAAACCAATACATATAACGTATCAAATACATATAACGTATCAAATACATATAATAATGTATCTAATACGCCTAATAATCTTAATAAAGATAATATGTCTAATGCACGAGATTTAAAAGAGTCACATGCAGTAAGACATATTAGGTTGAGTGAAAGTCAATATTTATTAGAAATAAATAATGGAGAAAGAATAATACCATTTAAATCTAAAAAACAAAAAGATGAAGAAGATAAAAAAACAAAAATGTTTAAAATACTTTGTCATCTTTGGAATTATAGGACAGAATTTAAAAATAATAAAAACATTGTAAAAGAAAGTGATTGGGTTACGATAGAAAATCTTAAAAGAAATAGTGGTTGTGAGAGTATAGATGCTACATATAAACAGATAAAACGTTTAGAAATGAAGCTTAAAAAAAATGATTTACCAATAAAAATAGAGGCTATAAATGAAAAATATCGTTTAGTTATTACTTATTAGTCCAATCGGACACAATTCCGACTATCTTTGGACATAATCTTTAAAAAGATTTGTTTAAAGTAAAGGTTTTATAGTAAAAATTTGGACATAAAAATTTTTTAGAAAAACGGTACAAACAAAAGGTGTTGTAAGATCAAAGCAGAATATGCTTTGTTTTTTTATACATATTCTAGAAATAAAAATCCATTTTTAACAGATATGCTTACAGATGAGCAAATAAAAAATTTTCAAAATATCTACAAAAAATCTTTTGGAAAAGAAATAAGTAGAGAAGATGCATATGAAAAAGGCATCAAGCTTTTGAATTTAATGTCTGCTATTTATAAGCCAATGTCTGAAGAAGAGTATCAAATAATAAAGAAGCATCGTCGGAATACGCTTCCATTATTAAAAAAGAGGTTATCAAATAATAATTATAATTAAATAAAAATACTATGAACTTATCAAACACTACAATTAAAGAATATCTTATAAGTAAAGGGATACCTTTTAAGGAAAAGGGAGGGGAACTGATTTGTAAATGTATTTTTAATGATTGTGATAAAAATAACAAGAATAAAGATGGACATCTATATTTTAATGCAGAAACAGGGCAATATGACTGTAAGAAATGCGGAGAAAAAGGAAATCTTATAACCCTTAAGAAATATCTTGGGGATGTGGACATAAAACAACGAAAAACAAACACTTTTGACGTTAATCTTGTAGAAAAATGTCATGAAAACTTAACAACATCTATTAAGGATTATCTGCACCAAAGGGGTATCACAGATCTTATTATAGAGGAATATAAAATTGGGTATGGTAAATTTTATGGAAAACAGTGGATCACGATTCCTATCAAAGATATTCATGGTAATTATTCCTTTTTTAAACTAAGACAAGATCCAGCTTTTGGTAATGATAAAATTACTTATCCCAAAGGGGCTGAATCACAGCTTTATGGATGGGAAACTTTAACAAATGAAAAAATCATTATTTGTGAAGGTGAAATGGATAGATTGCTTTTATTGTCAAAAGGAATTCCAGCAATCACTTCGACTCATGGAGCAATGACATTCAAGAATGAATGGGTAGAAAAAATCGGACAAAATAAGGAGATATATGTTTGTTTTGATAATGATGAAGCTGGAAAAAGGGGTGCAAAAAGGGTTTTAGGAATGGTTGAAAATGGTGGAAATTTAGCACATATAATTTCACTTCCAGAAGAGGTCGGAGAAAAGGGAGATATTACGGATTACTTTATAAATTTGGGAGGATCGGAAAGTGATTTATTTAATAAATATGCAAAAAAGTACTCTGAAAAAATAGATATTACACAATTCTCTCCTATGAGTACGGAAAAACTTGTTGACATACTAGGTATTACTATTAAATATGATGAGGAAAATAAATTAGCAACATTTTTATGTGAACTTTCTGCTTATACTGAAAACTCGCAATTTAATATCAGTTACAATGCTCCATCATCAACTGGAAAAAGCTATATTCCAACAGAAATTGCTCGTTTATTCCCTCAAGATGATGTAATGGAAATTGCTTATAGTTCTCCAACAGCCTTTTTCCATGAGAATGGTCAATATGATAAAGATAAAAATAGTACTTTAATAGATCTTTCTCGTAAGATATTGATTTTTCTTGACCAGCCACATAATGATTTGCTTGCGAGATTGCGTCCACTTCTTTCACACGATAAAAAAGAGATTGTTGTTAAGATTACAGATAAGACACAAAAAGGTGGAACAAAAACAAAAACTATTTTATTGCGTGGATATCCTTCAGTTATTTTTTGTACAGCCGGACTTAATATAGATGAACAAGAAACAACGCGTTTTTTACTTCTTTCACCAGAAATCAATCAAGAAAAAATAAAACAAGGAATAAGTGCCACAATTTTAAAAGAAGCAAATAATAAAAACTTTAATAACTCACTTGAAGAAAATTCAGATAGAGCACTACTTAAGGAACGTATCCGCGCAATTAAATTAGAAGGAATAAAAGAAATAAACATTGGATCACCTAAAAAGATACAAGAAAAGTTTTTGAGTGAAAATAAAGCACTTAAACCTCGGCACCAAAGAGACATTAAGCGTCTTTTATCACTTGTTAAAGCTTTTGCATTATTAAATGTTTGGTGGAGAGAAAAAACGGGATCAACAATTACTGCTAATGAAGATGATATAAATGAAGCATTTAAGCTTTGGGATAAGATATCTATAAGTCAGGATCTTAATCTTCCGCCTTATGTTTATAATTTTTATAAAGAAATTGTTTTATCGGTATGGAAATCAAAAAACAATGATGTAATAGGAATTAAATTAGGGGTTTCACGGCAAGAACTTCTTGATGAGCATTTTAAGGTTTATGGAAGAATGATGGATAGCTATCAACTTCGTCGACAAATTATCCCGATGCTCGAAACGGCTGGGCTTATTATACAAGAACAAGATCCTAATGATAAACGTAAAATGATGATTTTTCCATGTTCTTTATATAAACCTCCCAAAGAATAGTGTGAACAGGGGTGGGGTAAAAAAGCAAAACCTTAAGCATTAACTAAATAATTAAAATATGTTATAACAAAAATGTTAACCCAGTATTTATGTATATACAATTTTATAAAAAAACGGAGCTCGAGAGGGGCGGTTTGCCAACTGTTTTGTATAATCTTTGTGATATTACATTATTTGCTGGGTTAACCAGACCGTCCCT
>Ga0265293_10010297_pt1 | contig 13104 bp, 20 predicted proteins | sample Munlanlewell138R_FD_192505 | JGI IMG/M metagenome (GOLD analysis project Ga0265293, IMG submission 192505) | Leachate microbial communities from a municipal landfill in Southern Ontario, Canada - Leachate well 138R | ecosystem: Engineered > Solid waste > Landfill > Unclassified | place: Canada... | reverse complement strand
GAGGATTACAACATAACTAAATACCTGATTTCTGCGGCTGTTGCTGCTATCAAGCCTGGTGACTGTGTGGTAGTTGACCACGGCGGTTACAAAGCATTTGTTCGTGGTTGTGAAAAACTCAGCGGCCCGAACGGGCGTGACCGGGAGGCCGATTCTGAGGACTCCGATGGCAATGGCGGCGACACCGGCGGTGAAGGCGAAGGTGGCGAAGGAGATGGCGGTGAAGGCGGGGCAGACGGTGGTGAAGGGAGCGGTGGCGAAGGGGATGGCGGTTGGCTGGCGAGTTTCGGCCCGGATGACGGCTATCGGGCCCCTGGGATCGCTGATTTCGCCTACGAGATTGCTGATGCGATGCTTGTTGCTCGGGAGGCCCCGCAATGGCCACCGACCAAAGCAAAGGATTCGACATGACCGTCTGCGATATGCCAAGGTGCAACGGACCGCGCCAGATATTGCTGCTCGAGCCCGCGATGCGGTGCGTGTGCCGCAAGTGCTGGCGGGATATGCAGTGGAGGGCAACGCAGTGACCACCGACCCCATCGCAGCCGCACGGGCGCTGATCGAACCACTGACCGGATACACGCCGAAACCGTGGCGGCAAGGTCAAAACAACCCTGATCGGGTGAGCAAGGGCGGCGAATACATCGCCAACTGCAACCCGACGCATCTATCTCACCCCCGGACGGAAAACAACGCTCGCCTGATGGCTGCCGCCCCCGACCTGCGCGATATGGTCGCCACCCTCGCTGATGCACTGGAAGCCGAGCGGGCGCGCGCCGAGAAAGCAGAAATGCTGTTCGATCTCTCCCAGAAAACCGTGGAAACTGTGAAAGTCTGGTAAATGACATACGGCATAGTTATTCGGACTAGCACCGGCCAACTGACCTCGCTGGAATCCGTGTTTGGTGCCCTATTACACACGGTCGTGCAGGCCAATTCGGTAACAGGGAGCGTTACCATCCCGACATGGAATAGCCCAAACGGGGATTTCTTTGTCCACAACGAAACCACGAAGGTCATACTCCCGGCAATTGCATGGAACAATTCCACGAAAGTGCTCAACTGGTGGAATTACTACGGCAACAACGCGGGATACAGCAACACCTTCAAAATCTACTGTCTGGACATATAATGGCTTACGGATTTCGCGTGACTAACAGCGACGGAAAAGTGGTGGTAGATAGCGAGCGCCCATCCCTGGTGGCGGTCGGCAAAGGGTCGATCACCATGCCTCGCCGCTTTACATCCTCCACATCCATCGGGACCATAAACGCGACGGGGACTTCTAGGGGGTCCTTTAAATCTAACGTATACGGCGGGAAGATGGCCTCGCCCGCCATAGGTGAATTGTTGTTTCTAGAAGCTCCCGCGAACCAGCGCGTTTACCTTCGACTAGGCAATAACGAGGCCCACATATGGGCCACCGTCGCAACTATCCGTTGGGTAACGGGGCGGTTTATGCGGTGGGTTACGCCACCCTCGAAATCAACGCCGGAAGGACAATATGGATTGGAAGTCCGAGACGCCCAAGGCCAGCTCACCTATCACAGTGGGGTGCCCCTGATGGCGTTATTAGGAACTCTGGACAGTCCAGGGGGAGGGAATTGGTTCTGCGTGGACGGGCAGATGTTTTTTTCTAATCAGAGACTGGCCTATGTGCAGGGCGCGCATAATACCGCGTCCGGCCTTGTTCCGCAGGGGATGCGGCCGGGTAACTTTTACAACGCATTCGATGGGGGAAGTTCAGGCTACACCGGGCAGAAAATCCGGGGGATCGTGACCGACATCAACTATGACTCCCTTTAGTGCTGACAAAGAAACAACGCAACGCGATCCATGTGCTGTCGCCGGGGTTGGTCTGATGACCCCTTTGGCCGCCGCCATCCGCGCCCTGCCCGAGCCGAAGGAGGCCAGCCATGACCCTGCCCTATGACGTAGCCCGCTGCGCCAAGACTCAAGCCAATTGGGACTGCCCGATGAAACGCCATTGCCTGCGCCGTTTGGATAAAGGACGTGCTGAATACCAGCCATTCACTGCATTCAAGGGCGGTGTGGATTGTGATGGATTTATTGACGCGCAGGAGGCCAGCCATGACTGCCCGCCAGATCATTGAGGCCCGCCTCGGGCGCAAGCTGCCGCCTGTGCGAGACATGCGCCCGGACGAGCGCCGCGCCGTCAAGCTGCTGGCGATCCAGCTGATAAAGGCGAAGGAGAATAGCCGTGACTGACGCACCTGATCGCATTCTGATCAACCGACTGCGGGATGAGGCATTCAATCCGAGGAACAATCTTGCAGTGCAAGTGGAGTGTATTCGTGCCGCCGACGCCATCGCGGACTTGCAGACCGAGAACCAGAGGCTGCGCGAGGCGCTGCGACCGTTCGGAGATGCGGCAGACTACGCAATCGAGGCTGTCAGCAAGACGACAACGCTCGGCGTTCTTGGGTCACTCGCGCCCTATTTTGTATCTTGGCAGGATTTCAAACGCGCCCGCGCCGCTCTGCGCAGCACGAGGGAGCTCGAGGCCATGAAGGATCTTGACGTATGACCCAGAAAACCCTGACCGTGATCGTGCGCGAGGTCACCACGCCGCTGCCGCCAGCTTATCCCCAGCCGCTGATCTACCTTGTCAAGGTCCTGTCGGATGCTGATGAAGGCGAGATCCTGCATGCCGTCGCGGAGCAGCGATGGGACGATCTGAACCTGGATCCCGAGGAGGACTCCGACGTCTGCTACGACGTCAAGGACGGCCTCGAGCTTCTCTTCGCCTTCGAGGGCGAGCTGTTGCCCAGCCACGACTGGAGAACCTGACCATGAACTACATCATGATGACGGCCGAGGAGCTGATCTACTCCGGCCGCATGAAGGCCCCCTCGGAAAAGGTCGAGATCGAGGTGCTCCTTGAGGAGACCGAGCCGCTGCGGTATCGGATCCGCGAAGACGAGACGTCCCCCTTGCGCTGGATCCCCCGACAGGGAATCAAGGTCCTGTCCCGCAAGGCCGGGCTGGCTGTGCTGGAGATGACCGAGAGCCGGGCGATCGCTCTGAATCTTATTTAATCCTCACCACCCCGAACCAACCTGACGGAAAAGACAACTTCTAGCTGTGGTTTGGTGTGGTTTCGCCACATAAAACAAGGGAATGGTCCATGAAACTCAGTCCAGAACAGCGGCAAGAAATCACCGATGCCCAGCAGGAATGCCATATCAGCCGGCGCGCTTATGCTGGGGGATTGGAAGCCATCCTCCACGAGCCGATCCCGGTTCTTGACCGCGGATTCGTGAGAGTCGTGGATTATATGGGGAACGACGAGGCCATCGTGCAGGCGGCCCGGGTCTCCTACGGCACCGGCACCAAGGCGGTGCAGAATGACCGCGGACTGATTCGCTACCTGATGCGGCACTGGCACTCGACCCCCTTCGAGATGTGTGAGATCAAGCTGCATGTGAAGCTGCCGGTCTTCGTGGCTCGCCAGTGGATCCGCCACCGCACCGCCAACGTGAACGAATACTCGGCCCGCTACTCGATCCTCGATCGGGAGTTCTACATCCCCACCGGCGACCAGATCGCCTGTCAGTCTCAAGTCAACAACCAGGGCCGGGGTGAACCAATCGACCCGATTGAGGCTCAGGAGGTGCGGATTGCGTTCGCTGATCACAGTGACGCTTCCTACAATCTTTACGAGCAGTTGATGGCTGAGGATCCGGAAGGGGGCTATGGTATCGCCCGCGAGACCGCCCGCATGGCCCTTCCAGCCAACATCTACACCCAATGGTATTGGAAGGTGGACCTCCACAACCTGTTCCACTTCCTGCGCCTGCGGGCCGATCCCCATGCCCAGCTCGAGATCCGCGCCTATGCTGATGTGATCTGCCAGGTCGTCAAGGCCTGGGTGCCTCTGGCCTACGAGGCCTTCGAGGACTACCGGCTGAACGCCGTCAGCTTCTCCGCCCAGGAGATGTCCTTCCTGCAGGCACTACTTCTCGACGTTCCTCGTGGATGGGCCGAAGAAGAGGCCCTGCAAGAGAGCCATGGGCTGAGCAAGCGCGAGGCCCGCGAGTTCCTCGCCAAGCTCAAAGATCCAAGCTGATACACACCACCCCAACTCACACCCTGCCCATGGAACTCACATGACCAAACCAATTCTGACCCAAGGGCAGAAGCAAGCTGCCGACGCCTTCTTCGATTTCCTGCTGACCGGGGACCGCACCTTTGCGATCTCCGGCACCGCGGGCGTCGGCAAGACCTTCCTGATGAGCCACATCGCCAATGACGTGATGAAGCTCTACGAGCAGAGCTGCACGCTGATTGGCACCAGGCCCGAGTTCACCCAGGTCGTCTTCACCGCCACCACCAACAAGGCCGCCGAGGTGCTCTCCACGGCCCTCGGCAAGAACGTCCAGACCATCCATTCCTGGCTCGGGCTGAAGCCGAAGGAGAATTACAAGACCGGCAAGATGACCCTCGAGCGCACCAACAACTGGAAGGTGCGGCGGGACATGATCGTGTTCATCGACGAGTGCTCGATGATCGACCAGGCGCTCTACAAGGAGATCATCACCGCCTGCGTCAACTGCAAGATCGTGTTCGTCGGCGATCATGCTCAGATGGCCCCGATCGGGGAAAGCCTCTCGGCGGTCTATCAGCATGTCGAGCCAAGGAACGTGGCCGTGCTGACCGAGCCGGTCCGCAATGCCGGACAGCCTTCCCTGGTGGCACTCTGCCAGCAGCTCCGGGACACCGTCGAATCCGGGATCTTCCGGCCCATCAGGCTGGTTCCCGGTGTGATCGACCAACTCGACATGGACAGCATGCCCGAGCGGCTGACCGAGATCTTCGTCGATCCCAACCCCTCCAGCCGGGTGCTCTGTTACACCAACAGCCGGGTCCAGCTCTACAACGAGTTCATCCGCGAGGAAGTCCGAAATCTTCCGAAGGAGTTCCAGCCCGGCGACGTGGTGATCGTGGCCCAGGCCTACAATTCGGGCATGCTTTCGCTCTCGGTCGAGCACGAGCTGGAGGTCGTCTCCGTAGGCGGGATCCAACAGGACCTTGAATACAACGAGATGATGGGAGAAGTGATCGCCTACAGGGACATCACCGTGCGCCCGGTAGGCTCCGTTGTCGAGGGTTTCTCGGTCCCGGTGGCCGAGAACAGCGAGCAGATCGTCCGGATGACCAAGCGCCTCGCCAAGGCACGCGACTGGTCGGCTTATTTCGATCTGAAGAACAGCTTTGCCGACCTGCGCGACAAGGCTGCCTGCACCGTCTACAAGGCGCAGGGCTCGACCTATGACAGTGTCTTCATCGATCTGGGCAATATCGGCACCTCCTTCGATGCTGAGCAGGTGGCCCGGATGCTTTTCGTGGCCGTTTCGCGGGCAAGGTCCCGGGTCTATCTTTACGGCCAGCTCCCCTCCCGCTATCACGACTCGAAAGGACGTCAGCTATGGCAGCCTGTCCCTTTACGCCCCATTTCATCGAGTTCCTCATCGGCCGAGAACGAGCCCGTATCGATGAGCAGCTCTCCATTCTGATCCAGGAGAACGTGCTGCAGGGGGGCTCCCCGCACGGCTTTCTCTATGGCGGCAAGTTCCACACTCGGCTCGAGCCAAGGCATCATCGGGTAGCCACCAAGAAGCTGATCGAACCGCCCCTGCGCCTCGAGGCTCAGGCCTACTTGGATGCGATCAAGCACTGGGAGACCGACAGGCTCCGGCTCCAGAACAGCCTGCCGTGGCTCTTCTCGCCCTGTCAGGACTGGCAGGACGTGCGGGATACGGTGACCGAGATGACGGCGAGGCTCTGGCCCCAGGTCTCCTCCATGGCTCGGACCCGGGAGCCCGGCTGGGCCTTCGAGAAACCGCTCGAGCAGCATCGGTTCAAGGACGTGACCGATCTGATCGAGCTGCACGTCAGCAACAGGATCCTCTGACATGATCTACGCCCCCGAAGAACTTGAGCGCAACGCCCTGGACCAGATCACCCGAGGCGAGCGGGCGATGTTCGGCTACTTCACCGAAGAACCCAACACGCCAGACGCGGACCTGCGAGCGGCCGCGGAACAGTGCACGGCCGATTTCCAGCACAAGAACGGACTGCCCCTGCTACAACTCTACGATGTCATGATCACCCATCCCGGCGGGTGCTCGGTCATCAAGTGGTGGTGCGGAACCAACTGAGGACAGTGCCTTGAAATACCAGACCTTCACCGACGAGCCACAGCCTGCCTACGAGGTCGCCATCCTGGTGCCCCAGCTATCGGCCCGGGACATGCAGCGGGAATATCTCGACCCGTCCAGCCTCATGGCGGAGGACGTGATCGGCTACGAGCTGCTGCAGACTGGCAAGAAGACCTCGGCCACGGTGCAGCGAGAATATCTCGACGAGCTGCTGCCCCTACTCGATGATCTGGGGGTCCGTTACCTGATGGTCGGCGATACCGAGTATTTCAAGACCATCGCCGGGGTGCAGAAGAGCGAAGCCTATCTGGGCTACGCCCTGCCCAACGCCTGGCCTGAGAAGTTGAAGGGCCAGTTCCAAGTATTCTACACCCCGAACTATCGGCAGGTGTTCCACAACCCAGCCCCCACCCGTGCCAAGATCTCCCAGGCCTTCGACGCGCTCTGGAACCACCGGCAGGGACATTACCGGGATCCCGGCTGCGACATCATCGCCTTCAGTGACTACCCCACCACGGTCACCGACATCGCATCGTGGCTCCAGAAGCTGATCGAGATGGACCGGCCCCTGGCCGCGGACATCGAGACCTTCTCGCTCAAGCACCACACGGCCGGGATCGGGACGATCTCGTTCGCCTGGTCGAAGCACGAGGGGATCGCCTTCCCGGTGGATCTCTCCGAGAACCCGCCGGCCGTGCGCAAGCTCCTCAAGCGATTTTTTGTGGAGTTCGGCAACCGGCTGCTCTGGCACAGGATCAGCTTCGACGTCTATGTCCTCGTCTACCAGCTTTTCATGGAGGACATCTGCGACACCGCGGGCCTGCTCGACGGGCTCGAGGTGATGTTGAAGAACTGGGACGACACCCTGCTCGTCACCTATCTGGCCACCAACTCCACGGCCGGTAATGAGCTGGGACTGAAGACCCAGGCCCAGGAGTTCTCCGGCAATTACGCGGTGGAGGAAATCACCGACATCACTGCGATCCCGCTCCCCGAGCTGCTACAATACAACCTGGTCGATACTCTCTCGACCTGGTTCGTCTACGAGAAGCACTGGGACACGATGGTCGCTGACCAGCAGCTCGAGATCTACGAGACGCTGTTCAAGCCGGCGATCTGGGACATCATCCAGATGCAGCTGACTGGACTGCCGCTGGACATGGAGAAGGTGGCCGAGATCAAGGGCGCCCTCGAGGTGATCCACCAGGGCGCGCTCAGGACGATCCAGAGCCATCGGCTGGTTCGGACCCTCGCCTATCTCCTCGATGAGGAGGCGGAGGCTGCACGCCGAGCAGACTGGGAGGAGCGGAAGGCCAACGGGGTGAAGGTCCGGGCCTATGTCCCGGGGAACTTCAAGCACGAGTTCAATCCCAACTCGGGACCGCAGATGCAGCGGCTCTTCTACGAGCTGGCCGGGCTGCCGGTGATCGAGAAGACCAAGACCGGCCAGGCCGCCACCGGCAAGGACGTGCTGGAGAAGCTGAAGGCATATACCGAGGACAAGCGACTGCTCGAGATGATCGACGCCTTCCTCGATTATGCCGCGGTGGACAAGATCCTTACCTCGTTCATTCCGGCGATGGAGGAGGCGGCGCTCGGCCCGGACGGGTGTCATTACCTGTTTGGCAATTTCAATCTCGGCGGCACCCAGTCCGGCCGGCTCTCTTCCTCGAACCCGAACCTGCAGAACCTGCCGGCCAACGTCGAGATGAAGCTGAGCCAGGAGCTGCAGGCCAAGCTCGGTCCGGTCATTGGCACGGCCATCTCCAAGGGCAAGCTATCACTCGGCAAGCTGGTCAAGGAGTGCTTCCGGGCCCCCGAGGGCTGGCTCTTCTGTGGGCTCGACTTCGCCTCATTGGAAGACCGCATCTCGGCCCTCACGACGCGCGACCCGAACAAGCTGAAAGTCTACGAGCAGGGCTATGATGGCCACTCGCTCCGGGCTCACAGCTATTTCGGGGAGCGCATGCCAGACATCGAGCTGGCCCCTGACGGGGCCCGTTGCTTCGAGATCGTGGTCGGGGGGAAATCCCTCTGGTTCCACGAGTTCGAGGCCATTACCTATCTCGGCGAAGAGATGACCGGCCTGGAGCTCTGGGAGCGCCTGGCCAACGTCCGCGACGCCGCCTGACCCACCAATTTCACGAACCAAGGAAGTCCCCCATGGCCATTAAAGCCGACTGCATCATCACTCTGAGCACCGAGGGAAAGGGCGCCTACGGCGTCCGCACCGACAATGACGAGAACGTCTATTTCCCGAAGGCCCTGGCAGCAGCGGCCGAGCTGGTCGAGTTCGACCTGGTCCGGGCGGTGCTGATCCCCAATCCTGATTGTCCTCACAACCGCAACCCCTGGCGTGCGGTGTTCGTGCGCCAGAACGAGGAGACTGACTGAGCCATGGAAAGAGTCGGACAGCGGCCGATCGCTGGCGCTGATCCACCCAGTCGACAGCTTCGAGGTGATTTCATGATCTTCCCCTACCATCCCGATTATGGCTACACGAACGAGTTCCGCGTCAAGGTGCTCCGCCATGCGGCGCGCTACTCGGTGGCGAACGCCTCACGGAAATACAAAGTCAGCAAGACCAGCATCTACAGCTGGCGCAAGGCGGCAGCCTGAGCCATGCTGACCGTCACCGACATGATCGACAGCGCCCGGGAGATCTCCGCCCCCGTGCATGACGTGGCCCGGATCAACTCGGTCGCCGATTTCTACAAGGCCGAGCGGCAGGACTCGAAGATGCCCACCTTCGCCCTGACCTATGCAGGCACCTACATCACCCTGATGGCCAAGGGCGGCTTCACCAAGGAGGTCGCCCAGCAGATCGAGCAGCGTTATCACGAGCTCTACAAGGTCTCTGACGAGTGGGTCTCCCAGAAGCTCGACGAGGCCTCGCAGGTGGGCTACATCACCGCCGCCTTCGGGCTCAGGGTCCGCACACCCCTTCTCCATCAGGTGGTGCGCGGCAACAGCCGAACGCCGCACGAGGCGGAAGCCGAGGGGCGTTCGGCGGGTAACGCTCTGGGTCAGTCATGGTGCCTTCTCAACACCCGGGCCGGAACCGAGTTCATGCAGAAGGTCCGCTCAGGGCCTTACCGGCTGGACATCCGCCCCTGCGCTCAGATCCATGACGCCCAGTATTTCCTGATCCGCGACGACATCGACGTGGTCCAATATACCAACAAACATCTGGTCAACGCGGTGCAGTGGCAGGATCATCCCGAGATCGCCCATGACATCGTCAAGCTCGGTGGCGAGCTGTCGATCTTCCATCCCTCCTGGGCCCACGAGGCGGTGATCCAGAATGGCGCCACGGCCGACAAGATCCGGGAAACGATCGCCGACCACCTCGATGCGCTGGTCAAGAAAGGCGTGATCGCCTAGAGGCAAACTATCTCCGAGGCGTGGTTTGGGGGATCGTCTCCCACACCATACCATCCCGAACCAAGGAACGACCCCCATGACCGACACGACCCACACCCCGTTGCTGCGCAAGAAGGACGAGGGAGCTCCGGCCAACGTCTCAACCTTCCACCTCGTCTCCGTGCTGGCCTATTACAAGCGCGAGGAGGTGCTCAAGGAACGGCACCTGAACGTGCTGCTCGAAACCCCCTATCCTCCGAACCTGACCAAGGATTCCCTGAGCCAGATCCAGCACCAGGCGATTGCCCGTCTGGGGGCCGAGAACGGCGTCGAGGTGCCCGACATCCAGGATATTGTGATCCTGAACATCTCGGTGCTCGGGGTCATGGATCCGGCCACGTTCCGTGGCGCGCTATCTGCCGAGGGCTGAGCCATGCAGCTGATCACTCGTCTCGACAACGCCTATGTCTGGATTCGCACCAAGGGCGTCTACAAGCAGGCCGATCTCTATGCCCGTGGCCGCCAGCTCTTCGCCAAGGTCGGCAGCGGCTATGTCCGACTCTCGGCCCATAGCGCCACCTCGAGCCCGAATACTGTCTGGCTCGAGCTCGACCCCGGCGACTGCGCGATGATCGACGAACCGAAGGGACGTGATCCGGTCTTCCTGGGCTTCCGTCCCGAGAGCAAACTTACCGCAGTCGTGTGATATAATGCGGCTCCCCGGCCGGATCCTTGAGGAAACAGCCGGGGGCTGTGCTACCACACCGAACCAAATCATAGACCGGCCACCGGGCCGATGCGAGGCACCCCCCATGCAGATCACCAACAACACGGGCGTCAGCCTGCCTCTTGCCGTCTGGCTCGCCGGCGACGGATACGACTTCCGGCGCGGCACCCGCCGGGCGATCTCTGCCACCGGGCTGCTGAAGGGAGTCCGCAAGATCCTGCTGTCCGAGCGGCTGACCGAGTCCGACATGATCCCCCCGGACGTCACCGACTACATCGCCTCGCGTCTCGGCCACACGATCCATGACGGGATCGAGAAGGCCTGGACCCACGACTATGCCAGCTCCATGCGCAAGCTGGGTTACCCGGAGAAGATCATCCAGCGGATCCGGATCAACCCGACACCCGAGGAGCTGCAGGCCCGCAACGACATCATCCCGGTCTATCTGGAGCAGCGCACCGAGCGGGAGTTCCGCGGCTATGCCATCACCGGCAAGTTCGACATGGTCCTCTACGGGGTGCTGCAGGACTTCAAGTCCACCTCCGTCTACACCGCCATGCACGGCGACAAGGACGAGGATTACCGGCTTCAGGGATCCATCTATCGGTGGCTCAACCGGGACAAGATCACCGCCGACCATATCGTCATCAACTGGATCTTCACCGACTGGTCCCGTGCCGAGGCGAAGCGCAACCCGAAATACCCCCAGCAACGGGTGATGCCGCATAACGTCCAGCTGCTATCCCTGCACGAGACCGAGGCCTGGCTCGACGCCAAGTTCGATGCCCTTGAGGCCGCGGCCGACCTGCCCGAGCATCTGCTGCCCTACTGCACCGACGAGGAACTGTGGCGCGGCAAGACGGCCTGGAAATACTATTCCGACCCGAAGAAGGCCGACGACCCGAACGCCCGATCCTCGAAGAACTTCGACAATTCTGCCGACGCTGCCGCCTACATGGCTTCCAAGGGCGGCAAGGGCATCGTCATCGAAAAACCAGGCGTTGTTCGGGCTTGTGCCTATTGCCCTGCAGCCCCGATCTGCACTCAAAAGGATCTCTACGAGCATGCTTGATCATCGCAAAATCGCCCATCACCCCGCGATCGAGGCCTTGACCGAGATCATCTGCAACCGCGTGCAGAACGAGGACCGGGCCTTCTTCCGGCCGCTGGTGGCCTATTACCTGATGAGCGCGGCCTCGACGATGCGGGCGACGCTGATGACCCTTGACCGCGGCGACATCCCGGTCAACGGCTATGTCATCGCCTTCGGCACCTCGGGCACCGGCAAAGGACACTCGACCTATCTTCTCGAGAACGAGATCTTTGCCGATTTCCGCAAGACCTTCATCGACTACACCCTGCCGACCCTGGCCGAGGGCTCGCTGTGGAAGCTGGCCAGCACCCGGGCCGCCAAGAGCGGCAAGGAAGAGCAGGAGGAATACGACAAGCTGGTCAAGGAATACGAGAACGCCGGAGAATATGTCTTCGCCTTCGACGATGGCTCCACCGCGGCCGTCAAGCAGGTCCGGGACAAGCTGCTGATGGCCGGCGCCGGATCGATCAACTTCGTGGTCGACGAGATTGGCTCCAATCTCGACAAGATCGCCCCCACCATGCCGCTCTTCCTCGAGCTCTTCGACCAGGGTATGTCCAAGCAGAAGCTCCTCAAGAGCGTGTCCGACAACAAGCGGACCGCCCAGCTCGAGGGCAAGACCCCTGCCAACATGCTGCTCTTCGGGGTGCCACACGAGGTCCTCGACGGGGGAGCCACCGAGAAGACCTTCCGGGGCATGCTCAAGACCGGGCTGGCCCGGCGGTCCTTCTTCGCTCTCGGCAAGCCGATCCCGACCAATGCGAAGTTGTCCGACGAGGAGCTCTTCGATGCGCTCTGCGATCCGGCCCGCAACCAGGAGCTGCGAGTCTGGGCCGATCACATGGCCACGCTGGCCGATCCCGCCAAGTTCAACTGGGAGATCGAGGTGCCACGCGATGTTGGCATTGCCATGCTGAGCTATCGCCGAAACTGCGAACGCCGGGCAGCGGAGCTTTCCGAGTTCGCTGAGGTCAACAAGGCCGAGCTCGCGCACCGCTACTTCAAGGCCCTGAAACTGGCCGGCGCCTTCTGCTTCGTCGAGGAGGTGAATGTCATGACGGTCGATCACCTGCTGCAGGCGATCAAGCTGACCGAAGAGGCCGGCAACAGCTTCCAGTCGATCCTGACCCAGGAAGCGCCCTACATGAAGCTGGCCCGCTACATCGCCACCTGCCCGGGTGAGGTGACCCATGCGGACCTGCTGGAGGCGTTGCCCTTCTATCCGTCCAGCAACACCCCCCGGACCGAGCTGCTGACCAATGCCACCTCCTGGGGCTACAAGCAGCACATCATCATCAAGCGCCGTTACATGGATGATGTCGAGTTCCTGTCCGGGGAAGCCCTGCAGCGAACCAACCTGGCAGAGGTCCGGATTGCCCATTCCGAGGACTGGACCTCGGGCTACACCCCCGAGCTGGCGCCCTTCGACCAGCTCGACCAGCTGGTCACGCTGCCGGATTACAACTGGACCGTCCACGCCTTCCAGGACGACTACCGGGAAGGCGATGGGGTAATCCCGGGCTTCAACCTGGCCGTCTTCGACATCGACGACACGATCTCCCGGGACAAGGTCCATGAGCTCATGGAGGATTACACCTTCATGACCTACACCTCCAAGCGACACACCCCGGCGGCCAACCGCTTCCGGCTGATCCTGCCGATGAATTATCACCTGAAGCTGGACCGGGACGACTACAAGGAGTTCATGAAGCAGCTGATCGAGTGGCTTCCCTTCGAGG
>Ga0265293_10010295_pt1 | contig 13105 bp, 6 predicted proteins | sample Munlanlewell138R_FD_192505 | JGI IMG/M metagenome (GOLD analysis project Ga0265293, IMG submission 192505) | Leachate microbial communities from a municipal landfill in Southern Ontario, Canada - Leachate well 138R | ecosystem: Engineered > Solid waste > Landfill > Unclassified | place: Canada... | reverse complement strand
CTTCGGGATCTCGATCGAGGTGCAGGCTAGTCTGCGAGCTGACGCGGGTGGAGCGAAGCGCCTACGGCAGCTCGAGTTCCAGGTGATCGACTACTTCTCAGAGGTCCGCCGCAACGCGGCAGGGGATTACGACGATGTCGCCGTGGTCCGCCTCCAGGAACAGCTCTTCGCGGACGAGCAGATCACGGATGAGCTCTTCGCAGGACTGTCTCCGGTACTCTCGGGGCTCCCCTCGATCCGCGAGCTGCGCCAGGTCTCGCGAGACCTGCAGCGGCAGCAGCGCGACATCCTGAATCCTGCCTCCGCGCTCATCACGCGGAACGCGCTCGCCTACCTCCACTGGGAGAAGGCCACCGTGGACACGGTGCTGGCGGTCAATGGACTGGGGCGCGACGAGATGACCGCTCCGGGAGTCAGCTATTACCTCCCCGAGATGCTGACGGGCGGCTTCGACACGCTCATGAGTACCTCGCACCCTGCACACCAGGCGCTCATCGAGATGTACGACGCTCGCCTCGGGCCGGAGTACTCGCTGCAGGCGGACTTCCAGTTCGTCGTGCGCCCCGCGAGTGGTTCCGCGCCCTACAACGCTGAGTTTGGCTTCCTGACCATGCGGTCTAGCGAGGCGACCTCGGAGCGCTCGGACAACGTGCAGCGGCGCAATACCCTTCAGAACACGTCGGCCGCAGAGTCGTCCGTCCTTGAGGCGGTCGGACTCCGGACTTTCGGGCAGCGGTTCGACACGACTGCCGCCGCGCGGCGCCTCACCCCGCCGAGCTGGTCGCGAGACCAGGGGATGCCTGAAGTGCGCGGCACGGTCACGCCGCGCCCGTACATCCGCGGCCCTGTGGACCGCCTCTACGTCGAGCGCTCGATAGAGGCGAGTGAGCAGTTCAAGCAGCCTATCGACCGCGATCGGCTTACCGACGACGAGCGCACCACGCTGAACCAGCGCATGAAGCACATCCTCGGTCTCGTGCGGGGGCCGGGCGGGCGCCCGGTCTTCTCGGAGCGCGATGTCGATATGTGGGTTCGGATCTGGACCAACTCGCCCCGCGTCAAGGGAGCGGACCCGGAGTCGGCACAGGCCGGGCCGGTGGCCTACACTGAGTGGATCAAGGCTCTCTCGACGATCGCGCACCGCCTGGAAAACGGTCTCCCACCCACTTACGGGAGTCTCCTCCCGGGCATGACCCCGAGCCAGGTCCTCGGAGTGATCCGCGCGGTCCTGGCAGGGAAGTACCGCGTGCGGACCCGCTATGACGATCCCGATTCCCGCGACGGTACGACGGCTGAGAGCGTCGTGAACTGGGCCTGGAACATGGTCAACCAGGTCCTCCCGGTAACGGCGTTCCAGACTCCCCTCGACGGCTTCCGCCATTCGTTCGTGCTCCTGGGCGCAGCCTTCCAGGACCTGGTTCCGAGCGCGGACGGCCTGCGAGCTCTCCGCCTCATGGACGAGCGGACCGGGGCGCTCGCCCTGAGTACCAACCGGGACCGCATGGAGGAGATCGCCCAGGCTCGCGAGACCGCCGAGGCACTCGGCGCTACCCCTGCACACCTCGAGGAGCTGTTCGGCGGTATCTACGACCAGGAGCTCCAGGTGTGGCGCGGGAACTACCCGCCCGGCGGCCTCTACACGGGGGACCCCGAACAGATCGAGAAGATGAAGGCGTGGGAGAGCGAGAAGCGCCCCTTCCAGGCCCCGCAGTCACAGGTCGCGATGTCGAAGGATGGGCGGGTCATGACGGACCCGGTCGGCTCCAAGATGCCGAGCTGGGTGCAGACGATCCTCTCGATCATGTACACTCAGGTCGCGGCCAACCCGCTCCTCTGGATCGCAGGAACCGCCGACACTGCGGCCCGCCTCGGTACCACGAGCCTCTCTGACTGGTTCTACGAGTCACTCAACCGTGCTGAGCAGTTCGTCACTGGAGAGGTCAACCGAGAGCAGATCCGACAGCAGATCACGGACCACCGCAGCGCGGTGAACGGGGTACGCCAGCAGGACTCGCGCTCCCACATCATGCGCTCGCTCGCTATCCTCCCCGAGTACAAGGGGAACAACAAGGCTGTCAAGGCACTGCGGATGGTCGGTCTCAAGTCGGGTATGGCGCAGGACCTCATCGACAAGTACTCGGCGCGCCTGACGATGGACGCCTACGTCAAGACGGTTCGCCACGCTCTCGCGGCGCAGCCCGAACTCGCTCCAGGTGTTACCGACGCGCAACTCCTGCGAACGATGAAGGAGCGGGGCTCGATGGGCATCGAGGCGATCGCCCCGCGCCTCCACTCGCTCGGGGTGCAGGCAGTCGTCGGTACGCGCGGGATGCGGCGGGCTACGGTCGGTGTCCTGATCGACCGCGGCATCCGTCGCATCGACCAGTCCAGCTCGTTCTTCTCGATGCTGTTCGGCCTCGCGGTCCAGCCCACGATCATGTTCCGTAACTTCGCGTTCTCGACCCTGCGCGACTACGGCGGCTTCCGCACTCTCGACGCGGCCCTCGGCTTGCTCGCGCAGGCGGGCTCTGACCGCGCCCAGGCCAGCAAGCTTCGACGGCGCCGGACGCAGGCCGAGCAGAATGGCGGGGCGCAGCAGTACTCGCAGGACGAGATCGACGACGAGTTCTTCCAGACCGCTGTTGCTCAGGTGGACTTCGTGAAGTTGATGATGCAGGACTTCATCACCCACTCAGTCCTCGTCTCGGGTATGATGGCGCTCTCGCAGACCGGGATCGCCACCGGGGACGACGAGGAAGACGAGTACCGTCGCGAGCGCGCCCGGGAGCGCCGGGGCCGTGCCGCGTACTACGACCCTCGCGAGATCGAGAACGACTGGCTCAACCGCGACGCGATGTACCTCGACTTCCTGCCGAACTGGCTGGCGGAGATTATCGCCCCGGAGAACGACGCCGGGCGGCACATGGCTACCCCCGCGTGGTGGATGAAGCTGTTCCTCTCGCCGATGCTCGGGCTCTCGAAGGCCGAGGCAACTGGCGACCTGCGGCATATCTTCTGGGGTTACGAGGACGCCTTCCTCAGCTCCCCGATCCTGAACTTCGGGATGTGGGCGGAGACCGTGGACACTGCCGCGATGATGATGAACATCGGAATGGCGGATGTGGAAGACGGGCGGACCGCCGGAGACCCAGGCGTCATGATGGACATGTTCCTCTACTTCGAGCGGAAGTTGCTCGAGAACTCGTTCCTCAACAGTCTGTACGTCGCTAGCGACACCTACGACCGGAACCCGTTCCGCATGGTGGACATGGACGCGGCTGGGCAGCTCCAGCGGGACAAGCTCGGACAGACCGAAGATGGTCAGGTCTACTACTCCTACGTGGACGAGCAGGGCATTACCCGCCAGGCCTACGTTCAGTTCGATGGGCCGGAGGCACAGTTCCGCTCGGCTGCCGAGGGGCGCTTCACCCTGGCGATCCTGGGCTCCCTCTTCGGCGGCCTCGCGGGTCGCCCGTCGATGATCCGTCACACGATGCCTATCCAGCAGGTGACGATCGATCGGCAGCCCCTCGCCGCGGAGGAGGCGGAGGCGCTCCTCCTGACGCAGTGGGACCCGAACGGCAAGCGTGAGGTCCTGGCGATGCCGGGGGCGGAGGCGATCCTGCAGTCCCTTCGCCTCGGGGTCGTGAAGCCCGGGTCTCCGGGCCTCGAGGGAGTGACGATCCCGTTCGAGATGCGCCAGGCTATCAGCGAGAAGTGGCAGCTCGAGATCATCCAGGAGGGCGTGGACCTTGGGCTCTCGCTCGACGAGGCGACCCGGCGCTACAACGAGCTCTGGTGGGGCAACGGGTACAACCAGCCCCTCTCGGACGTGGTGTGGAGCATGGGCGCCTTCGACGACGCGATCCCCTACTCGACCTCGACTGTCTACAACCAGCTCAACACGACGTTCGTACGGAACCCTGTCAACGGGATGTGGCTGGCGACTGGTATAACCCGTGCGAACCTCGCTAACGCCTTCGGCGCGTTCATCCCGTACACCGCGGGCGAGGGCAGCCGCCGCGACGGTACGGAGACGGATGCTCGCCTGAACACGACCGACCCGATGGTTGGCCTCAACACGGGGCGGCGCGCGTTGGAGCGCGCGGGTGACTGGGAGGCACCCACCATCGAGGACATCGAGGGTGCCCTGCTCGACCTCAACGACTCGCTAGAGGACATCGGGTACCTCCTCCGCCAGGGTGACAACCGCGGTGGCGGTGGTGGTGGCTACAGTCGGGGCGGCGGTGGCGGCGGTGGCGGCGGTTACTCGTACCGCCTCAACGCTCCAGGCCGTAACGAGCCCGCGTACGGCCGGAGTACTCCTTACATCCGACTGGACACTCCCCTGGTCCGGCGCGCTAGTATTAGACGAGAGCGGTTCTCGTCAGACCGAGGAAGGCTGAACCAGTGGCAGTAGGACACAAGCCCGTCACGGAGTTCGACGACTGGTACGTCGAGCGCCGCGTGGACGAGCGAGACGGGTGTCTCGACTTCCGGGGGATCTCCCCGCGCGGAGATAAGCTCTGGCACACCTGGGAGTACTTCAAGCGGGAGATGGACGCGCGAGTCGCCAACTACGACAAGCTCGTTCGCCTCGCCGACGCGGAGGTCATCTCCCCCAAGCCGGACCTCGCGAACATTAGTTCCGGCGAGACGGCCGGAATGGTCCGCCGGATCGCGCGCAACCTCGTGCAGAACACTCCGAACGTGGAGGTGATCTGCGAGTTCGACGATGACAGCCCTGCAGGTATCTTCGCCCGCCACATCCTGACGACGAAGATCATCGGTGACGACCTGTACTCGAACGACATGCAGCAGAACCTCTTTGCGAGCGTGAAGAACGCCCTGACGCTCGGCTTCGACTGCGTGATCCCCGTCCTCCTCCAAGACGCCGCAGGCGGCTGGTACATCAAGTACGACAACATCTACTACCGCGACGTGTTCCCCGAGCCGGGGGCTCGCGACATCCGCTCTGCCACCGGGGTCTTCGTCCGCCGCTACCTTACCAAGGGCGAGGCTGCTGCCTTGGTGCGGGACCAAGTGGCGGGCTGGGACGTGGCGGCGCTGCGGCGACTCCTCAAGACTCGCCCGCCCGCCCGCGAGCGCCAGAGCGTGGACCTCCAGTCCGAGAAGCACCACACCATCCCTGAGGGCTACGAGATCATCACCTGGTACTCGAACTCGGGCGAACCGTTCCTGACCTTCTCCGCGACCGACAAGACTCTCCTGCGCATCGAGGTGAACACCCACCCGCTCAAGTGGCACCCTGTCTTCTTCCTCGTCCTGGAGAAGGACCTGAACCAGCCGCTCGGCAAGAGTCAGGTGGAACTGATCCTCGGGCGCCAGGAGTTCCAGGACCTCATGCTCAATGGGGCCATGAAACTCTGGTACCGCAATATCAACCCCTCGATCATCGGGTACGGGACCGTGAACGCGGTACCGAACTTGAGCCCTGGCAAGTACACCTCGATCAGTAACCCGAACGCCCGCCTCGAGACCTTCGAGGTGAACACCCAGACGCTCATGCAGTTCAGCTCGATCAGCCAGCAGAACGCCGGGAACATGGTGCAGCTCGTCGGTGCGGCAGACCAGCAGATGGCGGCACAGAACACTGGCGGGATGATGAGCCAGACCCCGCAAGGGATCGAGGCGCAGCAGGCGATGGTGGACATCACCACCAACAACTATCAGAAGGCGATCGAGGCGTTCTTCTCGCGCTACTGCAGCTACGCGCTGACGCTCTACTTCCAGGAGCTGCGCGGGTACAAGTCGATCAAGCCTACTGCGGACGCTCGACGCCTCCTCATCAACTCGGGAATGGCACCGGAGCAGTTCGAAGAGGACGGAGCGCTCAAGGTCCAGATGAAGGACTTGGCTACAGAGTACTTCGTGCGCACCGTCCCCGGGTCCCTCGTGGAACTGGAGGACGAGAAGCAGCTCCGCATCCTCAACGAGCTGTTCGTACCTTTGAGCCAGGCGATGCCCGCTCTCGCAGCGGCACAGGACCCGGAGGCCCTGCAGTACGCAACCGCGGCGATGCAGTTCATCATCCAGAAGCAGCTCGAGCTGAGCGGCTCCGCGCACTCCAGTCAACTCACGGAGATCCTGCAGGGCGGGGTGACCCCGGAGCTCCAGCAGCGAGAGGACGCGATGGGTGCGCTGGAGGCTGCGGTGGGTAACATCAGCACCCAGACGAGCGACGAACTGACCATGCACGCGACGGTCACCGCGCAACTGCAGGAACAGATCTCTATGCTGGCAGAGTCTCAGGCACTCATTCTCGAGCAGCTAGGGGTCTCAAACGCTACAACTGCGACCCCTACACCGAATCCCACTCCTGAAGAGGCGTCCACCGCGCCTCCCGAGGGAGAATAAGGCTGTCGCCGGAGAGCCTGGCGCAGAGATCCTCTGGAAGGAGGGATGACGGATGGTTGCTCCCGTCCAGAAGGACAGCCTGACCGACTACCAGGTCGCTCTGGCCACTTACCTCCGCATCACGTCCCCCGTTGCTGGTATGTTCACCGGCAACGAAATCAAGCCGAACCCGAACGCTCGGTCCATCCGCGTCCCAGACATCCGCGTGGATGACTACATCGTGGACGCCGAGATCGGTCGCATCGGTGCGGACCACTACTCCGGTAGTGAGTTCACCGGCGAGTGGAAGAACGGCGTGCCGCCGATCGAGTGGCGCACGTACTCCATGTCGCGCCACCGCTCCTTCGGCTTCACCGTCTTCGACGAGCAGCTCCGCTACTCGCCGATCAAGAACATCGTGCAGGAGTACACCGGTCGCAAGATGCAGACCACCGTCCTCCGCGATCACGACAAGTACTGCCTCCTGGCCGCGGTCTCCGGTCACATGACCGGTAAGCTCGTCCCGCGCATCGCTGGCGTGGACGCCGTCGGCCCCGTCACCACGGACGCCCACCGCATCGCCAACACCGGCAACGCGGCGGACTACAAGTGGATCGCCGAGCCGGGCGAGGACTCTGACAACGAGATCCAGCCGTCCTTCGCCACGATCAAGGGCATGTACCTGGACGACGCTGACCCGCTCAGCACGCTCGACAACCTGACGCTGACCTTCAGCGACAACTGGTTCGACAGCAACTTCGGGAACAACGAGCGCTTCCTGCTCATCACCAGCGCGCTGGAGCTCGTCTTCATCAACGCGCTGATCTCGGCGGGTACGGGTACGGAGAGCGCGTTCAAGCTCCTCCGCGACGGCGACATCTCGGGCGCGAACGCCGCGGGCTACCTCGGGACCCTCAAGGGCTCCTGGAAGCTCGTGAAGATTCACCCTGAGTTCCTCCCCAAGGTCTACACGGACGCCTCGCTCGTCGTGGACCCGATGGCGGACTCGACCACCGAGGGTCGAACGCTCCGGCAGGTCGTGGCCCTGGCCGCGTACAAGAACGCGATCCAGACCTACGAGCACTTCTCCGAGCGTCGCCAGCAGGACGGCGGCACTCGCTTCAAGGGCACCGAGTACGTGCAGGACTTCTCCTACGACTGCTGGGTGATCGACCAGCTCTCGGAGGGCGTCGTGCCGCTCTTCCTGCCCGGCGCGGTGAACAACCTCGCGGTCGTTGACACCTCGTTCACGAACGTGGCGAGCGCGGTCGCGGCGGCTCGCGCGCAGGCCTCGGTCTCGCCGGTCACCTACCCGCTGTCGGGTCCGGACACCCTGCTCTCGCGGCCGGGTTGGTTCCACCAGCCGTACACGGGTACCAGTCAGCTCGACAACACCCTGGACATCCAGGAGACTGGCGACGTTGCGCACCGCAACCCGCTGCCCGGCGGTGACGCGCCGTCCATCGACACCTCGGTGTTCATCCAGCAGATCGCGAACCTCGCCAACCAGGTCGAGGAGCTCTCGCAGAACGCGGAGAACACCGACGAGCTGGAGAGCCAGATCGAGGCCCTCATGCTCCTCGTCCTCGATCTCGCCACCGCGCGAGGCGACGAGGACGAGGTCACCGAGGGAGACGTCGCGAAGTTCTCCGACGACACCCTCTGGGAGGTCACCGTTTCCGGTACCACCGCCTCCTCCGAGCCCGACATCGGGGGCAAGGACATCGACGACACCGTCGTCGATGGCTCGGCCACCTGGAAGCGCATCCTGTAAACCCCAGGAGGGGGTTGGCAACGACCCCCTCCCTGACCTCCCTGAAAGAGAGGTGATCCCGTGGAACAGCTCATCGAGTTGCTTCGTCAGATCCAGGAACTCGCGGGCGTCGGTATCGAGGCTCTGACTGCGGCCGCAGGCGGCGGTGGCGAGGCCGGACCCCCGCCGGGAGCGGGAGGCCCGCCTCCGGGAGAGGCCCCCGGCGAAGGCGCCCCTCCCGCGTAGTTCACTGAGAGCGGGCCGTGACGAGATCCAGGCTCGTGACGGCCCGCTCTCTCGTCCGAAGGAGGACTCATGACGTACCTCGGTAACACTCCGCAGGAGCAAGTCATCTTCCGCCTCGAAGCGCGGAAGAGCTTCGCACTCGCACTCTGGTTCAAGGACCAGACGGGGAAGCCGCTCGACCTCACCGGGAGCGACATTCGCCTGGTCGTGAAGCGTCTCCCGCTGGACCTCGCCGACTCCGGGGACTCTGATAATCTCGTCGCCAACGGTACCGCGATCCTCTGGGACCCGGAGGCCGGGTACGCGGGGATCGAACTTCAGGCGACCGACCTGCACCACCCTCCGGGCGAGTACCCGTTCACCCTCGTGCTCGTGACCCAGGGCTACTCGGGTGTCGTGGCGCGAGGAATCCTCGACCTTCGCCCCAACACGGAGTTCGCCAGTCTCGGCGACACTTACTCTGGCGTGAACCCGCCCACCGGCCTGACGATCGCCCTGCAGGGCCACCGGTCACTCACCGTACGCACTGGGCCGATCCTGCCCCCGGGCACGGTCTCCTTTACCACGGGCGACGAGGCGAAGCTGGCAGGCATCGAGCCGGGGGCGCAGGTTAACCAGCCTGCCAACTGGGCCGCAGGCCCCGACGACCCCAACGGCATCCTCAACAAGCCGGAGCTCGGCACTGCCGCGTACGCGGACGTGGAGACCATCTCTGTCCCCAGTGGCGGCGCCCCGGGCGAGGTGCTCACCAAGCTCTCCGCGAGCGACGGGCACTACACCTGGGCTCAACCCCCGAGCGGTGGCGGGGGTGGGGGTGGCCTCGACGCCACCGGAGTCCCGGTAGGCTACTTTCCTGCGGCTACGGGGGTAGACACCTGGAGCTGGACGGCGTTCCCAGTGACCGTGACCGAGCTCAACGGCCTGAGCGGTGCGGTCACTATCGACCTGTCGGCGATCCCCGACGGTAGCTCACGGCTCGCGATGACGCCTACAGAGCGCTCCAAGCTCGCAGGGCTCGGCGGCCCTCCCGACTGGGACGACGTGACGAATAAGCCCGCCTTCGGCACCGCGGCGCTCGCCGACACCTCAGCCCTCCTCGCGCCCGGTGGGGTGGCCGCGAGTGACGTCTCGAGCGGTGTTCTCGCCGCGGCCCGTGTACCAAAGCTCGGCGACCTTCGCGGGATCGCCGAGGGTACTTCGCCACCGAGCGGCGGCGAGGACGGCGACTTTTACTTCCAGTACACGGTGTAGGCATGGCTACGATCACCCGCACCCTCAGCGCCCCCACCACCGAGTTTCAGCTCGACATGAACGTGGTGGACACTGACGCCACCGGTTACGGGCGCTGGAAGATTGCGGTGCGGCTCCAGGCGTGGAACCGTGGAAACACGAACTCTCACGCCAACGAGACCGGCTACCACCGAGCACGCTGGGGTAACGACTCGAACGGTGACGAGTACTACGACAACATCGCGCTGACGCGCTCCACGAACCCCTTCCTCCCGAGTGGCGTGAACAACGGGACTCGGCGCTGGGACGTGTCCACCGAGTTCTGGATCTCTGCAAACTCGAACGGGTACTGGAATGGCACGAGTCAGTCCCTCCCGATCCAGATGACGATGGACTACACCGGCAACACAAACCGGCGGAACCAGAGTACTCTCGCCCTGCCGCGCCTGCAGTTCGCGCCGAGCGCACCGGGGCAACCCACGGTCACCAGTCGCGGCGAGACCTCGATCACCATCTCGTGGGCCGCTCCGTCGAGCACGGGGAACTCGCCGATCACGGGCTATCGCATCGAGTACGCGAGCAACAGTTCGTTCATCGCGGCACAGACCATTGCACACGGCACGGGTCGCTCGGTGACCTTGACTGACCTGCTACCCGCGCAGAACTACTGGATCCGCGTCTCCGCTGTGAACGCGAAGGGGGATGGCCCCAAGAGCTCGGCCCGGGCCACTGCCACCGTGGCGCGCCCATCACAGCCTGCCGCGCCTGTCACGGTGGCAGTAGCTGCAGAGTCCCTGGGAGTGACGTTCCCGACCCCGGCCTACGTCGGTGACGGTATTACCGGGCGCGAGGCGCAGCTCTCCACCGACGCCCTCTTCAACAACGTCATCCGCACCGCGGTCTCTGGCTCGGCGAACTGGGTCGGACTGACTCGGGCAACGACCTACTACGCGCGCCACCGCGCCCGCAACGAGATCGGCTGGAGCGACTGGTCCGAGGTTGAGGTGGCGACTACGCTGGCGACGCAGCCCAGCCCGCCAACCGCGTACTCGGCCACTGACATCGCGAGCCAGACCGCGTACTCGACCCTCCCCGCGGTCGCGGACACGGGCGGCGCCCCGCTCACGAACCTCCGCTACCAGGTGACTCCGGACACGGATACTCCGGGGGCGAACTTCGAGATCGGTTCCTACCGCGCCCCGCTGATGACGTGGCTCGGCCCGGGCGTCACTTACTACTACCGTCTCGCGGTGGCAAACTCCGCGCCGGGGGGTGGCTGGAGTGACTGGGGGCCGTGGGTGACGTTTACCACGCGGAGTAATGTCCCGGGGATCATCCCCGAACTGTGGTTTGAGGACATCACGGACACGACCACCGAGGTCAACTGGGACGAGCCCTTCGCCTTGAACGGCGCGACGCTGCTCGGCTACTCTCTCCGCGTGGCGCTGAACTCCTCGTTCTCGTCCGGCCTCCTCACCTTCACGACAGGAGCGACGACGACACTCAAGGTACTGGACGGCCTCCTGCCGGGAACGACGTACTACGCGCAGGCCTGGTCCGAGTCGTCGAACGGGTTCGGATCGTACTCGCCGATCTTTTCCTGGACAACTACGGGCACCGCGCCGATCGCCCAGGGCTTCTGGAAGCGCATCGCGGGTGTGTGGCGGCCCGGGACCATGTGGAAGCGCATCGAGGGTGTGTGGCGACAGGGTACCATGTGGCAACGGGTCTCAGGCGTGTGGAGGAAGTTCTGATGACTACTCGCCTCTCTAGCTCTCCACAGGAGGCAACGGTCATTCGCGCGGAGGCGCGGAAGAGCCTGGCCTTCTGGGTCTTCATCAAGGACGCTCGCCGACAGGCGCTCCCGCTCACGGACAGTAGCGTCTCCCTCTCGGTAGCGCGGATCAACCGCGACCTCTCAGTCACCCCGCTCCTGAGCTCCACGGCGCTGATCGACGCCCCTTCGAGCGGCGCCGCGCTGTTTCAGCTTCAGGCAGAGGACTTGGAACTCCGGGCCGGGAGCTATCCCTTCGTGATCACGCTGATCTCGAGCGGCTATTCGGTTGTCATCGTGAAGGGCACGTTCGAGGTCGTCCCTAACGTCGAGTTCGCAGCCACCGGAGAGGTCTACTCCGCTGCAGCGCCGAGCCAGGCCCTCGAGGTGATCTTCCGTACTCAGGCTGATATCCACGTCGGGCTGGGGAACATCGTCCCCGCCCGTGGCGACAAGGGGGACAAGGGTGACCCGGGGCCTCAGGGCGAGCCAGGGCCAAAGGGTGACCCCGGTCCACAGGGAGAGCTAGGGCCACAGGGCGACCCTGGTCCACAGGGCAACCCGGGGCCGCAGGGCGACCCTGGTCCAAAGGGCGACCCCGGGGACACGGGTCCGCAGGGCGACCCCGGCCCGCAGGGCGATCCGGGGCCGCAGGGCGACCCTGGTCCGAAGGGTGACCCTGGGGACACAGGACCGAAGGGCGACCCCGGACCGCAGGGCGACCCCGGACCGCAGGGTGACAAGGGCGACCCGGGGGACGAGGGGCCGCAGGGGCCGCAGGGGCTGCAAGGGCTGCAGGGCGACGAGGGGCCGCAGGGTATTCCGGGTACTCCCGGCGCACCGGGCGGGCCAGGGCCAAAGGGCGACAAGGGCGACCCCGGAGACGAGGGGCCGCAGGGCGACAAGGGCGACGCGGGGCGCGGGATCTCTGGCTACGGAGTTCAGTACCAGATCGGATCATCCGGGACGACTCCGCCCACCGGAACCTGGCTCATGGACCCACCGGCGACCAGCCCTGGCGACTACCTCTGGACGCGCTTGACGCTCTTCTATACGGAGGCGCCGCTCACGGGCATCCAGTACTCGGTCTCGGTACACGGCGCCACCGGCCCCAAGGGCGACAAGGGCGACCCCGGAGACGAGGGGCCGCAGGGCGACAAGGGCGACAAGGGCGACAAGGGCGACAAGGGCGACAAGGGCGACAAGGGCGACCCCGGCGACCCCCCGCCGGGCTACCTCCTCGGCACCACCTACGCCTGGCCTGGAGAAACCGAGCCGCCGTGGGGCAAGTTCCTAAACGGGCAGGCCCTCGACGCTTCGGTCTACACCGGGCTAGCCTCAACGTTCCCGTCTTGGGTGTCGGGCGGGACGATCACCCTCCCCGACTGGCGGGGACACGTCCCTGCGGGTAAGACGGGGAACGGGATGTTCTCGACGCTGGGGGCGAAGGTCGGCGCGGAGACGCACACGCTCACTGTCGCGCAGATGCCTAACCACCGCCACGGTGGGGAAACTTTCGGGAGTTCAGTCAACATCCGTGCGGCGACGAACGTCGGAACGGCTACCACGCGAGTGGCGAAGGGTGGCGGATCAGGCCCTGAAACGATCACGCCCGACAACACGAGCCATACGCACCAGATTCCCTGGGAGGGCGGTGGCAACGCGCACAACAACGTCCAGCCCTCGGTCGTCGTCAACTGGGTGATCTGCGTTGCGTCTGGCCCAGGGAACTTCGGGTGACCGCT
>Ga0265293_10010293_pt1 | contig 13107 bp, 10 predicted proteins | sample Munlanlewell138R_FD_192505 | JGI IMG/M metagenome (GOLD analysis project Ga0265293, IMG submission 192505) | Leachate microbial communities from a municipal landfill in Southern Ontario, Canada - Leachate well 138R | ecosystem: Engineered > Solid waste > Landfill > Unclassified | place: Canada... | reverse complement strand
GGTATGAGTCGGCCCGCGCGGCCGCCCGCGCCCACGGTCATGATCCGGACGTGTTCTACCAATGGGTATACCGCCGGGTGAAACGAGGCGTCTACGAGGACCGCCACTGGACCCTCGGGATTGTCAAAATGAGGGACAAGAAATGATGGACTGGCCCAGCGCAGTGAGTTTCATAGCCTCACTCATCTTTTTCCTGATCATCGTATGGAGGATAACCCGATGAAAAAACGACCACAAAACCTGTTTGTCATGGCCCTGCTTCTAGGGCTGGCCTATGCGGTGGGATACGCGGCGGTCACCATGTTGCTATAAAAAGAACCCCCGCCGCGGTGTGTAGTCGCGGCGGGGGCGGAGCGCGAAAGGAACGCCATGGGAAATTAAATTCTCGGCGAACCCCGCGCGGAAGTCAATAGAAAATAGGGGTGCGGGCAGTGGACATCATCACACTGGATTTTGAAACTTATTACGACAAGCAATATAGCTTGAGTAAGATGACGACGGAGGCATATATCCGGGATCCGCGGTTTCAGGTCATCGGTGTATCGACCAAGATTAACGATGGGCCGACCGAGTGGTTCACAGGGACGGCCATGGACACCGTGGGTTATCTGCACCAATTCGATTGGGAGAACAGTGCCCTGCTGGCCCAGAACACGATGTTCGACGGGGCCATTCTGTCGTGGCGATGCGGCATCCGCCCCAAAGCCCTGTTCGATACCATGTGCATGTCGCGCGCGATCAGCGGCCTGCATGTACGCCATTCGCTGGCTGCGCTCTCTGAGCGGTGGGGCGTAGGTCAGAAGGGCGACGAGGTGATCCGGGCAATCGGAATGCGGCGGCAGGATTTTTCGCCCCAAGCGATGCGGGACTATGCCGCCTACTGTGTGCAGGACACCGAGCTGACGTGGGCGATCTTCAACAAGATGCTGGAGACAGGGTTCCCGCAATCCGAGATGAGGCTTATTGACCTGACGCTACGGATGTTCACCGACCCGGTTCTGGAGCTGGACGTGGACCACCTGCAAGGGCATCTGGAATATACCCTGCGCCGGAAGGAAGCCTTGCTGGAGAAGGCCGGGATCACCGACAAGAAAGACCTCATGTCGAACAATAAGTTCGCGGGCATGTTGGAGGATCTTGGCGTCACGCCGCCGAAAAAGATCAGCCCGACGACGGGCAAGGAGACCTACGCATTCGCCAAGACCGATCTGGAGTTTCTGGAGCTGCAAGAGCACGGGGATCTGGAGGTGCAGACGCTGGTAGCTGCCCGGCTGGGTAACAAGAGCACGATTGAGGAAACGCGGACCCAGAGCTTCATCGAGATCGGTGAGCGGGGGGCGCTCCCAATACCGTTACGGTACTACGCGGCCCATACGGGCAGGTGGGGGGGATCCCAGCGCGTGAACGTCCAGAACCTACCGTCGCGCGGCGCCAATGCGGGACAGATCAAAACCGCCATCCTTGCCCCCGAGGGATATGTCCTGATCGACTGCGACAGTAGCCAGATCGAGGCCCGCGTGCTGGCATGGTTGGCAGAGCAAAACGACCTCGTGGATGCATTCGCCCGCAAGGAGGACACGTATATCCGCATGGCCGCCCAGATCTTCGGTATCCCCGAGGCGGAAGTCACGCGGGCCCAGCGCGCGGTTGGCAAGACAGTGATCCTCGGGTGCGGATATGGCGTCGGCTGGTTCACGCTACAAGGCACCTTGAAACGTGACGCCGGGCAGGAAGTGTCCGATGACGAGGCACGCCGGATCATCGACATCTACCGCCACTCCAACCACAAGATCCGGTCCCTCTGGCGCGCGGCCCAGAACACGATCCGTTACATGGAGCAAGGGGATAGTCTGGACTTCGGCCGCCCCGGTGTTCTGGGCGTGGACGCGAGCCGGAACGCTGTCGTTTTGCCGAATGGACTGGCGATGTTCTACCCGGAGCTCCACGCTGAGCAGGGCGAGAAAGGCTACGAGTATTTCTATAAATCCCGGACGGGCAAGACCCGGTTATACGGAGGGAAACTTGTAGAGAACGCGACGCAGGCACTGGCGCGAATTATCGTGGGCGAGCAGATGCTACGCATAGCGAAACGATACCAAGTCGTGTTGACAGTGCACGATAGCGTGGTATCCTGTGTACCCGAGGACGAGGCCGACGAGGCCCGTGCCTATATCGAAACCTGTATGCAGTGGACGCCGGAATGGGCCGAGGGCCTGCCGGTGGCGTGCGAGGCCGAGACTGGCCGCAGCTATGGAGTTATGCAATGAAGAAACCCCCCGCGGCCGCCCCGTGGTCCTATAGCCGGATCAGCTCCTTCGAGAACTGCCCCAAGCAGTTCTACCACACGACGGTGCTTCGGGAATATCCGTTCGAGGAAACCGAGGCGATGCGATACGGCACCGAGTTCCACAAGGCCGCAGAGGATTTCATCCGGGACGGCACGCCGATTTCCGCCAAGTTCGCTTTCGCGCAACCGATGCTGGACGCGCTGGCCGCGCGGCCGGGGCTCAAGGTCACAGAACAGAAGCTGGGCCTGACGGCCGAGCTGAAACCCTGCGGGTTCTTCGACAAGGATGTGTGGTTCCGGGGCATCGTTGACCTCACTATCGTGGAGGATGAAACGTGCTATATCGTGGACTACAAGACCGGAAAATCATCGCGCTATGCCGATCCGGGGCAGTTGGAGCTCATGGCACTCACGGTCTTTGCCCACCGCCCCGAGGTAAAAGAGATCCGCGCGGGCCTGCTGTTTGTCATCGCCGATGACTTCGTGAAGGCGACCTACCACCGCAACAAGAGAAAAGAGCTTTGGCTCAAGTGGTTGGCGAAGTATGATGGGATGGACAAGGCGTTCGAGAGCGGCGTGTGGAACCCGAAGCCGAGCGGCCTGTGCAAGCGGCACTGTCCTGTGAAGCAGTGCCCCCACAACGGAGTATACTAATGCCCTACAAGAACCCCGCCGACCGGCCCTATAAAAAAGAATATACCCAGCAAAAAGCACGGGGCGAAGATGAGGCCCGGAAAGAGCGGGCGCGGGCGCGGGCGGCCTTTGACAAGAAGCATGGCAAGTCGGCCCGGAAGGGTAAAGACCTAAGCCACAAGAAAGATCTTGCGCGCGGCGGGTCCAACAAGGACGGCGTGCGTCTGGAGAGCCCGAGCACGAACCGAGCGCGCGGCGGCAAGTTGAGCCGGCCACCCAAGAAATAAACCGAGGGATCACTCATGGAAATCATCGACAACAAGGCGCTGGTTCTGCGCCTGCGCAATCCTGCGCGCGTGCTGGAAGCGGTGGAGGGCGCGACCGCCGAGGGCAAGCACGAGGTCACAGTTCCGTGGCAGGTGCCACAAGCCCATGCACTCAAGGCACTGGGGTTCGACATCCCCGCGCCCATTGAGGGCCAATATAATTGGCCGGGTAGGCACAAGCCCATGGCCCACCAGAAAGACACGGCCGCGTTCCTTACCATGCACATGCGCGCGTTTTGTTTTTCGGACCCCGGCACCGGCAAGACGGCTTCCGCCATCTGGGCGGCAGATTACTTGATGAATGAGGGCCTGATCGAGCGCGCGCTGATCATCTGCCCGGTGTCGATCATGGATGCTGCGTGGCGCGCCGATATGTTTACCTTTGCGATGCACCGCCGGGTGGATGTGGCTTATGGATCCGCGGCCAAGCGCAAGGCAATCATCCAGAGCGACGCTGAATTTGTCGTGATCAACTACGACGGCGTGAAGGTGATGGAGAAAGAGATCGCTGCCGGCGGGTTCGACCTGATCATCGTTGACGAGGCGAGCGCATATCAGAACGCGCAGACCGCTCGCTGGAAGGCGCTGCACCGACTGATCAAGCCGGATACGTGGTTGTGGATGATGACGGGCACCCCCGCTGCGCAGGGGCCAGACTATGCCTACGGGCTTGCCAAGCTGGTCAGCCCCCACCTTGTGCCGCGCTATTTCGGCGCCTTTCGCGATCAGGTTATGAACAAGATCACACAGTTCAAATGGGCCCCCAAGCCCGACGCCGCTGACACCGTGCACCGGGTGCTACAACCCGCGATCAGATTTTCAAAGGCGGAATGTCTGGACCTGCCCGACATGCTCTACGTCTCGCGATCTGTCCCGATGTCCCCCCAACAGAAGCGGTTCTATGACAAGATGCGCAAGGAGATGTTGATGGACGCTGCGGGGGAGGCAGTCACGGCAGGCAACGCGGCTGTGGTGATGTCCAAGCTGCTCCAGCTCTCGTCGGGTTCGGTCTATACCGATGCACAGAACACGTTGCAGTTCGACATCGGGTCTCGATACAAGGTGCTCAAGGAAGTGCTGGATGAGACCCCGAACAAGGTGATCGTCTTTGCGCCCTTCCGCAACGTGATGGACCAACTGGCCGAGAAGCTGATCGCCGACGGATACACCACCGAACAGATCCACGGGGGCATCACCGCAGGGGCGCGCACCGATATATTCAAGGCATTCCAAACCCAACCCAACCCGCGCGTGCTGTTGATCCAGCCCCAAGCTGCCGCGCATGGGGTGACGCTGACCGCCGCCGATACGGTCGTGTGGTGGGGGCCAACAGCCTCGGCCGAGATCTACGAACAGGCCAACGCGCGGATCCACCGCAAGGGACAAGTCAACAAATGCACCGTAGTGCGGCTGGAAGGATCCCCGGTCGAGACGCGGATGTATTCACTACTGGACGGGAAAATGGACCTGCACAGGCAAGTGATCGACCTATACGAAAAAGAGCTTGCGTAACGGGCCGAAACAACATATAACACTACCAAAAGGAATAAGGAGCACCGCAATGACTGACATGAGCACCGACAAGTTGATCCGCATCTTCGTGAAGATCCGCGACGCCAAGGCCGCTCTGGCGGATAAGTTCAAGGAAGAAGATGCGCAACTGACCGAACAGATGGACGTGATCAAGGCGGCCTTGTTGGATTACTGCAAGGAGAATGAGCTTGAGAGCGTGCGCACTGCATCGGGCATGGCCTATCGCACCTTGCGTACTCGCTACTGGACCAGCGATTGGGCTGCCATGCACGCCTTCATCGTGGAGAACAACGCCCCCGAGTTTCTGGAGAAACGGCTCAACCAAGGCGCCGTCAAGGAATATCTGGAGGAGCATCCTGACACCCCGCTTCCGGGCCTGAACGCAGACTCGGAATACACAATCACAGTGAGGAAGGCATGACCGACCCGAAATATATTTCCACCGCCGCGATGGCAAACTTGCTGGGGGTTGCCCCGTCTACCATCGCCACCATGGTCGCCTCGGGGGAAATCCCGCTCGGCACCTACATCAAAGCCGGTCGGGTTTTCCGGTTCGACCCCGTTAAGGTTGAACAAGCCCTGTTGACGAACACCGCTGGATCAGGAGATGATGGGCAGCTCCATCTTGACCTTGATAACGATAAACATGAGGAGAACGAGGAATGAACGACGTAGCCATTTTCAAAGGCAATTCGCTGGTCAACGCTGACCTTTTGAAATCACTGCTCGACAAAAACCGCAAGATGGCGGGCGGCTCCGGCGAGACCGGCAAGCGGATCTCTATCCGTGGCGGCAAATTCCGCATGATCGTGGATGGCGAGCAGGTTGCCGTGAACCGCAACCCGGACCTTAACATGGTCATCTTGAACGCATCGTCTGTCTCCCGGACCTACTTCGCTGGGGAATACGATCCGGAGAACCCGTCGTCGCCCATGTGCTGGTCGTCGGATACGCAAATCCCCGCACCCGAGGTGCCCGCAGCGAACCGGCAGTCGGATAGCTGTGCCACCTGCCCGATGAACGTCAAAGGGTCAGGCAATAACGACAGCCGCGCGTGCCGGTTTTCGCAGCGGCTGGCCGTGGCATTGGAGAATGACTTGCAGGAAGTCTATCGCCTGCAACTCCCGGCCACCTCGATCTTTGGCGAAGCCAAGGGCGGCAACATGGGCCTGCAAGCCTATATCAAGCACCTGACCGCCAACGAGGCCCCGGCGATTGCGCTGCTGACCAAGATGTCGTTTGACGAGGACAGCGCCACACCGAAGCTGTATTTCAGCGCCGTGCGGGCACTGGACGAGGACGAGCTGGCCGAGGCGCTGGAAGTCTACGAGGGCGAAGATGCGCTCAAGGCGATTGACATGACGGTGGCGTCGCCCGCACAGGCTGACGGCAGCGCCAAGGCCAAGGCCAAGCCCGCTCCGGAACCCGAGGAGGACGAGGGCGAGGAGGAAGTGGCGCCGAAGCCCAAGGCCCGCGCCAAGGCCAAGGCCAAGCCCGCTCCGGAACCCGAGGAGGACGAGGGCGAGGACGGGGACGAGGAAGGTGAGGTTGCGGCCGACGCAGAGCCCAAGCGGGTTGCCAAGGCCAAGCCTGCGGCAAAGAGCACCGCGGACAAGTTGGCCTCTGTGATCGACGGCTGGGACGACTAACCACCCATAAACCCTCGCGGTCCCCGGTGCATCTGGGGGCCGCGCATAAATGATCGGGTGGGGGACATGGAGACTACTACGTTTATTTCCCGCGTACTCGCGGGTACGGGGCTATACTGCATATTCGCGGCCTCGCCGGGCACGAGCAAGGTGCAGAAATTCTACACGTCAGTTGAAAAGATGCTGGCCGCGGCACGTGAGATGGATGCCAGCGGCCGCGATGTTTATTTCGGTCTGGGGACGTTTGACGACAGCGGCAGTCGTAAGGCCGCCAATGTCGTTGCCATGCGCAGTCTTTACATCGACCTCGATTGCGGGCCGGGCAAGCCCTACGCCGACGCCGCCGAAGCTCTGGCGGCCTTGCGCGATTTCTGCGCCGACGTGGGTATGCCCAAACCTATCATGGTGAACAGCGGCTACGGGGTGCACGCCTACTGGCCGCTGGAGGAAGATGTGCCGGTGGAGAACTGGTTGCCGGTGGCTCGCGCGCTCAAGCGCACCTGTGTGGCGCATGGGTTGTCGATTGATCCTAGCGTGACGGCGGACGCGGCGCGCGTGCTGCGGGTTCCGGGGACCACGAACTATAAGCACGATACAACCGCGCCTGTGCATATCCTTGGCCGGCTTACGGGTAGCAGGCCGCTGACCTTCTATGCGGAATTGCTGGGGGCCAAGGCGGCGCCGGCCGATGCCGGGATCTTCGCCAACGTCAAGATGAAGGCTGTGGACGATCCGGTAATGCAGCGATTGACCCGCAACCGGGCCAACTCGTTTCGGCGTATCCTCACCAAGTCCATGGCGGGATCGGGCTGCGCGCAGATCACCTATGCAGCGGCGCATCAGGACGAGGTAGACGAGCCCCTGTGGCGCGCGGCCCTGTCGATTGCCAAATTCTGCACGGACGGGGAGAAGGCGGCGCATATCATATCGAGGGACCACCCCGAATATAGCCATGACCGCACCGAGGCCAAGTTGGAGGGGATTGCAGGGCCGTTCCACTGCACCACGTTCGAGGACATCCGCCCCGAAGGCTGCGAAGGCTGCCCTCTGTGGGGAAAGATCACCTCGCCAATCCAGCTCGGAGCGGAGGTCGCCGTTGCCGAAACCGAGGAGGTCGAGGACGAGGATGGCGAACCCGTTGTCGTCTATGCATCTGCGGGTGCCGCGTCTATCCCGCGATATCCGTTCCCGTTCGTTCGTGGCGCGCGCGGCGGGGTCTACATCCAAGAGGATAGCGAGGACGGCGGCACGGAACTCGTGCCGATCTACATGAACGATCTGTATTACACCAAGCGCGTGGTCGATGTTGAGGCTGGCGAATGCGTTATCGGTAAACTGCACCTGCCGAACGACGAGGTGCGGGAATTTGTCGTGCCGTTGGTGGCGGCAACGTCGAAAGAGGATCTGCGCAAAGTGCTGTCCAAGCACGGAGTGGCAGTTGGGTCTAAAAAATGGGAGGCCGTTATGGCATATACACAAGCATGGATCAACGATTTGCAAACGACGACAGTGGCGGACATGGCCCGGACCCAGTTCGGCTGGACGGACGACGCTATGACATCTTATGTGCTGGGCGAGCAGGAGATCTTCGCTGACCGCGTGGGCTACAACCCGCCGTCCTCCAAGACCGCTTTCCTGTTCCCGGCGTTCCGGCCGCGCGGCACGTTGGAAGGATGGAAGGAACAGGCCGAGTTCTATAACCGCGAGGGGATGGAGGCGTATCAGTTTGTTGTATGTCAGGCGCTGGCTGCCCCACTCATGCGCCTCACCCCGGTCAATGCGGCGATCTTCGATTTCTACAGCGACGGGTCGGGGCACGGCAAGACCACCACACAGCGGTTTGCCCTGTCTATCTACGGCGATCCGGAAGATCTCATCGTCGGGCCCAAGGACACTCTGAACGCCCGGATGAACCGGATCGAGTTGATGAAAGACGTCAACCTTCAATTTGACGAGTTCACCGAATTCCCCGCGCAGGATACGTCGGACCTCATCTACGGGATCACATCGGGCCGGCAGAAGGCCCGTATGTCCTCGGGCTCCAACGACGAGCGACACCGGGGCGATGCGTGGCATACCACCGTCACCGCGTCCTCCAACTACTCCATGCTGTCCAAGGTCTATGCGGTGAAGGCCAACCCGGCAGCGGAGGTCCAGCGCGTGCTGCGGTTCCATGCGCAGAAAATCAAATTCGACAATAAGGCCGAGACCGACGACTTTGCCAAGGCCGTGGGCAAGCATACGGGCCATGCGGCGATGGTATTCATCCAGCACCTGCTCAAGGACATGGACACTGCCGCGGAACTGCTGGATAGCGTGCAGCGCAAGATTGACGACGCCTGCGGGCTCGACATGACCAACAGGTTCTGGTCGGTGCAGGGGGCGGTTGCGGTGACGGCTCTGATCCTCGCAAGAGAGGCAGGGTTGCTGGCCTATGATCCCGGCAAGCTGCTGGCGTGGGTGGTGGAGCTGATCAAGGATAACCTGAAAGCCAGCGTGGCGGCCAAGGTCTCGGTGGATACCTTGCTCAATGACTTCGTGAACGAACATTACGGCAGCATCCTGTGGATCAAAAGCACGGAGGACAATCGCGGGGCGGCCAATAACAACGGTCTGGATGCGCTTGTGGTTCCCGAACAACAGCCGCGGGTGAAACTTGTCGCCCGCTATGAGACCGACCTCAAGCGCCTGTTCATCGTGCTGCGTCCGTTCAAGGAGTGGTGCACCAAGCAGCGCCTCAACTACGACAGCGTGATGATGGAGCTCTCCGAGAAGTATGATGGCAAGAAGGCCAAGATCCGTCTGGGGAAAGGCACCAAGATGAGCCTGCCATCAACCACGGTGCTCCAGCTCGAATGCGGGTCGTTCGACATGCCCGAGGCTCCAGATGAGCATCTTACGGGAGGATGATCTCGGCCCGGACGGCGTACGCATGGTGGTCCACTGGAGCGCCATGCCCGTCGGCGGGTCCATCTTCATTCCCTGCATCAACGTCGCCCGCGCCCAGAAACAGGTGCTGGCAATCTTTGCCCGGCGGCACTGGAAAGTTCGATTTCAAGTAACGGAACAAAACCACATATTGGGGCTTCGCATATGGAGAACGGCATGATATAGTGGTGCCAGCCTCCATGAGGTCCAACTGCTCCTTCCCGATCCCACCTCACCCCCCGGCTCCCCGCCGGGGGGTTTTTTTGTTTCCGACTACCCGCGGATCGTTGCGGGTCCGAACTGCGCGGTGAGGTCGCGGATATAGGCGTCTATCTTCGGGTTGAAGGCTACGCCGCTATGGGTCCGGGCCGAGGTGTCCTCGTGGCTCCGCAAGGAAGCGCGAAGGTCCGCGGGGGTGATCGGATAGTAGGGGTGCGCCTGATTGAACTCTTGGATCCGGGCCATGATCTCCTGCGCCCGCGCCGCATCCCCCTTGCGCAGCGCCACGTAGCGTTGGCGCATCAGGTTGGTGCGTTTGGAGGCGATAGCATTGTTGATCCTCGTGCCCGCGGCGTTGGCGGCAAGCTGCTGCGCGTAGGGGGCAGACATGAACCCGAGCGCCTGCGCGGTGGTGCTGAACGGCCCTACGTCCTCCACGATGGGGTCGTAGCGCATGGTGCGGATACCCTCGTTGTGGAACCGAATTGCGCGCATCATGTTGGCCAATGCCGTCGGCGCCGCCGCTTCCCCGGCGCGCCAGTATTCTTCCTCGCCGATGAGCTTACGCACGCGGTCTGAATATTTGATCCCGAGCCCAACGACTGGTCCGCCGAACCCTTCAACGAGACGCGCATATGTCGGCAGGTTATCGGAGGCGAAGCCCGGCCGGTAGATGGCATCCCCGTAACCAATCCGCTCGGATACCTTGAGCCCTGTCATGTAGTCGAGGAGGCCGTAGGATCCCGCCTCGCCGAGCGAGGTGCGCAAGGTGCTCTCGAAATCCAGATCATCGTCGTCGGTGAACATCATATCCCACAACCAGCCAATCTGCTGGATGAGGGGCAAGCCCATGACCCCGGACATCAGCCCGAGCATTCCGAATAGGCCAGCGGCTTGGCGCCGCGCGATCCGTCGATCTTCCGTATTCGGACCCGCACTGCGGATCGCAGTCTGCGCGAGCAGGTTGATCATTGACAGAGGGTGGCGTTTGAACAGGTAAAGCACCGAGCCCAGATCGTTATTGGAAGCGAGCGGGCCGCCGGCTGCGTAGATCGGGCCGTTGGTCGTCTCGGATAGATCCACCGCGACCTTCGCCGCAGCGCGGGCCATATCAGGGTCGGCCATGACCTCGCCAGAGCGCAGCTTCGCTATAAAATCCCCCATCGCATCCGAGTTGCCCATGCGCTGTTGTAACTCAAGGAAATAGGCTGCCATCAGGGATGTCTCGCGCGAGTATCGCTCTGCATGGTGCTGCATCATTCCGGAGATTGCCGCCACCTTCTCAGTGGGGGTTGCGGTCTCGCCGAGCAATTCGTCCTGCACCAGCGAGCGGTTGAACAGCCCGTTGAACTCAGCGACATCATGCAGTTCCTTGAGATAGGCATTCTCGGGCTTGGTGAAATCATAGTTGTTCAGCGAATAGTCCCACCGATAGACGCGAGCGCGGTGCGTCTCCAACTGCCCATCCTCGCCGATCCGGGTCACGGGCCGTTCCCGGCCGCTGCTGGTGAGCAGGCGGCTAGCCTCGCCTATGGCCGCCACTGTGCCGCGCACGTTGTATTTGCCTGAGAGGTACGGGGTGACTACCATCGGGATCTGCGCCAAGGTGATGAGGGCGGTTGACGCGTTGAAGCCCAACGTCATCATATAAGCCCCGCCCACGACGCGGCGCGCCCATTTGGAGCGTTGGCGGAAGGCCACCCCCGTGTAGTCGTCCAGCACCTTGTGGTATTGTTCCGCGATGGCGTTTTCGTTGGAACGCTGCACGTTGGACATGCCCGGAATTTCCCGGTGTTGGAATTCGTCAAATTCTTTCTTGAGCTTGGAACGCGTAGCCGCGAACTTGGCTCCGTAGTGCAGGTCGGCCGCCTGACGCGCGACGCGCTCAGATCCCTTCTGGAGGTTCTTGATCGTGTCCCCTGCGGTGAGCCCGTCCGTGACCGGACCAAAATCGCCAATGAACCCCCGCACCCCCTGCCGGCGCCGGAAGCTATGCACGAAAGATGTCTCGGGCATATTGTCGAACATCAAGTTGATGATCTCGCCCCGCAGCGCGCCGTTATCCACTTGCTTGAGGACTTCCGATCCGTCAATCGCATCCAGAACATCAGCCACGAACTCCATGGCTACGCGTGGCTGAGCCTTCCGTTCGCCGGGGTTTTGGTAGGAGACAATCCCGGACACCTGCTGGTCTGCGGGCAGCGCCTCCAGCATACGGATCGCATGGTTGCGTTGCTCCACTGTATGGAACGAGTGTTTGAAGGTATCCACCGTGCCGGTTTCTGGGTCCATCGCTGAATAGGACAGCCAGTATTCCCCTTCGCGGCGTAGCGGCTGGTAGGGGTCGATGTTCATCCCCGACAGCATCCGCGAATATATTGCACCGAAGATCTTGTTCTGGAGGTGGTAGTCCTCGGGCAGGAGTGACGCCAGCCGCGCCTTGATCGCCGCGGTCAGATCCTCACTGATCGCCAGTGGCAGGGCGAACGCGCGGTTGATCGCGGGCCGCAGATCGGCGGGCAGCCGGTCGTAGGCCGCGCGGATGCGGTCGTAATCCTCCAGCATCGTGTCTGTCTGCTCAAACCCTTGCCGGGCACGGGCCTTGGCGGGGGTGCCTTCGGGTAGTTTGGCGTTGTAGGCGCGCAGGGCTTCGTCGCGCTCCGGCACGGTCGCATACCGCGGCGACTCCACGATCCCGGTGATGTTGCCGTCCGCGTCCAGCACGTTGTAGCGATACCCGTAACCCTCATAGGCCGAGCGCGGCTTGCGGGCGTCCACCCCGGTGAGCGAACCTTGCGAGAGCACTCGGTTGAAGTCGTCCACGATGCTCTGATCGCGACGGTGCTTGTTCAGGGCACGTGAGATTGACGAAACTGTCTGCGTCACTTTCTCCAGAACGTGCTGGGTCCGGGCCTTGTGTTGCTGGATAAGGTCATGCACCTCGCGCGCGCTCGGCATGTATTTCTCTGCCGAAGCGGATAGATAATCTAGCGGCACGAACAGGCGGAGGAACATCCCCTTCCAGCCCGGCGGGATTTTCTTATCTGCGAGCACTTTACCGACGCGCTCCATATCGGCCTTGGTGGGACGGCGCGTGTTCGCGTGTACCCGGTCGAGCACATTACGCGCACCGTCCATGGAGAAAGACGCCCCGAGGATTTCCCCGGACATGACTTCGTTGGGGTTGCTGGCAAGGATCGCGTCAAAAATCGCGTCAATCTCGGAGCGTGCGGAGCCGGGCCCCGGTGTCGGCCCGCCCATGATCGACCGCAAGAACCCGTGCATGATGTTCTTGAACTTCTGCCACGCGGAGATTTTCTCACCGTTCACATTGATCAGGCTGAGGTCGCGGCGGAACACCGGGTTGGTCATCCCTTCGGCCAGAAGCTCGCGCACATTGGACAGGCCATAAGTCGTTGCCGGCATGGACTTGAGCAAGTTGGTGCGCAGCGCATCCAGCCGACGGGTCAGCGGATGGGATTTGTTCATGAGGACGCTATCTGCTGCACGGTGCACAGCTTCGTGCAGCACC
>Ga0265293_10010292_pt1 | contig 13109 bp, 9 predicted proteins | sample Munlanlewell138R_FD_192505 | JGI IMG/M metagenome (GOLD analysis project Ga0265293, IMG submission 192505) | Leachate microbial communities from a municipal landfill in Southern Ontario, Canada - Leachate well 138R | ecosystem: Engineered > Solid waste > Landfill > Unclassified | place: Canada... | reverse complement strand
GCATATTTTTGATGAATTTTGAGGTGGGTTTGAACGGAAATGCTCCCTAAGTCGTACAAGCGGTACGACAGGGGGCATTTGGGTTTACAAGCCCCGCTAGCCGTTTAAATACAGCCAAAAGGCGCAAAAAGATGCGGGTTTATAAAAACATATGGCGCAAACTCTCTAAATAAGAATGTTAGAAAAACTATGCTTTTGGTAATGTTTGAATTTGGAAAACAGTTCGCCAAAATATATTGCGCCATATGTTTTTATTCCCCAAAAAAGACTAAGCAAAGTGCGTATTAAAAAATATGTGGCGCAAAAAAAAGCGCAAGTCTTTTGGAAAACTTAACGCTAACGGTAACGGTTGCTTTTTAAGCGGCTACCGCCTTAACTTAAATTTGTACCCCACAAAGCCCCGTTTAAAGTCGGGTAAAGTACGGCAGTAGCAATTTGCTTTGGATTTTGGGATGATTTTGCTAAAAGTAACCGCCGAAGTGTACAGGCGGTACACGAGTGGCGGGAAATTGACAAATAAAAGCATAAACCAAAGTAAAACAAACTCTGTTTGCGATTGTTAGAGGTTTGCAAACAGCATATTTTTGATGAATTTTGAGGTGGGTTTGAACGGAAATGCTCCCTAAGTCGTACAAGCGGTACGACAGGGGGCATTTGGGCTTACAAGCCCCGCTAGCCGTTTAAATACAGCCAAAAGGCGCAAAAGATGCGGGTTTATAAAAAAGACTAAGCAAAGTGCGTATTAAAAAATACGGGGCGAAAAAAATTACCGCAAGCTGTTTGAAAGACTAACGCTTGCGGTAACGGTTGTAGTATAAGGGGGTAATGTCCTAAAACAGATTCGCCCCGTATTTTTTACAAAGTAGTAAGGAGGGATTGCAATACTGCCATTGTATCGTTGAGTTGCGCCCCATACTCGGGTGCGCCTACAATCTCCACATCCCCTTCTGCAACTGATGCTACAAACTCTTTGGTCTTGAGCAGAACATTGATTGCGCCGTCTACGCTAAGGAAGTGAAAAAGTACAAAGGGGGTTTTGCGTGCGTACATACCTCTGCCCGCTTTGGAGTTGCCGCCTTTTACACGGAGGTAGCAGGCGATTACTGGGTTTTCCACATCGCCTACGGCGAACTGATAGATGCGGTCGGGCTGCATTGTCCAATTCTTAATACCTTCCCAACCTAGCTTGTTGGCAACGGATAAGGCGGTGGTTATCATATATAGGGATAACTTTACCTTGAGGTACTTATTTAGGTCGTCCTTGGGGCGGACGCTTGGGAGCATAAGTTTTAGTTTCATTAGCGCCATCAAGGTATTTATAGTGAGTGCGGGCTTGGTGACAAGCGCTTTTAAGAGTGAGCCAATGTCAGGTACGGCAGGTCCGCCTTTTAGCATTGTGACAAACTTTTTTATGCTGGAGAAAGTGAATTCAATATCGGGTTTTTCTGGATACTCCTCCATTTGAACGGTTAAGTTTAAGTTATCAAAGGCTATATAGGACACCAAATCGCCATCCTCGTCCTTGGCACGAAACTGCACTACCGCTTTTGTGTCTTTCCATTTGGCGGTAAAGGAGGAGTCCTCCTGCAATACGACTTTTAGGACAGGAAAGGCAGCTTTTATAAACAGCTTGGCTGTTAGAATATCTTTTTCGGTTGCTTTCATTATTACCTCCTAATAGTTGGATGACAAGGTGTTAAACCTCGTCATTCCAATCCTCATCCGCCTCAAACTCCATACCCATAACTTCACGAACACTGTCCACTATGCCGCTTGTATCCAATTTGTAGTGGGAGTATAGGTCTTCGGGGTATCCTACAGTGGCAAACTCATCTTGCAGCCCTATCTTTTTGAATGAACAGCCCTTGCCGCTCTCGGCAATCACAGCCGCAACAGCATCGCCCAGACCGCCAATGACATTATGTTCCTCTATGGTGACGATTCGCCTTGTTTCCTTGACGGCGCTAATAATAATATCTTTGTCGATAGGCTTGATTGTGTGCATATTGATAACTCGCACTGATAGCCCGTCCTGGCGCTTGAGTTCGTCCGACGCAAAAGCCGACTGCACAACACCTATGCCGCAAGTAATGATTGTGATATCTGTGCCTTCCCGAATAATTTCGCCCTTGCCGACCTCGAAGTTAAAGTCGTTATCCTTGTGGTAAGGCGGCTCAAAGCCACGCCCTACTCTAATATATACCGGACCGGGAATATTGAGCGCCGCCTCGACTGCACGCCCTGTTTCTGCGCCGTCGGCGGGAATGATTACCGTCATATTGGGGAAGGAGCGCATTATTGCCACATCCTCTGTGCAGTGGTGGGTGCTGCCCGCCTGCCCAAACGATACTCCGCCGTGGGTCGCTATTATTTTTACGGGCAAGTTTTGGTAGCAGATATCTGTCCTCACTTGCTCTGCCGCACGAAGGGCGGCAAACACGGCAAAGGTAGAGGCAAAGGGAATAAGCCCGACTTTGGCAAGTCCAGCGGCAACTCCGAACAAGTTTTGCTCGGCAATGCCCACATTTATCATTCTATCGGGGAACGCTTTGCCAAATATGCCAATGTTAGTAGATTTTTCGAGGTCTGCGGTTACACCGACTATTTTGTCGTTGTCCTCGGCAAGTTTTTTGAGTACCCGCCCATATATTTCTTTGGCGGACATTGTGTTCGCATCATACATATTCCAGGATGTACCTGTTACTATTTTTTCTGCCATTTTTGTTTCCTCCTAAAATTTAAGAATTGGCAATATCTTGCTTTGCTTTGGCGGCTTGCTCGCTGTCAAATGCGCCATAGTGACTTACAACGGTGTCCTCTAAGAAACTTACGCCCTTGCCCTTGATTGTCTTTGCGATAACAACGGTAGGCTCGCCCTTGTGTTCCCAAGCTTGTTCTAGAGCGTCACAAAGCTTTTCCATATCGTGTCCGTCACACTCTATCACATTCCAGCCAAAAGCTTTCCATTTATCGGCAAACGGCTCTAGGCTCATTACATCTTCGGTTCTCCCGTCTATCATAAAGCCGTTTCTGTCGACAATCGCCAAAAGATTGTCCGCCTTGTAATGCGCCGCCGCCATCATAGCCTCGTAGTTGCTGCCCTCGTTGCACTCGCCGTCACCTAGCAGCACTACTGTTTTGTAGTCTTTTTTGAGTATCTTTGCTCCAATTGCCATACCCAAACCAATGGGAAGTCCATGCCCCAAAGAACCTGTGCTTACATCACAGCCCTTTACTTTAAGTGAGTCGGGGTGCATACCAAACGGCGACATAAAGTGGTTGAAGTTTTTCAATCCCTCTTTGGGGAAAAACCCTTTTAATGAAAGGCAAGGAATATAGCCCAAAGCGCAATGCCCTTTGGACAAAATAAACCTATCCCTGTCCTCCCAATCGGGATTATCGGGGTCTACCTTCAAAAAATGAAAATAAAGGGCGGTGAGAATATCCGCCGAACTTAACGAACCGCCGTAATGCCCTGAACCTGCCCATACGGTAGTATCGATAATATCCGTGCGCAACTCCTTCGCTTTAGCCTTTAATTCTTGAATATTTGCTTTGGACATAAAATGACCTCCTGCATTATAAATTATTTAAGTACATTATAAAGGAAATTTTTTCCATAGTCAATACCCAACCTTATCGCAAAACCACTTATTTTGTAGTTTTTATTAAAGATTTTCTTGATTTATCAATGCGAAAAGGCAAGATACGATAAGTTGGATACAAAACTAATCGCTAACTAAGCATGGCGCAATATGGAGAACAAAAAAAGGGCTGTTTCGCATTTTTCGTGGGAAAAAAGCGAAACAGCCCTGTTAATTCTTATATCTTGCTTTTTAAGAAACAAGAACTGCTATTTGAGCAAGAAGGTCTTTATCTCAAACGGCTTGAACTCGATTGTCTCAAGGTCTGCGGGGTTGGTGATATTTTCAATAAGGTCGGTTTCGTATACCTCGGTATATTTTGCCGCTGTCTTTATTGAGCCTTGGGTTGCCCGTCCCGTATCCTCATATGCACGAATAATTACACCCTCGCCGCTCTCGGCGGTCTTAATTGTTTCGATAACAATATTGGGAGCGGAGCTTTGGGCATAGGAGGGAAGTACTACCTCGTCATCACTAATGACGGGAGGATTGTTAAATATATATGCGTGCTTTGCAGTTTCTGCCTCAAAGACATCGCCCGTATGGGGATAGAGCGCATATTTGATACTATGAGTACCCTTATCGGCATCTTTGGCAGGCCACATAGGACTTCTTAGCAAGTTGAGGGACATTAAACCTTCCTTTATTCTCCAGCCATATTTGCAGTCGGTAATCACGGAGAACCCTTCGCCGTTTTCGCTTACATCCACCCATTTGTGAGCGCTAATTTCAAACTGCGCCTTTTCCACAGAGGTTTCGTTTTTGGTGGAACGCTTTAGGCTACCCATTTGGATATCGCAAACAACTTCATCTGCAAACACGGCAGGTCTAAACTCTGCACGGAGCATCTTGTGGGTTTCTTGCCAATCTACAACGGTGGAAAACTCGATGAGAGGCTTGCCTTCGGTTACTATAATCTTTTGCGTTAGGGAGGATTTACCGTAGCTATAAAGGTTTTCCCTAACCGCAAAACTGCCGTAACTCTTGGTACTTGCGCCAATGAGCTTAAACTCGGCGGGCTTTTTCTTGGTGTAGTTGATATCTATGTCCCAAGCATTGTAATACAAGCGTTTGTCTTTATAAACAGATAACTTATTAAGATAGTCGCCTGCGTGGTCTTTGTTCGTCTTTTTGTCAACAAGGCTGGTTATATTGCCGTTGCTACCAAACTTGATAATATATAGGTCACTTTCTATTGTATTATCGTCTGCTTTAATTGCCCCTGTGTCCTTGTACTCTTTAAGTTGCGCCGCACCGTAAGGGGGAATAACTGCGGTATATGCCTTGTCGTCCTTGCGGATAAGCTCATTTACCGTATAGCCTGTGAGGTTAACTGCGGTGAGCTTTTTGCCGCTCTTTAATGCATCTAGAGCGGTATCACGCAATGCAAAGAGTTCCTCTTGCATTTTTTCGTAGCGTGGCACGCTTTCATCATACACTCTCTTTATGGATGAGCCGGGTATAATATCGTGGAATTGATATAGCAGCACTTCTTTCCAGATGCGGTCTAATGCCTCACGGGGGTATTCAAGCCCCTTCTCTGCGGCGGCTGTATATAAAAACTCAACATTATGAAGTAGAATTTCTAATTTACGGTTGAAATATTTATTTTTGCTTTGTGTCGTGTATGTTCCCTGATGTTTTTCAAGATAAAGTTCGCCCTTGTATACGCTAAACTTATCACGCTCTTTGTCTAAAGCTTCAAACAGTTTTTGGGCGGGAGAAAGCTTAACTTTGGGCAAGCCTTTCATATCCTGTTGGCGCAAGGCAAGTTCTATGTAAATTTCGCCCGGACCGCCGCCGCCGTCACCCACGCCATAAAGCATACCAAAGTTTTTGGATACATCTTTTTCTACATAGTTATCTCGTGCAAAAGCTACGCTAAAGGGAGCGGCATCGCTGTTGTAGTTACCTTCTGGCGGCATATGCACTAGCACTTGGCTGTCGTCTATCCCCTCCCAAATAAAGCTGTTGCTGGGAAATTTGTTATGCTCGTTCCAACTAAGTTTTATGGTAAGGAAGTAATCCATACCCGATTTTTTTAGTATTTGGGGAAGGTTGCCGCTAAAGCCAAAGACATCGGGCAGCCAACAGAAGTTCATATCTTTATTAAATTTTTCTTTCCAATATCTTTTGCCGTATAGGTTTTGGCGAATGAGCGCCTCGCCAGAGGGGACATTGGTGTCAGACTCTACCCACATACCGCCCTGCACTTCCATTGCGCCGCTCTCTATGGCAGCCTTGATTTGCTTGAATTGCTTGGGGTAAATATCCTCTATCCACTCAAACTGTTGGGGCTGGCTTGCGCCAAATATATATTCGGGATAGCGCTCCATATTTCTAAGAGCGTTGGCAAAAGTTCTGCCCGCTTTTCTCTTTGTTTCCCTCATTGGCCACAGCCACGCAAGGTCTAGGTGAGCGTGTCCTGTGGAGTAAACGGTGTATGGGCTGTCCTCGCCGTTTGCCATTTCTGCTTTTAGTATATTGCGTGCCTCTTGCACAGCGGCAGCATCATATTTTTTGGTTGCGGCAGAGGCGGCTTTTAATGCTGTCTTTATGCTCGCATGTTTTTTACTTTGAGGGTTTTCGTCTTGCAACTGCAAGAACAGCGCTAAATAATCATAATAGAGGTCTTTGATGTCATCTCTTACGGCTACAATATCTGCTTGCTTGAAAATCGCCTTTGCCCAAAACAGTCCGGGCAGCAATTTGTTGTTGCCTGCCTCTACCCATATATCTATTTCCTCGCCGCCCTCGGCGCTCGGGGTGAAATCTATGTAGCGCTTGCCTATGGTGGGCTGATGAGTTTCGATAAACCCGTTAAGGCTAGAAAGCCCTTGAATAGGTGTGCCGTCTTTATCAAAAAGGCAACCCTCTGCGCCCAAGCCGATTAGCATTGCGATATGCTTGCCGCTTGCAGACTCTGGCACTCTGCCTTTGAATTTAAACCAAGCGCACCCAAAGTCCTCTTTGGACCAGATTTGTCCGGGACGGATATTTTTGAGGGTGTCGGGGTCTATTTCGCCATAGGGAATTGGCTCTTTTGAATAGACATACTGCGCCTTTAGTTTACCAACTTTGGTGTACACCCGTCTTTTTATTGCCGCTAACTCACGGTTTGCTTTTACTCGAACGAAAAATTTAAAGTAATCCTTAAAATCAACCATTCCTACCTCTCCTAATATTGTATTTTGCCAAAATGGATATATTCTTTTAATAACTATTCAAGTTATATTCTTTAGTATTATAAACTATTACTAAAAGAAAAGCAATAGTTTAAAAAAAACGGGTGGTATTGTTTTTTTAACCACCCGTTGTGTGTTTTTGCGTTGTGCTAAAATGATAAAAAGCCGAAAATTACTTTCTAAGCTTTTTTCACACGGCGGCGAGTACCCTTCTTGTTTTTTATGATAAAGAATGCAGCAACGCCTCCGCCTAGCACTAATACACCAACAATAACAACAATGAGAATCCAAGTTTTGCTGCCGTGAGCCTTAACTCTCTCCCACATAGCGACGATATCCGTATTTTTATCGCCAAAGTCTTTCATCACGCCATAGCCCTCATTATCGATGTTTGGGTATCTTATTTCGTCACTAAAGAACTCCTCAGGGTCATATTCGTTATCCTCTAGGATTTGCAATACTTCGTCGTTTGCGGCAAGAATATCTTTGTCTATTGCCGAAGTATAGCCTATTTCAATGGAGTTTCTAATAGATATATCGGGGCGGCATAGGAAGTTAATAAATGCTAGAGCCGCATTTTTATTGGGGGCATTTTGGGGTACAACAAAACCGTCAAACCAAACATTGCCGCCTACCTCGGGTACAAAGTAGTTTAAATGCTCGTTTTCCTCCATAGCCCACAGCGCATCACCAGACCACGCAAGCCCCACATAACCCTTTTCGTCAATCATTTCGCCCTTGCCAAAGTCCACTTCGTAAGAGTGGAGAACGGACTTCTGCTCTTTTAAAACTTTCTCTGCGGCATCAAGCAACACGGCATCTACGGTATTGATTAGCTCGCTAATTGTCTTGTTTTCATATCCCTCGGGCAGTTTGCCTTCCTCTTTAAGGTACAATACAGCGGCTGCATAGGTGTCCCGTATAGAGTCCTTGAGATAGATTTTGCCATTTAATACGGGGTCGTCAAGCTTGTTCCAAAGCAGTCCGTAGCCCGCTGCGGCGGCATCCTCATCACTAACATATTTGGTATTGTAAAGTACGCCTAGCGTACCCCACATATAGGGAACAAAATAATCGCTCATCACAATAGTTTCGCCGTTTACTTTTACATCGGAAAATACTTCGTCCACTTTGTCATATATGACTTGGTCTACATTAGCCCTATTGGGAATTTTGGAGTAGTCCAATTTTTCCAACTTGTTGTTGCGAATTAGCAACTCGATAGCATATTCCGACGGGCAGATAAGGTCTACTGCTGCCCCGCCCCGCACTACGGTGGTAATCATTTCCTCGTTGGTTTCAAAGGTGGTGGGAATGATTGTGATTTGCTGTCCTGTTGCGTCTTCGTATTCCTCTACAAATTCATCTAATATGGATAAATCCATATAGTCGCCCCAATTATACAATCTAAGCTCGATTGGAGCGGCTTGTGCGTCAATACTGCTTGGTAACAGTACACCCGCACCTGCAAGGGCGACAAGCGCAATAACTACTACAAAACTAAGCACTTTTTTCATTTTCTTTTTCCTTTTGGTCGATATTTTTAGCTTTTTTGAGATTTATAATCAGTACGAAAGTAACAATCGCCACGATTATTATTGAGAACACGGCAAACCAGAACGGTCTTAGCCCGCCGGCATTTCTTTGGCTGGAATATATATAGGTACTTAGGGTATCTATCCCCGTGGTAGCCCCCTTGTTGAGCTGAGTGATTATGAAGTCGTCCAAAGACAATGTGAACGCCATAGCAAAGCCCGATAATATTCCTGGGGATATTATGGGAATTAACACGGTAACCAATGCCCTAAAGGGATTTGCTCCAAGGTCTAGCGCCGCCTCGTAAATGTTTGGGTCCATTTGCGTAAGCCGTGGCATAACGGAAAGCACAACATAGGGTGTGCAAAAAGATATATGCGCAAGTATTAACCTTAGGTATCCTTCGGGGAACTTAAAGGTAACAAAAAACAGCATTAGTGACACAGCCATAACTATTTCCGAATTGATAATTGGCAATTGGTTAATATTTTCTACCACACGGCGGCTGCGCCTCTTTAGGGAGTATATACCTATTGCGGCAATAGAGCCAAGTATGGTTGCGGCAACGGACGAAACAGCGGCTATAAAAAATGTATTCTTTAGCGCTTGCAGTAGGTATGGGGTTTGTTCGGATGTGAAAATCGCACGGTAGGAGTCCAAAGTAAACCCGTCGGAAAATGTGAACCTTGAGTTGCCCGAAAAGGAGAACACGACAATAAAGAGTATGGGGGTGTATAGCAGTGCGAGAATTAGCAGGATATAACCTTTGGAAAAAAGCTTTTTTACCATATATTTTTTGATACCTCCCCTTTATTTGTCTTGTTTATGAACACATTGGATATAAGCACAAACGCAAGCATAATGAGCGACATAACGCTGCCAACGCCGTATGAGCCGTAAATAAATTTGGTATATATTGAGTCGCCAAAGAGATGCACGCCTCCAAGCAGTTGGCTGATTGCAAATGTGGATATTGTGGGGATAAACACCATAGTGATTCCGCTAATTATCCCAGGTATGGATAGCGGCAAGGTAACTTGCATAAACACGGTGATACCGTCTGCGCCAAGGTCTGCCGCCGCCTCCGAATAGCTTTTGTCTATGCTAGAAAGCGTGGTATGAAGGGGCAGAATCATAAACGGCAGGTAGTTATAAATCATACCAAATATCACCGTGCCTAGTCCTAGACGGACATCCAAAGCGTGAAACACTGCACGGGTGGCAAGCGTCCTAATTAGGAAGTTCACCCACATTGGGAGAATGAACAGCAAAACTATTAGCCTACCCGAAGTTTGTTTTGATAGAATATAGGCAACGGGGTAGCCAATCACTATGCAAGAAAAGGTGGTGATTATTCCCACAAGAAAGGACAGCCAAAGGGTGTTTAGACTTGCGCCGTCACGGGCTAGGTGTACGAAGTTTTGGAGGGATAGCTTGTTGCCGTATATAAACGCATTGACAAGAATTAGCACTAGCGGCGCAACTACGAATATTAGCATAAAGGCTATATAAGGAAAGGAAAATACCCGCCTAGTTAAGCGAAACCCCTTTGCAGCTTTTTTTAATTTTAGGGTGAGGCTCTTGTTCAATTTTCCTCCCCCTTAACTTCCTCGTCGGGGATTTCGGTAATGATGATTTTTTCGGGAGGAATGGATATACCCACCCTGTCGCCCTTTAGCCATTCGTCCTCGGTATCCACAAAGAAGTCGAAGTAGTCGTCTGTCCTAACTACACATTGGTAGTAATTGCCCTTGTATATCGTGCTGATTATTTCGCCGCCAATTATGCCGTCCTCCTCGTTATCATAAATGATTACATCCTCAAAGCCCACCTCGGCTTTAACCTTAGTGCCGCTAGGCAAGGCGCTTTGGCAGGGGAATTTCCCCCCTGCAATCTCCACGATATTTTCGTCCCACATCTCGGTAAAGATTTCGTTAATTATGCGTGACTTATGCATAATGTGGAGGTCGGACGGTTTAATTTGCAAGCCTATTTTCTCGCCCGCCTCGCATTGGTCGTTGGTGTGAATGATGATTTCGTATCCCTCACCGCCCTCGATAATTGCGGTGATTTGGAAGTGGTCGCCCTTGAACACCACGCTTTCTGCCTTGGCGTACATAGTAACCTTTTCGGGGTTTTTGGTAATCGTGATATCCTCGGGGCGAATGATGACATCGATTAACTCGTTCTTTTTAAAGCCCTTGTCCACGCACTTCACCACTTGTGAGCAGAACTCCACCTTATAGTCGGCAAGCATAACGCCGCTAAAGATATTGCTTTCGCCAATAAAGTCTGCCACAAACGCATTGGCAGGCTCGTCATATATCTTTTGAGGGCTGGCAATTTGCTGTATAACCCCGTCACGCATAACCACTATCGTATCCGACATAGTTAGCGCCTCCTCTTGGTCGTGGGTGACATATACAAAGGTTATCCCTACCCGCTTGTGCATATTCTTTAGTTCGATTTGCATATCCTTGCGCATTTTTAGGTCAAGCGCTCCTAGCGGCTCGTCTAGCAACAGTACATCCGGCTCATTGACTAGCGCCCTAGCAATCGCCACCCGCTGTTGCTGTCCGCCAGATAAGCTATTTACATTTCTATGCCCATAGTCCTCTAAGTCCACCATCTTTAGCACCGCATCCACCTTTTCTCTTATCTCTTGTTTGGTAAGTTTGCGACTTTGCTCGTAAATTACCCCTTTTTTTTCTATCTCGCCCACGGTGATTCTCTTTAGCTTTAACCCAAACGCAATATTGTTGAATACATTGAGGTGGGGAAAAAGAGCGTATTTTTGGAATACGGTATTAACAGGTCTTTGGTGAGGTGGAATTTTGGTCACATCCTCGCCGCTTATATATATTGCGCCGGAAGTGGGCATTTCTAACCCTGCTATCATACGGAGCGTGGTAGTTTTTCCGCAGCCTGAAGGTCCTAGAAAGGTGACAAACTCGCCCTTTCTAATAGAAAAGCTAACATTTTTTACTACCGGCTTATCGTCAAAGCTCTTGCTTACATTTTTTATTTCGATAATTTTTTCGTTGCTCATAAGCTTTATGTACCTTAATTATTAGTTTTTTAGAAATTGCTTGGTGTGGTTACCCATATTAGCCTTGCCCTCTTGCCTGTGGGGTTGGTAATCCTGTGTTCTTTGCCGCCGTCAAGATAAAAAGCCTCGCCTCGTCTTACCGTATACTTTGTGTCCCCCGCCTCCACCTCTATTCTGCCTTCTAACACATATCCAAACTCCTCGCCCTCTAGCGGCGGGCGCATATCCGATGCGCTCTCTGGCGGCAGCACAAGAATTATTGGCTCCATTTGGTTTTTTTGCGAATTGGGAATCAGCCAAATATTTTGCCCGCTCCCGTTTTGCGACTCAAAGAAGTCCGCCTTGCCAAACACAATTTGCTCGTCCTTGTCCTCGGTAAAAAAGGATTGCAATGTAACCCCTAGTATATTAAGGATATCTATAAGTGTGGCAATGGATGGGCTAGCGATATCATTTTCCAATTGGCTAATATAGCCCTTGGTAAGCTCGCATCTGCTTGCAAGCTCCTCTTGCGTTAGCGCCCTCTTTAGCCGTATCGCTTTTATCTTGCTACCGATATCCATTTTGGCAATGCCTCCTTGAACAATTTTGGTTTGGTTTATTACAGCCTTGTTTCTTTAAAGCCCCCTTATATATAATGATAGTATAATCCCAAACGCACAACATTAGTATAATATTATATCAATATAGTTTTGTCAAACATTTTGATTAACTTTACTAAACTTTTTTTAAGTAAGCAATTACTAAACCTTTTGTTTAAAGCTTTTATTTAGTTTCCCACAATGACTGTACTTAAAAAAGTGACTTTTTTGGCAAATGCGAGCGGGGTAAACTTAATTACTTCCTCACGGGTTAGCCCAATATCATCGTCCAACCCCGGCAAAACCGCTAGATGGTATTATGATGAAGAATATACAATGCAAGCAACCCTACCGCTTGACTTGACCCAAGATATCACACTGTATTTGGATTGGTAAATTTTTAATAATTATATCACCAACAAAAAAGGGCTTTTTGAAAGCCCTTTTTTAATGTGTCTAGTTACTCTAAAAATGTTTAGGCATTTCGCACTTCCCTTAAAGTTCCAACATAGTCATAGCGATAACTACCTACCCAAGACCTTGTGGTGTATAAGTCGGTCGGTATACTTCTATCTGTATGTCTTAAATACTCTATACTTGTTCCGCTTGTATCGGCCCAAGTTAATCTAAACCTTACATATCCATATTGGCTAGCATTGGAGTTATAAAGCCCTAACCAGTTCTTACCTCTCTCTTTGCGCTCGCCAGAGCCAGCGCTGCCCACCACTTGTACCTTAAGATCTGTGTTGCTTACCGTGCCTCTTGTTGAATATGCGTTGTTTCCTGCGGTTGCTCCAACATAGGCATAGTGAATTGCTCCACCTTGATTTTGCGCTGTTCTAATATTGTAGTGCGCCATAATTGATGCTTGAGTCACAGTATTATTGATTACACTTGATGCAGAGGCATTAAACCCTACAATGCCGCCCAAATATAAATTGTTGGCAGTGTTGTGGTGCATGGAGCGGACAACTTTGAGAGTGCCCCTAAAGGTATTGTTCCTAATACTGCCACCCGTGTTGTAGCCAACAATGCCGCCAAGATATATATTAGAGCTATCCGCTGCACGACCAGAGGCATCGCCGCCTGTTCCAAAGTTATTATAGCCGTTTAC
>Ga0265293_10010291_pt1 | contig 13109 bp, 9 predicted proteins | sample Munlanlewell138R_FD_192505 | JGI IMG/M metagenome (GOLD analysis project Ga0265293, IMG submission 192505) | Leachate microbial communities from a municipal landfill in Southern Ontario, Canada - Leachate well 138R | ecosystem: Engineered > Solid waste > Landfill > Unclassified | place: Canada... | reverse complement strand
GATGATTTAGCATGAGCAAAACCACTGAACGGCAAGCCGTTGCCTTAAAATATGATGGTCAAAACGCACCCAATGTAACCGCTAAGGGTAACGATGCGCTGGCTGAAGAAATCCTGCAAATCGCCCGCGAGAATGACGTGCCTATTTACGAAAACGCTGATCTGGTACGCCTACTGGCGCGCTTGGAATTGGGCGATGCTATTCCTGAGTCCTTATACCAAACCATTGCTGAAATTATTGCCTTTGCCTGGTACTTAAAAGGCAAAGCGCCAAAGGGTTTCTATAACAAGTCACAGGCAGAGGATGCCACCTTATTGCTGCCGCACCATCCGCAACAGAATGGTGAGTAGATTGGCCGCTGAACACCTAGCTCAATAGCCCTGCCAACGGCTGATGTAAACGTGCTGAGTAGTACATCAGTGCAAAACACACCAGCGCCGCAGCGTAAGCCAACCAACGCACCGGCATGCTGTATTTGTTGCGAAAGGCAAACGCACCCAGCACTACATACAGCACTAACAAGATTAATTTAACCTGCAACCACGCGGCAGCCAGCGGTGCATAATCCAGAGCAATCAACAGCAACACAGCCGCCAGTAGTAAACAGCTATCAATAACGTAACTGAGGCGATTTACTTTTTTCTGTAATGCGCTGCCACTGCCTGCTAATAAAACCCATAAACCGCGTAACACAAACAAACTGCCACTTAACAGCACCAAGCTGATATGTATATTTTTAATCAGTACATAATGCTCAGCAAACATAGTGCCCCCTCACGGTCAACTGATAACGACCTTAGCAACCTTAATCCAACACACTCTCAGCACAGCCTCATGACTCTGCAAATATCTGGCTGCTCTTTTAGCGCAGCATTTACCTATGAGTCTACGACGTCAATCTCAATGCTTACTTGACTGAAAACATGGGAATTAAATAGACAGTGTTCTGATTAAAAAACCCGCACGCAGCGGGCTTACAAGCCTAACCGGACCCTCCGTTAGCGTGCCTGCAAATACGCATTGGCTTGCAGCAAGTGCCCTTCATCTAAGCCGCCAACCAAGGCTGCTAACTCTAGCTGATGAACAATCAACGACACCTTGGCATCCAGCAGTTCGAGCTGCATCTGCGCGACTGTATTTTCAGCATCTAAACGTTCTAAGGTGGTGTTATCACCCAACTCATGCCCTAAGCGTGTCGCCAAAAGGCGTTCTTGGCTAGCCTTTAAAGCTTTTTGCAGCGCCGTGACTTGCTGAGCATTGACCTGCACACCTAACCAAGCAGCACGGGTTTGTTGCTTAATCTGTTGGCGTAACATATCACCTTGAGCAAGGTTTTGATCTTGTAAGTGCAAGGCTTGCCGGTGCTTAGCACTGCGGTAACCCCCGGTAAAAATGGGCACATTGAGCTGCACACCGACCATCCAATCATCGGCTTTATTCAACGCTGAACCATAACGACCACTGCCATCCAGCTTCTCGTACCCTAAACGTCCAATCATATCCACGGTCGGACTGCTCCAACTGGAATACTGTGCAACCTGTTCGGCAGCAATACTGACGCCCTTATTATGCATTTGCAGTAAAGGGTTGAGTTGCAACGTTTCCGCCAACCAATCTGTCAGCGGGTCCAGCCTGGGTGCTGGCAAAGGGTCAAGCAATGGCACATTCAGCAAGTTGTCCGGTGCCTGCGCAGTCAAATCAGTAAAATCTGCCACCGCCAAGTCTTCTTGCATCTGTGCAGCCAGTACCTGAGCGTGCAAACCTTGCGCACGGGCTAAAGCTTCATAGGTATCAGTAACAGGGCGATCACCTAACTCAAAACGCGTTTGAGTTTCTTGTTGAATCATTTCAACTTGGTTCTGCTGCTGGGTTAAAAAACTGACGTTTTCTCGCGCTAAGACCACCGAAAAATAACGTTGCGCAACTTTCAGTATGAGATTTTGCTGTGCTGACTGCCACTGTAAATCAGCCACCTCAGCCGACAGCCGTAATTGACGACTCTCAGCTAAGCGCGCCCGATTTAATAGCGGTTGCTTAATCCCTACCCCATAACTGCTCAGGTTACCGCCACGAATCGAGGTATTAAACTCTACATCTTCTGAACTCATGCCCGGATTACCGCCCTCAGCTGGGGTAATAAACTGCGCACCTTGGGTGCTCGAGGTATGACCAGCCCGCCCCGCTGTCGCACTGACACCGATAGTGGGTAGCCATAAACTACGCGCTAGATTGCGCTGCTCAGCACCCGCCTCGACCGCGGCTTGCTCGGCTCGGTATTCAGGATCATGCCTAAGCGCTAAACGCCACGTATCCACTAGATCCAAAGGTTGAGCAACGCTTGCACTGTGCCACAACACAGCAACCAATAGTGCTCCCAGCGCAGAACGCTTACTTTTGCAGGTCAATCGAGGCATGGCTCGCAACTCCTTAACAGCCCGGTTTAATACCAATTTTGCGCAGCATTGTTTCCATCAAGCACCATTTGCTTAAGCCGCTTTGCAAGACGTTCGCTCCCACAAACAAGGTAAAAACCAACCACCACTGGCTGATAAAAAATGGGCTCGCCGGCGCGCCAAAAGCAACCGACAAAACAATAAAAACACCTGCGACGACGCGCACTACTTGCCATGAAGTCATGACGATTCTCCTGTTTCATTAAAGACACGAGGCTTGTTGCGATAGGCTGCATAATACAGCAATGGAATCACGACCAAAGTCAGCAAAGTCGAAACCAACACTCCAAAGAGTAGCGAAATAGCTAGGCCGTTAAAAATCGGGTCACTGAGAATAAAAAACCCACCAAACATGGTCGACACCCCGGTGAGGATAATCGGTTGTGCACGGGTAATCGCTGAGTTAATCACCGCCTGCTCAAGCGAGCGACCGGCTTTAACTTCTAAGTTAATAAAGTCCACCAGCAAGATGGAGTTACGCACAATAATGCCGGCCAGCGCGATCATGCCGATCATACTGGTCGCTGTGAACTGTGCACCGAGCAAGGCATGGCCTGGCATCACCCCGATAATGGTCAATGGAATTGGTGCCATAATCACCAAAGGCGTTAAGTAGGATGAAAAGTGTGCCACCACCAGTAAATAAATTAGCAAAATCCCCACTGCATAGGCTGCCCCCATATCGCGGAAGGTTTCATAGGTGATTTTCCATTCGCCATCCCATTTCAACGCATAGTTACGGTACGGGTCTTGCGGCTGGCTAATAAAGTACTCATCAATCGGCGTACCCGCTGGCGTGATGATCTCGGCAAGCGCAGCGCGCGAAGCAAAAATGCCATACAAGGGGCTGTCCAGCGCGCCGGCCATATCGGCCGTCACATAATGTACGGGCAGTAAATTTTTATGGTAAATCGGCTGTTCTTGCAGGGTATCAGTGATGGTTACCAGTTCTGCAATCGCTACCAAGTCATTATTAGCGGTGCGTACTTTAAGCTGCAATAATGTCGGCAAATCACCGTGCAATTCAGGACTTAATTGCAGGTAAGCCGACACTGGGTACTTGCTGCCATCATGCAGCCAAGTCGCAGACTCGCCATGCAAACCAGCGCGTAAGGTGCTGACAATATCGGCCTGGGTCACACCCAACTGACTGGCCTTCTGACGGTCAATCAGCAACAGCTTACGCGGTGCATCAGCAATCGCACTGTCATCAATATCAACCATGCCATCCACTTCGGCAAACACCGCACGCACGGCATCCCCCACAGCCTGACGCCCCTCTGCCGTTGGTCCATAAATCTCAGCCACCACTGGCGCTTGCACTGGCGGACCAGGTGGTACTTCGACAATTTTTACATTGGCGTTAAAGCGGCGCCCGATGTCTTGCAGAGCAGGACGTAAACGCGCAGCAATCGCATGGCTTTGCTCAGAGCGCTCGGACTTATCCACCAGATTGACTTGAATATCGCCACTTTCGCTAGTGCTGCGCAGATAATACTGGCGTACCAAACCATTAAAGTTAATGGGTGCCGCAGTGCCGGCATAGCTTTGATAATGAGTAACTTCTGGCACTGTGGCTAAATAGGCACCCAGTTCGCCAAGTACCGCCGACGTTTGCTCTAAGGGTGTACCGGCCGGCATATCAACGATAATTTGGAACTCGGACTTGTTATCAAATGGCAGCATTTTCAACAGTACCAAGCCGGACACAGGCAACATAATGGACAAGCCAATCAGCGCCATCACTCCAAGACCTAAGAAAAAGCGATTGAGGGTGCCGCGGCGCGGATCCAAAAACGGCTTAAAGATGCCTTCAAATAAACGTGTTAAAAATACCGTTAAACGATCGGTTTTTTGAGATGCTGACTCAGTAGGCTTAGTAGACTCCGTTGTTGCATGCTTAAGCCATAAACGCGATAACCATGGCGTCAAGGTAAAGGCAATCGCCAATGATAACAGCATGCCCATACTGGCATTAATGGGAATCGGACTCATATAGGGGCCCATCAAGCCCGACACAAACGCCATGGGTAGCAATGCCGCAATCACAGTGAAGGTCGCAAGAATGGTTGGACCGCCCACCTCATCGACGGCATAGGGGATAATTTCAGAGAGTTTTTTGCCTGGATTTAAGGCTTGATGTCGGTGAATATTTTCGACCACCACAACGGCATCATCGACCAAAATACCAATGGAGAAAATCAATGCAAACAATGAGACGCGGTTCAAGGTAAAGCCCCACGCCCATGAAGCAAATAACGTCGCGGCCAAGGTTAAACCTACCGCTACACCTAAAATTGCCGCTTCACGACGACCCAGAGTAAAAAACACCAAGGCTACAACTGATAAAGTCGCAAAAATTAATTCCTGAATCAGTTGCCGTGCTTTTTCGTTGGCGGTCGCGCCATAATCACGAACTTTCACCACAGTCACATCGTAAGGAATCAGGGTGTTTTCCAGCTCCACCACACGTTGCATTACCGCATCGGCAACATCATTAGCATTTTCACCCGATTTTTTTGTCACCGTCAGGGTGATCGCTGGATACGCCTGCGCATCCTCACCGACAGTGCCATAGCGCACGTAATTACTGGGCTGCAGTGGCCCATCACTGACCGTAGCCACATCACTTAAATAAATGGCACGACCATCCTGCACAGCAACAACAAGCTGAGCAACCTCTTGCGCATTACTTAAAAAGCGCCCAGCATCAATCTGCACCTGTGTATTACCACGCACCAGACTGCCCACTGGCAAACCTAGGTTGGCCGACTGCAAGGTGGCGCGCAAATCATTTACCGTAAGCCCCAAGGCGCTTAAACGCTCGGGCTGCAGATCAACCCGTACAGCACGCCCCGGCCCACCAATGCTACGCACCTCACGCGTGCCCGGCACGCGTTTGAGCTCAATCTCAATACTGTGCGCTATGCGCTCTAAGTCATAGGCGCCAGAGTCTGTTGCAGTGCTGTACAGGGTCACTGCAACAATCGGCACATCATCAATACCCATCGGCCTTGTAATGGGTGCTAAAACGCCTAAATCTCTAGGCAGCCACTGCTCATTGGAACGCAAGGTGTCGTGCAAATTGACCAATGCATCATTGCGCGGTACGCCCACTTCAAATTGTACCGTGAGCACAGCCATACCCGGCTGTGACACCGACATCACATGCTCTACGCCAGTCATCTGCGCTAGCACTTGCTCGGCAGGCGTTGCCACCATGCTTTCCACGTCACGCACCGAAGCACCGGGGAACGGAATAATCACGTTAGCCATGGTCACATTAATTTGCGGTTCTTCTTCTTGCGGCGTCACTAAAATAGCAAAGATACCCAGCAATAAGGCTAACAGTGCCAATAACGGAGTAATTTGTGCCGACTGAAATGCCGCGGCAATACGGCCAGATAGACCCAGATCAGGACGCATGCTTACTCCTTACTAATGGCATGGAGATCAAGAAGAACGCGCTCACCTTCAGTTAAACCACTGCGTACTTCCACGTGATCGTTGTCAGTTGCACCTAGGCGAACCTGCCTTAATAGTGGCTTGTGCTGCTCGCTAAGGACATAGACGGCGGTCAGTTCTGCACGTTGAATCACTGCAGCTTTTGGAATAAATAAACGTTGATCTTGCCCTTCTACTGCAGCGTGCTGCAATACAACTTTGACATGCTGGCCAGGGAATAAATGCCCGAGCTCATTGGCCACACCAATGCGCAAACGCACTGTATGCGTGGCACGATCTGCTGTAGGTAAAACCTGTATATTTTCTACGGTCAAAGCGCGTTGTTGATGCAGTACACGCAGAGCTGCTGTATCTTTTTCAGAAAAATTTGCCTGTTCAGCCGCGGCAACCGGAACCGCAACACTGACGCGCAATATTTTTGGATCAAACAATGACAGCAACGGCATGCCCGGCATGGCCATATCACCTTGCATCGCAGGGACATCAATGACTACTGCATCGTAGGGCGCGCGGATAATAAAGAAATCAGTGGTCACTTGCGCTGCTTGCGCTTGCGCTTGTTGCGCTTTGAGCTGCGCCGCTGCTGCATGCTGCTGGGCTTGCACACGTTCTAAAGCCGCTTGACTGATGTAGTTTCTAGCAAACAACTGCTTTTGCCGCTGTAACTCTTGGGTCAAGGCATGCAGCTCTGCGCGTACTGCATCAACTTGCGCAGTCATAGCCGCTTGCTGTTGTTTAGCATGGGTAGCGTCGATGCGCAGTAACACTTGGCCAGCGCGTACCTGATCACCAGCACTGACTGCAATCTGCTCAATCTCACCAGCCACTTGCGCTGCGATAGAGGTTTCTGTCACCGCCTCAACATAGCCCTCATACACTGCACTAGCGGCTGCAGAGCCACGAGTAACCTCAGCCGTTGCGGGTTCCTGCGCAATAGCACACAGGCTTATCAGCACACCTGCAAATGCAAGAAAAATCTGTCTTATTATTCTCACCGGCACACCCTCAACTCATACTTTACAAGATTCTTAAGTGATTATGTAACCAGTCTTCTAGATAAGCAAGCAGCAGCGTCACAGAGCAATTTATAGCGCATAAAAAAATCGCTAGTAATGCGTCGTTGCGTACCACACGCGAGACGCTGTGCAGATAAAAAAATCAATAATAAGAAAACTAAAATTGTTGTTAAATCGCTAACTCAGCAAATGAGCAAACCGGTAAATTTACTTAAACAACGCCTGATTTATGATCGCTGAGTAGACATATTAGCGCACAGCATTTTCTCCATGCGGACTAAGATTTGGTGACCAGCAGAGTACTTAGCAGCGCAGAACTCACCAGAACACCAAGACCTGCGTAAGCAGCACGTCCTCAAGACAGTGGACTTTGCGTGTGTTTTCAACAATAATTCGGATTATTTTGCCAAGATAATTAAACAACGCCCAGAAAAACTGAGCTCTTGTAGTCCCGTCGATAAAAAAAGACATAAAAAAGCCCCAATTAAGGGGCTATTTTATTGCTCAGGCTTTAAAGCCTTTAGATGGTGCGGACAGAGAGACTCGAACTCTCACACCTCGCGGCGCCAGAACCTAAATCTGGTGTGTCTACCAATTCCACCACGTCCGCAGTCAATCTACACACAAAACAAATTAATTTGCTTTGTTAAATATGGGGTGGACGATGGGTTTCGAACCCACGACACCGGGAATCACAATCCCGTGCTCTACCAACTGAGCTACGCCCACCATATTACGCTGTGCATACTACATGTAACTTATCTCACTTACCAGCATCGCCTAATGGCGCGCCCGGCAGGATTCGAACCTGCGACCACCCGCTTAGAAGGCGGGTGCTCTATCCGACTGAGCTACGGGCGCTTGCTGTCGTTACTTATAATAAGCAACTGACTCAAGGCTCGATCACTGTCCAATTTTATTTGTTCAGCTTTCGTATCCAGCTTCAGGCCGTACTGGGTAAGCGGGACGAATCTTACCGAGGAGCCCCGTACTCGTCAACCATTATTTGCAAAAGAATCAATTAGATAGTGAATATTGATGAAATAGACCTCATGCATCTTTGCCCCATGCTGTCGGTCATGCGAGAATACCCACCATCTTTTTACTTAAATTAGTATGGCTCATAACCTCATGACAGCACAATTGATTGATGGCAAACAAATCGCCGCAGATATTCGCAAAAATATCACCCAGCAAGTACAGGACCGTCTCGCCCAAGGTTTACGTGTTCCAGGCTTAGCGGTCATTTTAGTGGGTAACGATCCCGCGTCTGAGGTGTATGTCGCGCATAAGCGTAAAGACTGCGAGCAAGTTGGCTTTCAGTCACAAGCCTACGATTTACCGGCTACCACCACGCAAACAGAACTGCTTGATTTAATTGACACCCTCAATGCTGATGACAGTGTTGACGGTATTTTAGTGCAACTACCACTGCCCGCACATTTGGATTCATCTTTGCTGCTTGAGCGTATCAGCCCCTATAAGGATGTCGATGGCTTCCACCCCTATAACGTCGGTCGTCTAGCACAGCGTATGCCACTGCTACGCTCTTGCACTCCCAAAGGTATCATGACCTTACTTGAGCATACTGGCGTTGATTTGCACGGTTTAGATGCTGTCATCGTTGGTGCCTCTAATATTGTTGGTCGTCCAATGGCGCTTGAACTGTTATTAGCCGGCTGCACGACAACCATTACCCACCGTTTCACTGAAAATCTAGAAGCCCACGTGCGCCGCGCTGACCTGGTTGTGGTTGCCGTCGGTATTCCTGACTTGGTTAAAGGCGAGTGGATTAAGCCCGGCGCGATTGTCATCGACGTTGGTATTAACCGCCAAGCCAATGGCAAGCTAATTGGTGACGTGGGTTTTGATGCAGCACTGGAACGCGCCGCATGGATCACCCCAGTACCCGGTGGTGTCGGCCCAATGACCCGCGCCTGCCTATTAGAGAACACCTTGCAGGCCTGCGAGCAAGCAGAACAGTAAACACTGGCACGACACTCCATACGCACGCTCTGCTAGCTTTTACCTTTGTCTTTGCTTTACTGGCGAGTGCGGTGCATGCCGTACTTCGGAATTAGTATTTGCCCGTGAAGATTTTAAAAGCTCGTGCGGTGCATGCCGTATTTCGGGGTAGGTGTTTATCCGTCGATGAGCCCGTCCGGGGCTCAACTCCGGCGCGTGCCATCCATGGCTCGCTCATCACACCAACCCCGAAGCACTCGTTGATCAGCGGAGCAGTTACGAGCATCTGTATAAGGCTCGTCTAATCCTGAAAATCTTGAGTTAATCAAATGAGCTGCTGGCATTTACGCGCTGCAGCAGGTGCACATATTGCTCAATGCTTTTGCCTTAAAAATAGCCGTGCTACAGACATGAAAACAACATCAATGATCAACGAGTACCGTGCGGGTGACGTGGCAAGCGCGCCATGGATGGTGCGCGCCCGAATCGGGTCAGGAAGACCCGTTGAGGGAAGAACGGCACTTGCACGGTGCGACAATCTCAGATAATGCCTAATGCTTTTGAATGACTATCTTGCTGGCATGTACGCGGCATACCGTACTTCGGAATTGGTGTTTGTCCGTCGATGAACCCATCCAGGGTTCAACTCCGGCGCTTCGCCATCCTTGGCTCGCTCATCACACCAACCCCGAAGCACTCGTTAACCAACGGCGCTGTTAGAACTATTTATATAAGGTGCATTCAGAGAAGAACGGCATTGGCAGGAGACGGCACAAAGTAATGCCTGATACCCTTGAGTACCATTCATAAGCAGCACAGAAAAACTGTTATAAACACTTCTTAAGCATGGCGTTAATCTTCTGCGCACGCGGGTCCATCATGACACTAGCACCAAGGCTGTTACTGACAAAGGCAACACTCACCTCACGCTCAGGGTCAGCACAGCCTAAGGTCCCTCCCGCCCCTGGGTGACCAAAGCTGCGCGCACCTAAAGCGTAACTGGCCGGCAACTGATCGGCTTGCTCAAGCATGCAGCCCAAACCAAAGCGCGTTTGTGTCAACAAGGTTAAATCCATACCAGCGCTGTGCTCTTTAAGCATTTCATTGAGCATTTCAGTGTTTAGCAGTTTCCCCTGAAGCAAACCCGTATAAAAACCCGCAAGACCGCGTGCCGTACTGTGCGCATTGGCCGCTGGTTGTTGCATACGGCGCCATTCAATCTTATTGGTACTGGTTAACATCGACGGCGGATTATTAAAGGCTTTGGCAGTCATCCCAGACGGGGCACTGCCTATAGCTTTCATCAGGCGCAACGACGCCGCATCGGCCACCACACCCTTCATTCGCATCACATCACCCACCCGTGATAGCTCTTGCTCTGTTAGCCCCAAATGCAAATCCAGTTGCAGTGGCTGAGCAATACGCTGCGCAATCGCCTCACCCGGTTCACAGCCGTCAACACGACGAATTAGCTCACCCACCAGCCAGCCATAGGTCATCGGGGCATAACCATGGGCACTGCCCGGCGTCCACCAAGGCGGGGTATTTTGTACGGCATCAACCATCTGCGACCAGTCAAATAACGCCTCAGGCGCTAGCAGTTCAAGCACTGCAGGCAGCCCCGCTTGATGACTTAAAACATGGCGCAGAGTTATCTGTTGTTTACCCTGCGCAGCAAACTCAGGCCAATATTCCACTAGCGCTGTATCCAGTTGCAAACGTCCTTCCGCCACCAACTGCAGCAGCACCACAGCGGCCACCGGTTTACCACTGGAAAAGATATTGATCAGCGTGTCGCGCTGCCAGAGTTGCTCACCATGGCGATCGGTCACCCCGCCCCAAACATCCAACACGGTTTCCCCAGCAACTTGCACGCATAAGGATGCACCGCGCTGCTCAGGCTCTTCTAATATTTGCGTGAATACATCAAGAACGCTCGAAAATGCACTGTCACTGCTGCCATCGATATGCATGCTGACCTCTATTTATAACTGTAATACGTTAATCAATTTGACGCCGAAATGGCGGTAAGGAATTTAAAATCGCTTTGCCGTAACGCTGCGTCACTAAACGCCGATCCAATAAAGTAATGCTACCGGTATCTTGCTCATTACGCAGCAAACGCCCACAGGCCTGAATCAAACGCAGCGAGGCATCCGGCACCGCTATTTCCATAAACGGATTACCACCACGCGCTTCAATCCACTCCGATAATGCTGCTTCGACTGGATCGTCAGGCACGGCAAAAGGAATTTTCGCAATCACCACGTGCTGACAATAAGCGCCAGGCAAGTCGATGCCCTCAGCAAAACTGGCTAAGCCAAACAGCACGCTGACACGGTCTTTATCAATCTGCGCTTTATGTTTAGCTAAGGTCTCTTGACGCGACAAACCACCCTGAATTAACACCCGCTTGCGCCATTCCGCATCCACTCCAGAGAACACATCTTGCATTTGTCGTCGCGATGAAAACAACACCAAACTGCCTTGCGCACCCTCTATAATACCCGGTAAATCGCGGATAATCGCCTGTGTATGCGCATCAGCATCACGTGGATCAGCGCGTAAATCGGGCACGCGTAACACACCAGCCTCAGCATATTTAAAGGGACTGGGCACCACAGCTTTTTTCGCATCAAAAGGTAAACCAGCACGCATATTAAAACGATCAAAGGTGCCCAGCGCCGTTAAGGTTGCCGAGGTCACTAGCGCACCATGGGCAACATTCCATAAATGTCGGCGCAAGGTTTCGGCAGCCAAAATAGGACTGGCATTAACATCAATATCAAACGCCCCGCCACTATCAGCAAGCGACAACCAGCGCGCCATTGGCGGGCTTTTCTCTGGGTCTTCGGCAGTAAAGGCTGTCCATAATTCTTGATTATTTTGCGCACGTGCTAACAAACTACCAAACAGAGGGTACCATTCTTCGGCCTGATGACTGGGCACACCTAAACCCGGCTCGTCATCCATGGCTTTTTTCAATAGCTCAGTCACGCGACTAAAAATATCAGTTAAGCGGGCAAATTCTTTTTTTAGCTCAACGCCCAACTCTCGCATTTCATTAGGAATCACCCCGCCAACAAAGCGATAACGTGGCTTTTCATAACTATCAGGATCGCTATTGGGGCGAAACTCCGCAAGCTGTTCGCAAAAAGTAAACATAAACTGCATTTGCGTGCGCAAGCTTTTTGCCAGTTCTGGCACCGGCTCCAGCAAGCGACCAAAATCACCGGGTAAAGGATTTTGCGCCAATAAGCGGGTCAGGTTTTTATCTACTTGCACTAACCAATCTGCAGTGGAACGCAAACGGGTAAAGTGAGCAAAGTGGCCAATGGCTTTATCAGGCAAGTGATGGCCTTCATCAAACACATAAATGGTTTCGCGCGGATCAGGCAACACTGCGCCACCACCCAGCGCTAAATCCGCCAAAACCATATCGTGATTGGTGACGATTACATCCACCTTGGTCATACCTTCGCGAGCCTTATAAAAAGAGCACTGCTGAAAGTTAGCGCAATGGCGGCCTGTACACTGAGTATGATCAGTTGTGACCCGCGACCAAGTCACATCTTCAAGCACCTGCGGCCAGCTATCACGATCACCGTCCCAGCGGTTGCTGGCCAGCTGATTAATCATTTCGCTAAACAGCTTTTCACTGTCGCTGTCCACTTCGATATGAAAACCATCATCGGCAAATAACTGTGCAGTGGCCTGCTCTGCCTCTCCATGCTGAGATATTGCATCTAATTTAGATAAGCACAAATAGCGGCCACGGCCTTTAGCTAAGGCATAGGTAAAACTCAAACCACTGTTTTTAATGATATCGGGTAAATCTTTATCAACGATTTGCTCTTGCAGCGCCACCGTCGCTGTGGCGATGACCAAGCGCTTACCCGCAGCACGCGCCGCTGGGATGGCGGCCAAGCTGTAGGCCACAGTCTTGCCTGTTCCCGTACCGGCTTCAATAGCCAGTACAGCTGGCTCGCCAGAACGTTTGCCCTCGTCATCGACAGCAATACAGCCTAAGGCTTTAGCAACCTCAGCAATCATTAAGCGCTGACCATAACGTGCCTTGAGGCCTTTCTTGTCCAAAAAGCGTGTATAGGCGCTTTGAATGGTGTTTTTTAATTCATCGCTGAGCATGCTGCTTCCACTTAATCGAGCTGTATGTTTGTTCAGTGCCTGTTAAAAACCTATAATAGCCTGC
>Ga0265293_10010290_pt1 | contig 13115 bp, 15 predicted proteins | sample Munlanlewell138R_FD_192505 | JGI IMG/M metagenome (GOLD analysis project Ga0265293, IMG submission 192505) | Leachate microbial communities from a municipal landfill in Southern Ontario, Canada - Leachate well 138R | ecosystem: Engineered > Solid waste > Landfill > Unclassified | place: Canada... | reverse complement strand
TTGACACTTCTCTCTTATCTCTTTTTCTTTCTCGCTCTTCTTTCGTTGGTGGCGACCTGGAAAACCGAGCTAGTGTTGCCCCTGGCACTTCGGATTCCTGTTTTTCGAGCCACCCTGGTGCGTGCGGACCAGGCCCTCTGGGCCAGAGCGGTGGGCTCTTTCCTGCAGGCTGGTCACACCCTTTCCGAGGCGATCCTGGCTTGTCAGGAGGTGCCCTGGAGTTCTGAACTGCGCCAACAGTTGGCCCTTATCCCGGAGAGGCTGGCGGCGGGAGACCTTTTGAGCAAGGCCTTAAGTGAACGTGATTTGATCGATCCTCAGTTGCGCTGGTCAGTGACCGCGGGGGAGTCCAAGGAAGATCTCTCGGCAACCCTGTTTTATGCGGCCGAGCAGTTGGAGCATCGATTGAGCGATCAGGTTCAGGCCTTCTTCCTGTTCCTGCAACCTCTTGCCGTTGCGGGTGTCGGGTTATCGACGGCACTGGTTCTAGGAACGTTTTGGTTTGCGTTCTATCACTACAGTTGGAATCTGACGATCTGATTCCCGAGGACCTGCAAAAGCACCTCATTCCACCAGACTCCTTTGACACTCGCCCGGTGGTCGCTTATCTGGTGCGTTTCGCTCTGGCTCACGGTGCCAGCGACATTCACTTGAGCCCAATGCCTGACAGAGTGGAGGTGGCACTCCGAATCGACGGGGTACTAAGACACCAGTTCGATATACCCGTGGAGATTCACCGGCGGCTGGTGGTGGGGCTGAAAAATCAAGCCAAGCTCGTGAGCTATAAGCGTTCGACCCCTCAAGACGGGGCCATGCAAGTCGAAGGGTGTGATGTGAGGATCGCCACCTCTCCAACGATGCACGGTGAAAGAGTTGTGGCACGCCTTCTTTTTCAAGTGAGTGAACCAAAGAATCTCTCGAATCTAGGTTTCACCACAAGAGAGTTGAAAACGCTGGAGAGCCTGGTCGACCGGCCGCAGGGGCTCTTCTTGGCTACCGGGCCTGCCGGAAGTGGAAAAACCACGACTCTGGTTTCCTTGATGATACGCCTGGTAGAGATGCGCAAAGCTCGCCTTTCCAATGACGCCAGCTATCGAAGCTCGGTGGTCACTTTGGAAGACCCGGTGGAATACGTGGTCCCGTACTTTCATCAGACTTCCATTCACGCGAAATCGGGGATGACGTTTAGCGAAGGGCTGCGTTCTATTCTCCGGCAGGACCCAGAGTTAATTCTGGTGGGAGAAATCAGAGATCGAGAAACCGCTCAGGCGGTGGTTCAGGCCGGACTCTCCGGGCACGTTGTGTTTTCTTCGCTCCACGCCAATGATACAGCAGGTGTAGTGCCGCGTTTGTTGGAGCTGGGTGTTGAGCCTTATCAGCTCAGTGCCGCCCTCAGCGGTATTGTTTGCCAGAGGCTGGTGCGGCTGCTCTGCGGGGAGTGTAAAGTACCGGATGGAGAGTTTTTCGAGTCTCGAGGCTGTCCCAAGTGTTTGGGAAGCGGCTATCTGGGTCGGGCCGCCGTACCGGAGATCTTGAAAGTGACCGAAGAGTTCCAGGACCTCATCCTCCAGCGAGCGTCTCTCAAGCTACTGCGCCGGCAAGCCCAAGCCGGAGGCACACTCTCCTTGGAGGAGAGTGCTCAATATCGAGTCAAGGAAGGGCTCACGAGTAAGGCGGAAGTCCTGCGGGTGATCGGGGGAAGTCGTGATCGACCACCCGAAAAATCGGGAGTTGCAGCGCATCCGCCAGGCTCTACTGCTCTTTGACCCAGCCGATCTCTCGTAGAGGTTTTCCGGAGAGGAGATTGGCGGCGATCTTCTCCAGGGAAACGCCCTTGGTTTCCGGGACAAACAGAACGAAGAAGATGAAGAACAAAATCTCCATCCCGCCGTACAAGAAAAAGGTGTTGGACGGGCCCAGTCCGTTGAGGAGCTTCAGGAAGGTGATTCCCACGATGCCGTTGACGATCCAGTTGGTGGCCGTGGAAACGGTAATCCCGAAGTCCCGACCGTTGAGAGGGTAGATCTCCGAGCACAGGATCCACACGATGGGCCCGGCGCTCATGGCAAATCCGATCAAAAAGACGATCAGACCACCCACCGCGAGATAAGAAGCGTTTTCCATCCCAAAAGCCGCACCGACCGCTCCCATGGAGAGCCCCATGGTCACAAAGCCCGCGTACATGATCGGCTTGCGACCCCAGCGATCCACGAAAGCGATGGCGATGAAGGTGGAGAGCACGTTGACCAGTCCCAGGACCACTGTTCCCCAGAGCTGTTGCTCGCTGGAAGCAAAGCCCGCGGTCTCCAGGATCCGTGGTGCGTAATACATGATCACGTTGATCCCGGTGAGTTGCTGGATCACCTGTAGACCGACACCCAGATAGACAGCCCGGCGAAAGTGGGGGTTTTGTTTAAACAGACTGAAGCCGTTCTGAGGCACCTTCATGTCCTCTTTGATGGCCTCGATCTCCCCTTCGATCTCTTCCGGAAGCGAGCGGATGCGAGTCAAAACCTCCCGAGCCTCTTGCTCTTTGCCTTTTAGGAGAAGCCAGCGGGGGCTGCGGGGTAAGGTGAGAACAGCCATGGCCATGGCGGCAGCCGGTATGACCAGGATGCCCAGCATCCACCGCCAGTGTCCGCCTTGCTCGCCACCGATCACCGCGTACTCCGCGAAGTAAGTGTCGCTGATGAAGGCCACGAGAATTCCGATGGTGATCATGAGTTGATACATACTCACCATTCCGCCCCGGAGCCGCTGAGGGGCGACTTCAGAGAGGTACAAAGGGGCCACGAAGGAGGCGATTCCAACTGCCAACCCCAGGAAAAATCTCATGGCAATCAGGACGTTGGGACTGGGGGCCAGGGCACAGCCGATGGAACCAAGGATGAAAATAATGGCCGACAGCATCAAGGTGCGCTTTCGCCCCATCGAAGATGAGATCCAGCCGCAGCCAATCGCGCCGAAGGTGGCTCCGAAAAGCAGCGCGCTGACAATGTATTCCAGAACCTGGTCGGTCACTTGGTAGCCCTGAGCTTCGTATTCGACCTGCAAAAACTGCTGTGCCCCGCTGATCACCCCTACGTCCAAGCCGAACAGCAGCCCCGCCGTGGCCGCGGCAAAAGCCACGATATAGACGATAGGCTTGACCGGTCCTGAAGGAACCTCTACTGAATCACTGGAGACACCACCACCGGCCAAACTAAAATCTCAACTCTCAATCTTTGTTGGGCGCCCGCCTGCACACACACCAACGATTGTCTTCACGTTCTAAGACGAATTTCCTAGGAAAGTGAGATTAGACTTCGTTCACCACGTAACCATTGGCATCAAAAAGTTTGAGCTGGGCGTCTCCTCGGGCCGATAGCGAGAGGCTCACTCGTAAGTTGCCGGCTTCGTCGGTTAGGCGTAATGAGGCGTTGTCAGTTTTGTCGAACCCAATCTCGACTTTAGATTTTCGGCCACCGTGTAAACTGAATTTGGGTTGCTGGGTGGCTCTATCGACATCAAGATTGGCTTTCATTCGACCATCCCTTACAAGAGCGATGGTGGGGTTCTGGTCCGGGTCAAGACCCAGCAGTACTCCCATTTTTCCTGCATCATCGTGAAAGGTGAGGGCCACCGCCCCACCCGCGGCGCATTGAAATTGAGCCCTGGTTAGTCCTTCGGTGTCGGTGAGGACAAACTTGTTCGCTCGGATTTCCGGCTCGCTGGGCTTTTTTTTGTCAGATGAAGCAACTTCGATAATGAGTTGCTGGGGTTTTTTCTTTCCAAACATAATGATCCTCAATTATCAAGTTTCGAGATCCGTATTCTCAGGCCTTCCGATAAGATCTCGGGTCCAAAGACCAAAGTTTAACGTTTTTGTGGCGTTCAGAAGATAAGGTCTTAGCAACGAAAGATTGACGACCACTCACAACTTACTCCAAGCACCTGCTCACTCGGGTGCTTTTTTTTCTTCTTACCCCCCCGGGCCGATCGGATAGGCCGGTTCTATCTTGTGGTGTCCCATGATCGCGGGCTTTGTCTTCTACAATGAAGCCGGAGATCATTACCATGGAAGACCAGAAAAAGAAATTGATTAAGAAGATAAAATCGCGCAAGCAGCGTGATGAAGTGACGGTAGCGGGCGAAAGCTCTTTCCCAGCCAGCGATCCACCGGCGTACTGGGCCTCTGCACCCAAGGAGAAGCCTTCAGAAACTCGGGATCCTGAGCCGAGTGATTCGTGATTGCTTATGCTACCCGAATTGATTGTACTGAGCTTTCCGACGACCTTTGGGGCTAGTAAGTTCCTGGAGGCCATGGTGCCGTTGCACGAGGAGCACCTGATCCGGATCGAGGATGCTGCCATCGCTGTTAAGAATGCCGATGGGCGGGTTCGAGGTGGGGTGCGCCAGGAGATGGCCGTGCACGGCTTATTGAGCGGATCGATCTGGGGTACCCTGACCGGGGCCCTTTTTCTGGAGCCTTTCCTGGGGATGGTCCTGGGTGGCCTCATCGGTATGTTTACCGGCGGACTGCTGAGCCAGGCCCACAACGGGATCAACTCTCGAGTTGTCGCGGGTCTGGCGGACCGAGCCCTGGAACCGAACAGTTCGGCACTCTTCTTGTTGGTTTCGAAGCTCACCCTGGACAAAGTGGTGGAGCGCACGGTTGATCACGACGCCACCATCGTCCGAACCTCGTTCTCGCATCAGGAGGAGCGACAGTTTCGTAACGCCTGGAAAGCCGTGCGGCAAGAGGGAGCTTTAGCCTTGCGGGACTCCCGCACGACCAGAATCTTGGATGAAGAACGAAAAGTGATAACGAAATTTTAACAACATTGAAACATGTTGGTTTTATAATGGAAGGTGCAGACCATGAGGGTAGAACCTTTCAAAAAATCGGGCGAAGTAAAACCCACCGACAAAGTGAGTAAGATTGAGCGTGGAGAGACCTCGCCCAAGACCACCAAGTTTGTTAAACGCGATGATGGTAGCCTGGTGAAACTCCGAAGAGTAAGGCGCAAGAAGAGCCCGGCGGAAGCTGCCGCCCGCCCCGCCCATCCTGAACAGCTTCAGACCCCCAGGGGGGTGACCACCACCTCCGAATTGGGCAAGCCCGCCCCTATTCAGGCTAAGCCTGAGGCCATCTACGCCAAGAAGGGGCGCTACCGCTCCATCACCCCCGGCACGGCAAACCTGGTGAAAAAAGCTACCCCGCCGCCCCATGCTCGCCCGTTGCACACCAAGGAGACCGTACTTTAGAGCTGGATTTCGCCAGTTTCGCATCCGAAAACTGATCGAAATGTTAACACCCACGAAATATTTTTTACAAGACCGTAAGCTTTTTTATTGAAATCATCGTGCCCATGGTTGTATTCTTTAAGAGTGAGGCACCTGACTACCACAAAAATGCTCCGCAAGGGACGCGGCTCGGCAAAACGCCTGAGCGACGAGCAGTCCAAGTTCACCTTGGCGAAGGCCAGGGTCCTGGCCACAACCGAATTGATGCAGCGCAGTGGAATCAATTCAGCCGCCACCTACGCTATGGACGGGCACTCCGTGGACCTCTCCGAAGAACTGGTCGAACAGAAGCCTTCCATCGTAAGCAGTCAGGATTGGGACACCGCAGAGCAGAAGCCGGTCAAAAGTCCCTCAGCCAACTCCGGAACCATTCGGGTTTGCTGGCAATGTCCCGAAGTGAGTACAGTTTTTTCTCACCGACAGAGCACTAGGAACTAGCTTTCTCGAGAATAGATTCGGCCTTATCCAGGGCGCTCAGAAGTTCCTGGCCTCCCTCCGCCGGAACGAGTTCCCGCGCCTTCTCCAGGTTGCCCTGGGCTATTCCCGGGCGGCCCAACTCGGTAAACGTCAGGGCCCGGTCGTGAAGGCACCAGGCTTCTTTGTCGGTCCCTCTCCACTTGTGCTCTACCAGAAGGTATTCCTGATCGTTCAGGGCATCCTGGGCTTTGAGGTAATCGCCTCGGCGAGCGAGCACGTGGGCCAGGACCCCGTAGAGGCGAAACAGTCCCTCGACGTTCTCGTTTCTCTTCAGAGTCAGAATTTCCACCCGCAGGCGGTTTTCGCTCCACTCCAGGTCATTTTCGTCTATCAGATCTTGAAACATTCCGTGCTCCCTTGCAGCCATCCAGGCCAGGCCTTATACTCCCAGGGTCCTGAGAGATCCCGACTATAGCCTTCGTGAAGACACATTACAACAAAAAAAGAGCCCGGGCCGATGAAATCCTGGAAGAAGGTGCTTTCGAGCAGACCGCTTTGCTAGAGGGTTTTTGCCGGCGCTTGTGCGCCGCGCCTTTTATAACAAAGCCGGACACCATTGCCCTCTGGCTGGAGTTGTGGCCCCATTTTAGTGACCAAGAGCGTCAATTGTTGACCGTTCTGCCGGACCCTTGCTTGAAACACGTGGAGAGTCGGATGGGGAAGGACAAGAGGGCAGAGCAGTTGCGGAGCGGGGCGAAACGTCTGATAGATCACGACTCCCGTCTTTTCTTAGAAGGGTTGCGGCTCTTTCCCCACGCGGTATGCCGAACGGCTGAGGCGATCGGGCCCCTGGATGGCAAGAGTTGGAGCGGCCTGGAAAAAGAGCTGAGAAACCATCGCCTCTGGTTGGTGAAGTCGGGGTCTTCGGAGGAAGAGTTTTGGCAGGCCGCTGAATTGCTTCAGGACCATCGTGAGTTGCCCCAACCGGTCCTGGACTTTCTCGATCATGAGAGACCGAAGGAGAATGCTCCGGTCCAGGAGTTCCAGGCCTCCCTTACCAACTACCTCTTGCGGGCGCGCATTGAAAAGGTTCGGCTTGCTGCCTACCAGCGACTGCGTTGCCACCATCCGGTCGGCTCAAACCAATGAATGTTTCGAGGGATGAACGAAGCGGTTTTCCGTATCTTGAGTCATCTTTTTGAAGGAGCCGAAGAGCTGGTCTGGGTTTTTTACCAGGTCCAGAGCGTCCGGTTCGGCATCGCCCTCTTCAAAGGTTTTTAGGATCTCGTAGACGGTGTTGCGCTGGACCGGCTCTCTTCCGGCGGCGCGGATGAGAGCGCGTAGGCGACCCGGCGAGAGGAGTTGGCCGTGAGAGGCTCCGGCGGCGGTAGAAATACTCTCGTTGATCAAGGTTCCTCCCAGATCATTGCACCCGGAAGTTAGCAGCAAAGAGGCGAGCTTTTCCCCTTCCTTGACCCAGGACGCCTGGATGTTTCGAAAGGTTGCTCCCAGCAAAATTCGAGCCAACGCGTGGACATGGATGACGTCGTGGCCGGAGGGTCCGAGCCGGCGATCTTTCATCTCTTCCATGAAGCTCAGTGGTGCTTCCTGATAGACGAAGCCGAGGGGCACGAACTCGGTGAAACCACCGGTGTGATGCTGGATCTCTCGCAGAGTCAGCATGTGATCCACCCAATGGGTTTTAGTTTCGATGTGTCCAAACATCATGGTGGAAGTGGTGCGAAGCCCAGTCTGGTGAGCCTCGCCGATGATCTCTTTCCATTGAGTCACGCTTATCCGCCCCGGAGCCAGTCGGTCGCGGATCTCTTGATCCAGCACCTCGGCCGAGGTGCCCGGCAGGGTGTCCAGCCCGGCCTTTTTGAGTTCCTCAAGGTACTCCCGGGTGCTGCACCTGGAACGGACCGCTCCGTACAACACCTCTTCAGGAGAAAAGGCGTGAAGATGGATATGGGGAAAGCGCTCTTTCACCGCTCGCGTCAGCTTGATATAAAGGTCACCCTCCATCTTGGGGGGTAGGCCGGCCTGGATACAGACTTCGGTGGCTCCGTACCTCTCGGCCTGGGCCACCCGCTCCAGGACCTGCTCGGTATTTAAGAAGTAGCCCTCTTCATTTCGGTGGTCCCGGCTGAAGGCGCAGAAGCGGCACGACTTGATGCAGACGTTGGTAAAATTGATGTTGCGATTGACCACGTAGCTCACCTGCGGTCCGCACTGCTGCTCCCTTAACTGGTCGGCCACCAGAGCCAGCATGCCGACCTGGCGGGGGGTGACCCTGGTCAGGGCAAGTGCCTGCTCGCGATTGAGCTCGCCTCCGGAAAGGGCAAGGCCCAGGGATTCTCGTTGGAGAGGGTTGAATTCGTCAAAGGGGTGTCGCACAGGTTGCTCCTAAATGTCGCTGCAAGTGGGGCTGCAGCAAGGGGTCGATCCATTCCTCGGATTCCAGGTATTCTGGATAGACTGGTAGGCGTGCCTCCAGACTAAATCCCTCCTGCAAGCACACGGCTTCCAGATCACGCAGGTGGGGCCAGGGTGCCTCCGGATTAATGAAGTCGCAGGTGAGAGGGCTGATGCCGCCCCAATCGTTGATGCCGGCCTGGATGAGTCTGGCGTGACCTTCGGGGGTCAAGTTGGGGGGAGCTTGGAGGTTCATGTCCGGCAGCATCAGGCGGGCTACCGCCACGGTTCGAAGGAGTTCCTCATCGCTGACTTCCGGGAAATCAGCCATTCGTGTGCCGTCTTTGGCTCGAAAGATCTGAATGATGACTTCCTGGATGTGTCCGTACTTTTGGTGGAGAGCTTTGATGGCGAGCAGAGTTTCTACCCGCTCCTCGATGGTTTCTCCGATGCCCACCAGCAAGCCCGTGGTGAAAGGAATTTTCAGCTTGCCAGCGTTTTCGAGCATCTCCAGTCTGCGGGCCGGTCGCTTGGTTGGTGCACTCTGATGCGGACCACCCACCCCGCAGAGTCGCTCCGAGACGTTCTCCAGCATGAGGCCCATGCTCACGTTGCTCGGACGCAGCGAGAGCATCTCTTCGGAGGAAAGAAGTCCCGCGTTGGTGTGAGGGAGCAGACCCTCGGCGAGACAGAGCTCGCTCACCTCCACCAGATACTCCGTGGTGCTGCGAAACCCCCAATCTCCCAGCAATTTGCGATAGCTGGGGAAGACGGCTTCGGGGTGATCACCCAGACAAAGCAGGGCTTCATGACAACCCTGCTCCGCCCCGATTGTCACCTGCTTGCGGATCTCCTGGAGTGTCATGGTGTGCGCGCCTGCATCCTTCGGGCCTTTTCGGAAGGTGCAATAGCTGCACCGATCGCGGCACAGATTGGTGACCGGAAGAAAGACCTTGGGGCTATAAGTGAGTTTCCCAGGGTAGCGACGATCTCGTAGAGCGGAGGCTCTACTGAAGAGTTCCGATTCGCCCTGGGCCATCAGTCGACAGGCCGTGGCGTAACTCATATCCTCGATCTCAAAATGCATCTTAAACTTGAGCCGGAAGCTCCAGGACGTCGGTTGGCTTCCAGAGATATCCTTCGATCAGGAGGTCGCTACCGAGGGCAGTCCAGCCCACGTCCCGCAACTTAAGGCCGTCGGTCACCCGGCTCATCCCCTGGCCGGAAACCGGAGAAGGAGCGCTTTCTCCTCCGAGTAAAACCGGAGCCACAAAGCCGGCCACTCGATCGATCAAACCCAGATCCAGCATAGACCCGTTGAGTCGGGAGCCGCCTTCAAGAAAAACCGTGTTGAAGCCGATCTTTCCAAGGATTTGCAAACTTTTTACCAGATTGACCCGCCCGTCTTCATCCTCGGAAACGATCACTCTCTGGCCTTCCCGAGCTTTCAGGTTGGCTGCTCCGGAACGGGTGGTCAGGACGATGACGCCGTTCTCAATGTCGTCAAAAAGCTTGGACTCTGCTGGGAGCCTTCCCCGGCTGTCCACGATGATCTTGGTGGGGGTTCGGCCGGAGGGGTTGCGTGAGGTTAGGAGAGGATCGTCCTTCAAAACCGTGTTGATCCCCACCATGATGGCGTCGTGGTCGTCCCGCTCCCGGTGGACCCAGCGCCGAGCTTCGGGCCCCGTGATGTACTTCGAGTCTCCAGTGTGAGTGGCGATTTTTCCATCCAGAGAGGCCGCGAACTTCATAGTCACGTAGGGGCGGCCTGCGGAGATCCGCTTGATGAAGCCCCGGTTGAGTTCGGCGCAGGCTTCCTGCAGGTCATCCTCGACCAACTCCACTTCAATGCCAGCCTCGCGCAACTGCTTTAGGCCACGTCCCTGCACTCTGGGATCTGGATCGATGAGCCCCACCACGACCTTCTTGATCCCCGCCTCCACCAACTGGGGGACACAGGGCGGCGTCCGGCCCTCCACGCAGCAAGGTTCCAGGGTCACGTACATAGTGGCGCCCCGGGCCTGCTCTTCGGCCTCCCGCAAGGCAAAAACCTCGGCGTGCGGGTCCCCGGCTTGTAGGTGCAGACCCTCACCCACAACCTTGTCCTGGTTGACAATGACGGCTCCCACGACCGGATTGGGGCTGGTACGACCCAACCCACCGGCTGCTAACTGCATGGCGCGCTGCATATGGTACTGCTGGTTTGCTAGAGGTCGATCCACGGTCCAGGTGGTTTTGCGCGTTTCTGCTGCTCTTCCTTCCTCGGGAACATTGGGGAAGTTTGGCGGTTGTACTTTGGCGAGAGGATACCGGGCACGTTTCGAAAACCAGGGGTCCTGGAAGAGAAGTCGAAACTTCTTATAAAATTGGAGGATATCTTGAGTCATTTTGAGAGAAACCACGATGGTGCGGCTCTTGGGGCATCGCACCAGGTCCCGCTAGAGGACCAACGCAGCGTATACCCCTATACCGTTCGCGGAGAAGCAACCATTCCCGATCGCAGCGAGATCTTGCGGCGACAAAACATGATCCACACCACCTACCTGTACCTGGCGGTGGCGGTGTTCGGCTGTATGGCCGGTGCCTACTGGGGTGCCCACTCCGAAGGCTTTCTGAGCGTCATGTTCTCCAGCGGGTGGATCTGGCTGGGATGCCTCTTCATTCTAAACTTCGTACCCACAATAGCCCTCCGGGTGGCTGAAAACACCCCTCGACTGGCCGTCCCCGCGCTGGCTATCGACGGCGCCATCGCCGGCCTGTGTCTGGCTCCCCTGGTTTACGTCGGCCTTCATTTTAGCGGGCAAGACGCATCCACGGGTGGGAACCTGGTCTCGACCGCCATCATGGTCACTGGCGCTATGTTCGCGGCCGTCACGGCCTACGTCCATATCAATAAGACGCAGTTTCAGGTAAAAGGCGCTATGGTGTGGGGCTTATTCGGATTCGCGATGGTCGCGGTACCGGTCAACATGTTCCTGCAAAGCTCCCTCTTGAGCCTTGTGATCTCCGGCCTGGTTGGACTGCTCGGCCTCTACCAGTTGGCCACCACGACCAGCCTGATCGCCACCGACCGCAACTTCAACAGCCCCGCCGCCGGTGCGCTGCTACTTTTCGCCGGTGTCTTCAACCTGTTCCAGGCCATCCTGAGCCTGCTCATCGCAGGTGGACGCGACTAAGACCAGCGTCTACATAGAGCAACGAAAAACGAGACCTTCGGGTCTCGTTTTTCGTTGCTGGGTTGCGCGGGCTGTGGGGCCGAGGGCTGTGGAGGGCAAAACTTTGCGGATTGCGCGGCGCTGAGCATGGAGGTTGTGGCGAGGCATACGGGCTGGTGTGACATGCTCAGGCTCGGCGTACCCCGCCGCAGCAAGTAGAAGCATGCAGCCCCGCGCGGCATGCTCATGCGGGTCGGCACGGCATGCATTGGGTTTGCGCGCCGCGAGTTCGAAGCATGCAGCCTAGTGTCGCATGTCCCGGCCCGCGCAGCATGAAACAAAAGCATGCAGCCCCGCGCGGCATGATCATGCGACACGGCACGGCATGCATTGGGCTTGCGCGCCGCGAGTTCGTGATTTGCTGAGGCATGCAGCCTAGTGTCGCATGTCCCGGTCTCCGCAGCACGAAACAAAAGCATGCAGCCCCGCGCGGCATGCTCATGCGGGTCGGCACGGCATGCATTGGGTTTGCGCGCCGCGAGTTGCGATTCGCCGAGGCATGCGGGCTGGTACGGAAATATCAAGCTGCGCTTTTCTCCAGGACGAGTTTTTCGCAATTTCGAATCAGATCAAGTTCCGAGAGATAGTAGACCGGTATATCAAAAGACTCACGTTTCCAGAAATCTGACTTATCGTTGTGACCGCTCCCATTTATCTCAATCGCAGACCAGGTTCCGTCCCATCTGAGAATATCGAAGCGCGCCGTTCGATCTCGACGAAAGCTAACCTGAAAAAAGTAGTATCGCTGCTCGAGAATTAAACAAGCTCGAGGCCTAAGGCCCACCTCTCGCCACCCCGTGTCATCAACAATTGCAAACGGTGTTCGACCGAGAACTGCAGGTGGATGCAACCCTGGAATTGCTCCTTTCGCCAAAAGATAAAGGATAAAGAGCGATTCCAAGGCGGATTCGCAAGCGATCTGATTGCAGAGACACTCGCATAGTTCGAAATCTTCCCGGGCAAGAACCAACCGTTCCATCTGGTTCACCAATTTAGGATAGGTTCGTAGGCAAGCTCGATATCTAATGTAGGTGGGACGATCCTGGTTTGCAGAAAAGATTTCTGGAATTGGGCTGTGCACGGTAGCATTGTTTTTTAAGTGTTTATGCCACTCTTTTGGGGCGACAGAGCAGTTCCCAAGCCCAAGGAAAAGTTGGAATTTTTGGAGTTCGAATTTGCTCGGGGAGCGGTGGCCGCATTCGAGGTTCGAGATTCGCTGAGGCTGCATCCCGCATTGCTCCGCGAGATGTTTTTGCGTAATCCCCTGAGACAGACGTTTTTCTCTAAGTTTGATATTAAATGGTTTTTTAAACATGTTCAGATCATACGTCGTCGATATTTCCATTCGTTTACAAATAATTTTCCAAAGGATTGCAAGGAGTTAAACAAGTTATTAACAGGCCAAAGCTAGGTTCGGAGCATGCCGAGGCATGCGGCCCCGCGCGGCGTGCTCATGCGACACGGCACGGCATGCGTTGGGCTTGCGTGCTGCGAGTTTGCAATTCGTTGAGGTATGCGGCCCCGCGCGGCATGCTCATGCGGGTCGGCACGGCATGCGTTGGGCTTGCGCGCTGCGAGTTCGAGGCATGCAGCCTGGCGTCGCATGCCCCAGCCTCCGCAGCATGAAACTAAAGCATGCGGCCCCGCGCGGCATGCTCATGCGGGGCGGCACGGCATGCATTGGGCTTGCGCGCTGCGAGTTCGAGGCATGCAGCCTGGCGTCGCATGCCCCAGCCTCCGCAGCATGAAACAAAAGCATGCAGCCCCGCGCGGCATGCTCAT
>Ga0265293_10010288_pt1 | contig 13115 bp, 8 predicted proteins | sample Munlanlewell138R_FD_192505 | JGI IMG/M metagenome (GOLD analysis project Ga0265293, IMG submission 192505) | Leachate microbial communities from a municipal landfill in Southern Ontario, Canada - Leachate well 138R | ecosystem: Engineered > Solid waste > Landfill > Unclassified | place: Canada... | reverse complement strand
TAGCTAACATGGTAAACAAAATTCGATATTGATTTTTATTTTCTGTTTTGCAAATATAAAGAAATAAATGAATATACGAATTTATTTAGATATATTTAATGAAATATTTCTCTAATAATTATTTTAATATTGGGATACATGTTTTCTTTTTTACATACATCTCAACCTATTCGCCATTGTCTTCTGTTCCTTTCGCCACCCCGCCGCTACTTGTCCGCTTTCGCCGCCATACTGCCTTCGCTTTTCCGCCGTATTCTGCTGTTGGTTGTCTGCTCTTGCTCCGCTTTTAAACCCAAATCCTACACTTCCTACACTTTCCTACGCTTCGGCATGCACCTGAAACCCGCTCCCCATCTAACTTTCCTACACTTCCTACACTTCCTACACGTTGCACCCATACACTTTCTGCACTTCCTACATTTTGCACCGCCAGCCCTCTCGACTCTTCCTGCGCTTACAGCCGCACTTCACTACCCAATCACCCGACGAAATCTCCCATCCCCCTATACCTACCCATCCTCGCACCAAGTCCGTCCAGGAACCAGGTCTGCATCATATAACAGGCAACATCCGAATGGAATTGCAAACTTAATTGAAACAAAAAGTTAAGCACAAATTTTCACACTCTTATTCAACGACATATCTTGCAGAGAATGAATGATTGCCAAATACTGTTGTTCGTACTGCTTGTTATTCAACATTCATATTCAATTTCTCAAATTATAACACCGTTAAGAATAAGTCGGCGTAACAGTTCTCTGTCACCGTATCGTGTGTTTATTGCCCCCACTTCATGTTTGGAGTTGAACCCATATCAAATTCGATTATTCCCCCTTTTAGTATGTCGCTGTGAGATAAATAATTATTAGTATACGCTTCCCCATTCAATTTAACAGACTGGATATATATATTTTCGGGAGAAGCATTATGGGCAATAAGGATAAATTTTTTGTTGTTTTCCAACTTTATCACGGCTTTCTTAAAACTCGGACTCGCAATCATGTAATAAGGTGTGCCCGGACAAACAGGATAAAAGCCAAGAGAAGCAAATACGTACCAAGCCGACATCTGTCCTGCATCGTCATTTCCGGAAAGGCCGCCAGGGTCATTTAGATATTCTGTCTCCATAATATGGCGTACTTCTTCTTGCGTTCGCCATGACCGACCGGCATAATTAAACATAAAAGGTATTTGATGACAAGGTTCATTGCCATGCCAATAAAGCCCTTCGGAGAACATGGAATCGAGCTTGGCGAGATATTTCGCTGTACCTCCCATCCGTTGAATCAACCCATGTACATCGTGCGGAACATACCAAGTATAGTGGGCAGGTGTTCCCTCCGTAATAAAATCGACAAAATCGAACGCATTATTCGCTTTAAGGAATTCCCCATTGGCATAACGTCCTTGTGCATAACCCGTAATTGTATCGATTACATGCTTATAATTCATCGCCCTCCTTGAAAGCATCTGATAATCCTCTTTCTTTCCTAATGCATTGGCAATCTGCGCCAATACAAAGTCATCGTACGCATATTCCAAGGTGCGCGATACTTGTTCATGCGTATGAAATGCATCAGGCACACTGTCTTCAAGCGGAATGTATCCATACCGAAGATAAGATTTCAGGGCACGTCGTCCCATCCCGTTTTTGTAATCCTCCATAGATGAAGGCGATTCAAATGCATTTTTCCGCATCCCTTCATACGCCTTTTCGATATCGAAATTTCTCACTCCCTTTACAAAAGCATCTCCAATGACAGAAATGCCATGATCGCCAATCATCGCCGATGTATAACTGTTCCAGCATGGAAAGATGGGCAACCATCCTCCCTGCTCATATTTCAATATCAAGGAATGTACCATGTCTCCCGATTTCTTGGGCGAGATGATATTGAGCAACGGATGCAACGCACGGTAAGTATCCCACATGCTGAAATCGTCGTAATAATTCCGACCTTTCTCCATACGCCTAATGGGTTTTCCCGCCGCAAACGAAGGATAACGCCCGTCCACGTCGTTAAAAGTGCGCGGGAGAAACGATGCTCTGTACAACGCTCCGTAAAACTTGCACTTATCTTCTTCAAAATCCGTCTCAACCTCTATTAATGCCAACTGTTTTTCCCATATCCGCGATAAATCATCCCTGACTTGGTCGAAATCCCACGTGGGAATTTCCTCCTCCATATTTAAACGGGCGCCTTCCATATCCGTAAACGAAGATGAAGCTTTAATGATGACCTCCTCGTTATCTTCGACCCGAAAACGGATGTATGCTCCGATTTTTTTTCTATCCGACAATGCGGTTTTTCCCGGAAAAACCGTATCACCGATAAAAGTACCGAATTCTTCCAATGGCTTTTGGTATGAAACGACAAAGTACCCCTTGTATCCCGCATATTTTCCCCATCCCTGATAAATCCGATGAACGGGATTATATCCTCTGATTTCATGCCGAACCGTATCTATTTCAATAAATCCCTCCCCTTCATCACTATTGGGGTTCACGACCAAATAAGCATCGCCTTGTTCACTGTAGGTAAACCGAAAAATAGCGGAACGCGATTTTCCCGTCATTTCCGCTTTAATACCGTAGCTTTCAAGAAATACGGAATAATAGGAAGGGGTGGCTGTTTCCTGATCATGCGAAAAAATACTACCTCGTTTTTCGGGATCGGTTTTCAGCATTCCAAAAAGAGGCATCAATGTCATCGATCCGTAATCCTGTGTACAACCACCGTTAATCCAATGTGAGTTTCGAAATCCCTGCAACAAAGAATCGCGGTAATAATAGGGCGCTATACATTTCATTTCTGTATCGCTTGTCTGTGGCGTCCAAAAATTCATGCCGTTGGGTTCAAGCACAGCGGGAATCGTTTGTGCAAACTCTTCACTTCCTTTACCGAAACGACCGGCATGCTTTGTTATGGAAGCTGCAGTTCCCACCCGTGTGTCAATATATTGAATTCTCCCTTCTTGTTGAAAATATTGCGAATCGACACAAGATATTATCAACAGACTAATAAACAATAATACACAAGGCACTTTTTTCATGTGAATTGATGTTGCTTTCCCTTTTTGAGGGGATGTCGTTTATACTGATATTTGTTTAAAAAAGATGCCATCTATAAAAAAGCAGTTGAAAGCGAATATCAATCCACCTTTCAACTGCCCTTCTGTTGATTTATACAACATCAATAACCCGTGTTTTGTTTCCAATTCGTATTAGTATTCAACACATAAGTAGGTATCGGAAATATACGGCGGAATTTTTGCGTTTTCGCAGCCGGATTAACCACATGCTTAAAACCCCAGTCATCCTCGAATTTTCCGAACCGGATCAAATCGTTGCGACGCCAGCTCTCGTCTACAAACTCACGAGCCCTTTCGTCCAGCAGATCTTCCAAGGTAGGCGAACCGACAAACGACGGCGCATGAACATACGATCTGATCTGATTCATCAGCGAGGCCGGGGTATCGCCTTTTGTTGCAGATGCTCCCCGCAAGATTGCTTCGGCCTTCATCAGCAACACATCGGCATAACGGAAGATGGGAACATCATTGCTCTGACTGCGATTTTGTGCTTTCGTTGTCTTCAAATCCATATAAAACTTAATTGAGCGATAACCCTGTGAACGACCTTTAAGATCATTTCCCACATCAAGAGTGGGAAGGTCTTTCAGTTCAATCTCCCGGGTAAGCGTCACATGCACACCATCCACAATCCAGGGTGTCGAAGTAGCTTTATATGTAGACGGATCACGCACATAAAGCGGCCCCCTGAGAATCTGTTCGTTCCGATCGTCACCCGTCAGCGAAAACTTATCCGCAAATTCCGGATTGTAGGCAAAGTTGCCCGCCACACTGTTAGGAAGATCGACACCATAAAAACCTTTGTTTCCACTGCGGTGTGTCCAGAAACGTGCATACGTCATTCCCTGCTGTGTTGCCCTGTCGTACGGCATAACATAGATGAAATCCTTGATGTGCGGTCCGTTTTCGGGAATAAACTTGGATAAATACGGATCACTCAGATCAAACTTGCCCGATTCGATAATGTCGTCGCACATCGCCACTACATCGTCCAACTTCTCATTGGTCATAGCCGGCGTATAAGAAGCCACATCGGCACAGGTATATACAGCCCAGTTCAGGTAAAGTTTGGCGAGGAGGGCTTCCGCCATATATCGTGTCGGTTTACCGTATGTGGAGGCATCCACATTAGTGGGAAGGTAATCGAGCACCGCCAGCAGTTCCGATTCGATATACCTGGCCACATCAGCACGAGGCGAGCGATCAATCGCCTCATCTTCATCAAGAAGGCGGTTCAATAAAGGTACATCACCGTAACTGTCCATCAGCACCCAAAAATAGTACGCCCTGACAGCGCGAATCGAAGCCGTTACCGGCGATTCCTCACCCCCCAGTTCAAGAATAGTCTTGTTGCACTTTGTTATGCCGCTTGTCAATGTTTCGAAATAACCGACAACAGCATCATCGGGTGTCCAGGAATGGAGAGACATATGCGCATAACGTCCGTTGTCATAGTAGTCGCCACTCAGGGAAACACCCACAGCCTCATCAGAGGAAAGTGTCTGGGCATGATGGTAATCGCGAGCCAACGGATCGCGCATTGCAAAAAATGCATCGGCACTCTTTGCTTCTATAGCTATCTCGGAATTTGGGAATGACGTGTATTGCGACTTGATTTCCACATCCAGGTCGGTACAACCTACAGCAAAAATCAGCGGAAAAAACGAGAAAATAAATTTTATATAGTTGATATTCATATTGATACAATTTTAAAAATTAACATTTACTCCTAACAAGAAGGTACGGGTACGCGGATAAGTCTGTCGGTTATCGACACCCGGCTCCAGTCCACCGAGATTGATTTCCGGATCAATACCCTTATAACCTGTAATGGCAAACAGGTTGTTACACGTAACATAAAGACGCAGCCCTTTGATATATGGATTGATAACGCCAAAGTTGTATCCCAAAGTGAGGGTAGAAAGCCGCAGGTAATCGCCTCTCTCCAGATAACGGTCCGAAGGGGCATGCGAGTTGTAGTCCGTGGCCAAGTTATCCTCAAACATCGAAGCCAGCACATTCTTTCCGTTACCCACACTGGCATAGTTACTCAAATAGGCACGAGTTCCGTTCATAATCTTGTTTCCGAAAACACCCTGGAAAAAGGCAGTCATGGTCCATTTCCCGAAATTCAACGTGTTATCCCAGCCCAGCGCCAGTTTTGGCTGAGCCGATCCGGTTGCAGTACGGTCGTCATACAACGGCTTGGCCGTGGTAACTACATCCCCCGTCTGGTTATCCGTGTACCGTCCGTCGGCCTGTCGGGTAACTTTCGAAGCAAAATCATCTCCGTAGAGATCTTTCAGACTTCCCTCGCCATATACATAAAAATGCGATACACCTTCTTTGTAACCGGCCCATTCCCAAGTATAAAACTGTCCGATGGGATAACCCTCCATCACCCGTTGCACGGTAGCTGTTGCAAAACCTGCAGCATCCAGGTTAGCCCGGTCGAAATAATCGACAGAATAAGTATCGTTGGATAGTCTCTCCACCCGGTTTTTGTTGTGGGAAAGATTGAGCGACGTCTCCCAGCTGAAACGACCGGTTTGCACGGGTATGGCATTGAGACTAAATTCGATTCCCTTATTGCTAATCTCTCCCACATTTGCCGTCAGCCAGTTATAGGGATAACGGGTGGTAGATACCTGATAATCGGCAATCAGATCCTTTGTACGTTTGTCGTATAATTCGATGGTACCGTTCAGGCGGCTGTTGAAAAAAGAGAAATCCATACCCACGTTAAACATACCTGTACGTTCCCATTTCAGATCGGAATTTGCATTTCGGGTCGGTCCGATTACATGATACTGTTCAGTCTCGCCCAACGGTGTCACATATTCAAACCATCCGGTAGCACCATAAACCTGTGTCGCGGTAAATACGTCAAATCCCAGCGAGTTGCCGCTGATACCGTATCCCACACGCAACTTCAGGTCATCAAACACATGGAGGTCTTTAATAAAGGGTTCCTCCGAAAGACGCCAGGCAACCGATGCCGAAGGGAATGTACCCCATCGGTTATTCTTACCAAAAGCCGAAGAACCATCACGCCGGATAGTCGCCTGAAGAATGTATTTGCTGTTGAAAGAATAGTTGGCACGACCATAAACGGAAATCATTCTCAATGTAGAGAGCATATAACTGCCATCTCCAAGTCCGAGGCCGTTGATATCCACTTTGTTTCCCATTGCCAGATTATAGTAGGTTAAATCGTCATTGTAGAAATCGTAGGTGGTTAACTTAAATCCGTCGTTATCGTTACTTTCCTCCCAGGAATACCCGGCCATCAGTCCCAGTTTGTGACTATCGTTAAAAGTTCGGTCATAATTAAAATAGCACTCGATCATTTTTTTCTTGTTGCTAATAGTCGATCGGTCGGCTTTACCATTCATCCCGACGGCTACAAGCGACTGCGTCGTGTTATAGTTGCTGTAAATGAACTGTTCGTTTTGATAGGCAAGCGTCATGTTGTACTTCAGTCCCGGCAAGATATCCAGCGAAGCCTTCACATTTCCCTGTATCTGTTTGTTCTCCGTGTCGTACATATTCTCCCTGATCAGTGCCACAGGATTATAATTTTGAGAGATACCGCTATTTTCATACCAGGTACCGTCTTCATTTTTCATGGGAACAAGCGGCGAGTAATAGCACATCGCATCCAGTACACTTTGTCCCTGAGTGGCAAAGGGCACACTCCGGCGGTTGGTCACACTGGTATTCACATTGAACAAAAGGGTAAGCCGGTTATTTATCGCTTTCGACTCTACATACGCCCGTCCGATAAGACGATCCATCTCCGTTCCCTCAATCACACCCTTGCGTTCCATGTAATTAATACTGGAATTATATGAAACCTGTTCCGATCCGCCGTTAATAGAAACATTGTGATTATGACTTAATCCCGTTCGTTGCACCTCTTTCTGCCAGTCGGTATTGGCACCCAGATCGTTGATAAGGGTAATGTTATTCTGAGCAGCATAACGACGCAGTTGGTCGCCATCCATCACATCCCAGTTTTTCAGTATCTCATCGGATGCAACATAGCCGCTGTAATTAATGGCGGTATGTCCGGAACGACCCTTTTTGGTATTGATGATAATCACACCGTTTGCCGCTTTCGATCCATAAATGGCAGTTGCCGTGGCATCACGCAACACATCAATGCTTTCAATGTCATCGGGAGCAACCAGAGCAAGCGACATGCCGGGTACACCATCGATCACATAGTAGGGTTCCTGCGCCGCTCCGCTGCGGATAGTAGATGCACCACGCAACGTAATGGAAGGCGAAGCGTTAGGGTCGCTGCTCTGAGTAATGACCAATCCCGGCACCTTACCCTGCAGCAGCTGCGCGGGATCGGAATAGGCGCCTACGTTCATCTTCTCTGCCCGCACGGTGGTAATCGAGCTGGTTACATCCTTACGCGCCATGCTGCCATAACCAATCACCACCAACTCTTCCAACGCTTGTGTATCCTCTCGTAAAACCACATCAACATGGGTTTTGCCTGCGGTGTTGACATCTTGTGTGAGATAACCGATATACGAAATACGAAGCAGGGCATCATCGGCAACGCTCAACGTAAAATTTCCATCGAGATCCGTAACCGTTCCATTGGTCGTTCCAACTTCAACAATATTAGCTCCGGTAATTGGCATGCCTGCTTCATCTACCACTCTTCCGCTAATTTGTTTCTTCTGTTGAGCAATGCTTTCTATGGTCGTCATCGAATTACCCGGTACGTTGGTTGTGCGACGTTTATACACCGTCACCTGTCTTTCTACCAAGCTGTAATTCAAATCCGTACCCTTCAACATCATTTTCAGAATATTCCCGATGTTCTCATTCTTTACACGAATAGATGTCTTTTTATCGAGTTCGGTTTTTGCCTCATCTGTAATCAAAAACACATAATCGCTCAATCTTTCAATCTCTGAAAATGCTTTTAACAGCGTTACATTGCTCAAATCCAGCGAAAGCTCCTTCTGTTGAGGATAAATATTTTCTGCACTTAAACCGAAAATGCAGATAAACAAAAATAATGCTGACACTTTCATGGTTTTCAAACTTCGGGTGCATTTTTTGCATGCACATCGTTCAGATTTAATAATTTCTTTCATACCTTTGTAATGAATTTAGTTTACTGATTAGGTTTTATTTGTAAATTAATTTTCGCGTGATCGGACAATGTGACGGCATTGTCCGATTTTTCATTGAACTTTTCTTTTTGGGTTTTTACTTCATAGGCATAGCTGTTTTTTTACGTATTCGTATGGCGTTGTTTTCTCTTTCATATTCCGTAGAAGAGAGTATGGAAATGGAAGTCATCACACTATCCAGATGGTTGGACAAAAACAATTTCCCCGAAAAGGTCTGATCGTTTAACTTCGACGTTTCATCAAATTGAACATTGTAATACCGGCCCACCTTTTTCAGAATTTCGGACAAGGGAGCGCTATTAAATTCCAATATTCCGTCCTTCCAGCCGATATATTCCGAAACATTCACCGTTTCTTTCGAAACGGCATTTTCGGTTATCTCGATTTTTTCGTTGGGCATCAATTCGGCTTGATAACCGTCAGCAGCCTCAATTTTAACTTTACCCCTCACCAACACCACTGTTTTGCGGCTATCTTCCTTATAAGCTGTAATATTGAATGCGGTACTTTCCACCAAAATATCCATATCGGATGCATGCACGATAAACGGAATATGTGCACGGTGTGCAACATCGATATAAATCTCCCCGTCAACAAAAATTTCACGTCGCTTTTCCTTAAATTCCGAAGGGAAATCCAGCCGGGTCCCCGAGTTCAGCCATACTTCCGTACTGTCCGAAAGCGTGATATGGGTTCGTTTACCATAGGGCACAACCAGTCTGCTCATCTCCGTTTTGGCAAGCACTATTTCTTTTTTTGTATCCGTGCCGGCGGTAATCGTAGCCTTTCCCCCTTCGGCAAGTCCGATATGGGAGTTATGACGTAATGGCATTTTTTTACCGGCTGTAATTAGGTAGATTTCTTCTTCCGGAAGAGTTTGACCTACAATCATCGCCGTGCTATCGGGTACAGCATGACGCGCATTATTTTTTATTTCCCTGATGAAAATGACGGACAACAGCCCCATTAAAAGTACAGCCGCAACAGAACCGGCACGTACCATCCACGTGCGCCTTTTATGTTGTTCGATGCGATGTTTAACGCTGCTATAAATCTCTTTTTTCTCGGTATCGGAAATCGGGTAGTAATTGATTTTTACTGCATTGAAGCGGGAAATTGCCTCTTGCAATACATCTTCCATATGCGGATTTTCTTTCCTGAAGTTATCCCAATAATCCTCCCACTCTTTCGTTCGAAAAAGCCGCCATTTGATAAACTCCTCATTTTGTAACAAGTTATCAACATCCCGGGAAAAATTAGTATTGATATCCATAGTAACCCTTTTCTTATATAACGAATCGGTTTTACTTTCGTGGACAGAAAAGAGACAAAAAAATCAAAATTTAACACTTACGTAGACTGCATAAGCCGAAGATTGCTCTCTCGTCATTATCTTGGTTGACAAAATAGGGGCATTACGGTTGAAGTACGGTTCGGCGGGTAGCACTTCTACCTTTACATCAGTTGACAAAACAGGTTAATAAGCGTCAGTACTACCGTTTTATCGAACAGGTTATCCTCCGTTGCTTTTTGACGCAATTTTTCCATGGCCCTGTAGAGAAGTTTTCGTGCCGACTCTTCACGCATATTCAATATCACGGCAATTTCCTTATGGGAAATCCCCACTACATATTTAAGATAAATCGCCTCTTGTTGATTAGGGGTTAACTGATTTAACAGCAAGCGAACCCGCTTTTTTAAGATGGCACGGGTTTCACTTTCAATTATATTGTCCAGCACGGTAACCTCTATGGTAAATCTATCCTCCATCAACTCGATGCTATCGTTATTGCGGTTTTTTCTTGCCAAATCGATCAATCGGTTTTTGAACGATTTAAAAAGATATCCGGTAATATTTTCTATTTGGCGCAAATCGTTTCTACATAAATAAAATTTCATAAACGTATCCTGTATGGCATCCTTGCACATTTCCCTCTGATAACCAAGGCCCATTCCATACGCAAACAGATCATCCACATACGTGATATAGATTGCCTCGAAAGAAGCCTCGTCTCCTTTTTCCAAAAATTTTTTCCAATTCAAATCAATTGAACCCATTTGTATAGGAATTTTTATCATGTAGAGATTCAAAAAAAACAAATTAACATGATTTTTTCTTCATAATCAAATTTTTATCCCAAAAACCCCCACACCTAAAATAGAGACAGTTGCTGTTTTATCGAACGTTTATTAGGTGTACCCATTCGCCGAAAGTATCGATTGTAAGGGTCAATATTTTATCAGCATTTGTGAAATAAATGCTCGATATTCATTGGGTGTCCTCCCCTTTTTCTTTTTAAATATTCTTATAAAATTCGACATATTATTAAATCCACACGAGTAGCAAATTTCAGCAACATTTGAAGTCGTTTCCGTTAACCCACATTGAGCACAGTCACCCTAAGCATGTTAAATATAATTACATATCATGTTAAACATTCTTGTATATTTGCATAGAAACCCTCTTCATTTAACAATTGCCATCCAAACAGCATCGTTTAGGTGTTTTTCGATGCTTTTCAGGTCATTTTTAGTCTCGAAGTCGCTTTGTAGTACACAGTTGGATGTTGTAAAATAGAGATTTATCTATTTTCTTTGCAGGATGTATTTCAAGATATCCATGCGACATAATCCGGCCAGGGGTAAAATGGATGGTTATTACCGTTTGGTTGAAAGTTACCGGAATGCAGACGACAGGGTCTGCCACCGGACGCTTCTCAATGTGGGTTTTTTGGATGACGAAGTTACGGTTGACCGGTTGAACCATATCCGTCGCAGGCTGGTTGAACGGGAACAGCTGTTGCGCAGCGGACCCTCCCTTTTTGAATGGGAAAAATCAACCGATCCTGTGGTTAATCGTTTTGTAGAAGATTTATGGACACGGTTGATCAAAGAAGAGCGGATAGACACAGGGGAAGCAGTGACTTCGGGTGGCAACAAAAATAACGGAGGCAAGGATTGGCAGACCATAGACATGAACAGTATGGCTCACGCCGATGCTCGGGAGATAGGCGTCGAATGGCTTTGTTACCAATGTCTGGAGCAATTGGGTGTGTCTGAGTGTTTGCGCCGGCAAGGATGGGAAGAAGATCCTATTCGATTGGCCCTGACCCATATTATCAGCCGTGCGGCTTATCCTGCTTCGGAGTTATGCACCTCACGCCGGATACGGAAAAATTCGGCGGTATGCGAAGTAACCGGATTTCCCCTGTCCCGGATTAATAAGGACTGTCTTTATCGTATCACCCGCCGCTTGTACGGTATTCACGCCGAGATGGAAAAGTTTCTCTCACAAAAGACAAATGAACTGTTTGATTTTGAAGACAAAATAATTCTTTATGATTTAACCAATACCTACTATGAAGGGCAGATGCCCGGTAGCCGAATTGCCAAACATGGGCGTAGCAAGGAGAAGCGGAGTGATTGTAAGCTGATTGTATTGGGACTGGTTGTCAATCAGGCAGGGTTCATCAAATATTCCGGTTTGTGGGATGGCAACATCAGTGATCCGGCAACCATGGGGGATATGGTACGCAATCTGCGGGAGAAAACCTCTCTTGCCACAAGTCGCGCCATAGTGGTCATGGATGCCGGTATTGCCACGGAAGCGAACCTGGCGATGCTTTGTGATAATGAGTTTGATTATTTATGTGTTACGCGCTCCTCGCTGAAAAAATACCGGAAGGTATCGGGGGCGGAAACGGTTTGTGTGGCGGATCGTAAAAACCGGAAGATACAATTGGAGAAAGTAGTCTCTGACAAGGACGAGGATTATTATCTCAAAGTGGAGAGCATGGCTAAAAAAGAAAAAGAACGCTCCATGAATGAACTCTTCAGTACGCGTTTCGAGGAAGGACTGAAACGGATTGCCGAGAGTCTTACAAAGAAAGGCGGCATCAAGCAGGAAGACAAGGTCATGGAACGCATGGGTCGACTCAAGGGCAAATATCCTTCCATACATCGTTATTATGATATTTCCTTTCAAACGGAGGTTAAGCCGGTAAAGAAACGGGGAAATAAGGAGATGGTGCAACAACGGACAGTCCGATCCCTGAGATGGAAGCTCAAGGATAATGTGGATGTAAACGAACGCAGCGGTATTTATTTTCTTCGCACCTCTATCAGAGAAAGTGAGAAAATACTTTGGAACGCATACAATACAATCCGTGAGGTGGAATCTACTATACGCTGTTTAAAAAGCGACCTTGATTTGCGCCCCATATACCACAAGAAAGACGAATCATCGCTGGCACACCTGAATCTGGGATTGCTGGCCTATTGGGTTGTCAACACGATCCGTTATCAGTTGAAAAGGAATACCGTCCCTGCCGGAACAGTAAACAATGGCAATGAACCGCAAGATAACTCCATCCATGATGAGTGGAGAGAGATTGTAAGGACAATGAATACGCAAAAGGCTGTAACCACCATGGTTCAAAATAAAAAGAACGAAGTAATCATACTCAGACAATGTACTGCCCCCAACGAAAAAGTAAAGAGAATTTTTGATAAGTTGGCATACCGGCAATATCCTTTCAAAAAGAAAAAATTTGTAGTACACAAATCGATCTTTGAAAAAATGCAATCAAATGATATACAACAATTATACACTCAATAGTGCTCAATGTGGGTTAACATTTGGCAAGCATGGGCAATCCGGATATTGGTAAGATAATCTATAAAAGTACAATTTGTCTTTTTCTTAAAAAAATGACTGAATGCAGATTCTGACATTGTAGAGTCAACCAGCAAGTGCAATTTACATTAATTGTTTGTAAAACTCATTTTTTGGTGAATTAAAATCTAATTTTTCTCTCGGTCTTCGGTTTAGTTTGTACTGAATATTTTTGATATCCTGAT
>Ga0265293_10010287_pt1 | contig 13116 bp, 10 predicted proteins | sample Munlanlewell138R_FD_192505 | JGI IMG/M metagenome (GOLD analysis project Ga0265293, IMG submission 192505) | Leachate microbial communities from a municipal landfill in Southern Ontario, Canada - Leachate well 138R | ecosystem: Engineered > Solid waste > Landfill > Unclassified | place: Canada... | reverse complement strand
TCTCAATAATCAGGCGTCTCGCTTCATGCTCATTCAGGCTGTGCTTATCCATCCATTTTTTTACTTGTTCATCAAGCACATACTCTTCAACATTCATCGCTCTCTCTTTCTGCCCGAGCCTTGTCGCATGAACTGGAGCCTTACCTTTATCTTCATCCCGGAGACGTTCCAGAACGTTATTTATGGCGGCATTTGTCGATGCAGCAAGGAGAACTCGTTGCCCGTCGAGAATCAGTTGGAGGATCAATTCACGGATTGTTGTAGTTTTACCCGTACCTGGCGGTCCGTCGAGTATTGCAAAATCTGGGGTAGCAAGTGCAGTACAGACGAACTGCCTCTGCTTATCTGTTCCATCATACGAAGAATCTGTCAGAACTTTCCACTCATACTTCGGAGTCGATAGCGATTTGAATAGTTCCCAGTTTTTGCTCTCCCGATTCTGCATCAGTTCAACAAGAGGGAGATTTTCTGGAAAAGGTCTGCTTTCAAGTGTACGGAGTGCGGTCAGCTGATTCTTCAGTTCCCCTACATTTGGTTTCAGGTACAGATAATTACTGTCTGGAAAAATCGCACCTCTCCCTTTTTCGCGAGAAAGGAGGATCTGGTACTCTTCAGGCCTGCTCTTAAGAATGTGATATTTTTCATGTGCCTTTCTTTTATCCGTTTGATAAATACTCACATTATCATCAAAGAAGTAATCGAGTTCTGACTTTTCGATAGTGTCTTCATCGTAGTATCTCTCTATCTCAAGAAGCTGAATCCACTTGTCTTTAGGCTGCGCCTTCTCATACGAAAAGTTCCAGCCCGGACAATGTCGATATGCAAGTGTCCCGTCAAGGGGCACATCCTCATTTTTTAAGGAGAACAGCATCCTGGTGCTGCTATCATATGCCCATTTTTCCTGATTTAGGAGGGTGTCATCAAGGATCAAGTCTGAGAGACATAGGTCTCTCAAGGTACGATCCGTGATATCTCTGCAATTTGATGACGGAAATGTGGGTTTTTCAGTACCGGGGATAAGCCACTCTGAATGCCGTGACAGAACGCTATTAGGATATTTACATTTGAATCCGTCCTGATCGAAGCCCTGCAGAATTCTAAAACCCATTCTCACCCCATTGATACGGAGAACATCGTCTCCTTTCATCAGCGTATCCAGAATAAATGTAAGTTCATCCCCTCCTGAGCGTTTTGCAGTTATTTCATTCCCCTGAACGGAGAATTCAAATTTCTCTTCTTCAAATGGAGACCTGCAACGTTTCCAATCAAACTGGTAGCCCTGCCATGTGATAGTGAGATCCTTGGGTTCGTCATTATCCAAAAATCTCATCTGCCAGGTACCACGATCTGTCTTCCGCACCAGATCCTTTGATAACTCCAGTTTTCCTTGTTGAACACCTCTTCCCCACTGAATCGAGAAATCACGTTCAGCGATCCCATACATTTCAAGGGCTGCTGCATCTCTCTCATGAACAGTAAGATCCACCCATCCGTTTTCGGGCTCCTGCACACGAATTTTTGTCTGTGGTTGAATTGCGTAAAGTCGAGTCCTGGGAGTGAGAGCCCATCCTCCTCGGTCTAGAGGCTCCCAACGGCACTTAACATTCTTTTTTTCAAGTGTTTTTATGGCCCTCTGTATATAATTGATAAAAGGTCTGAGCGATCTATCTACATCCTCTATTAGGCTCTGGGCATTGTCGCCTGCCATTGCAATAAAAAACCCGGATGGAGCTGCCATGCACTACTCCAGAGTGAACGGGTTCATAATCTCTTGAGGCAGGCGAGGGCGTTTCTTTTTGTCACCATCATCAGAGCCCAGATCTTCGGGCATCCGATCGCTTGCGGGAACAGCACGTCCTTTGGCCCATTCCCGTGTTCCTTTAATGACTTCGCTCATCGTCTGAGAGAGTGGAGTTGTTTCACGTATCGCATCCTTTACCTCAATGGCAGTGAGTTGATGCCCTTCATCAAATGCCCGATACATCGCTTCTTTAACAGCTTCTTCAAGTTCTGCACCGGTAAACCCCTTTGATAGTTGTGAAAGTTCCTCCATTTCAGCATCCGAAAAAGCTGGACGATTTCTTCGCTCAAGATGGATACTCAGAATCTCTTTACGTTCCTCTGCATTTGGAAGATCCACAAAAAATAACTCGTCAACACGCCCTTTTCTCAATAATTCTGGCGGTAATTGCGCAATATTGTTTGCTGTAGCAACCACGAAGACGGGTTTTTTCTTTTCCTGCATCCAGGTAAGGAATGTTCCCAGCACGCGGGATGTTGTCCCTCCATCTGTTGCGCCAGAACTCTGTAGGCCAGACATGCCCTTTTCGATCTCGTCGATCCAGAGGATGCAGGGTGCAAGAGTTTCAGCTGTTGAAAGAGCATTTCGGATATTTTCTTCGGATTGACCAACAATTCCTCCAAATACCTTTCCCATATCCAGGCGAAGAAGTGGAAGCTGCCATGCACTTGCAACTGCTTTGGCTGCTAGGCTCTTCCCGGTGCCGGGGAGACCCAGCAGAAGAATCCCTCGTGGAGTGTCAAGGCCGAAATCTCGTGCATCCTCTGTGAATGCTCTTTCTCTCCGACGGAGCCAATCCTTCAATCGGTTAAGGCCCCCGATATCACTGAGGTCCTGTTCTGGTTGGAAAAATTCGAGATGCCCCCTCTTGCGAATGACCTGTTCCTTTTCCGATATGATCAGTGGAATTTCCAATTCAGTGAGCCGATGTTTTTCAACTGCTGCGCAGGCAAATGCGGACCAGGCTTCAGTTGTTGATAGTCCGAGGGCAGCATCAAGGAGCCTGGATGAATTCTCTTCACAATCTCGATCAGATAGGTCAAATTGCTTTTTTATCGTCAGTATTATCTTGCGAAGCTCATCCTTTCCCGGGAGCGGGAGTTCAAGTATTTGAACCTCTTTTTCCAGTTCAACCGGGAGATAATGGATAGGTTGAGACAGAATCAGGGTGCGGTTCTTCAGTTGTTGAAGGGAAGTCTTTCTAGATATACAGCGAAGACGATTTATGGTTTGAGGCTGTGTCTCTGCCAGATCCGGATGAAAATCCTCCAACAGCAGAATGATGTCGGTTTGCTCCTCCTCTGAGAACCACTCAAGAATTTGCCATGGTTCTCTCATTGAAGAATCTTCAGCAAACATCTTTCCTGTCTGCAGATCGTATCCTAAGAGACCTTCTGTTCTGTTCCAGACATAAGGTCGAAGCGAACATTCCTTTGCTGCGTAGTTCAATGCAGCATGAATACGTAAAGTTTCATAACTTATGATCTGGAGGATGGGGGTTTTCGCACGGATGAAAGTAAGAAGCCTTTGGCCAAAGTCAGTCACGCTTAGTCGCCCAAATACTTAATAAGAAAGAGAATTATATTAGGATTGTTATCCGAGCCTCAGATACGTCCATCAATCTCATAACTCAGTGTATTGTCTTTTGTATCTGATGTCACCCTATAACTCCTGGATTGGGTACAGTGCTATTTCACAAAGTACTTTATAGTTCTCGATCGTGCTCTTCTCATGTCATGAGTACCTTCATCAATTTCATTATTTATACTGAATACACCTCTTTTGCTGCCCTGGGAGACTACTTAGGCGAGATCCGGGATCTCTGATTGAGTGGGATGCTTTCCGCCCTCTTCTGGCGGAACTGTATACGAACGATATCGATAAAGGCGGTCGCCCGAACTGTGACGTTGTCCTCATGCTCCACCTGCTGGTGCTCCAGCAGTGGTTATGGGTTGTCCGATCCCGAACTGGAACGTCAGGCAACGGATCGGTCAACGATCAGGTTGTTTCGTGAACGTCTTGCCCAGATGGGTAAGGATGCGATGATCAGGGAGGGATTTCAGCGGCAACTCGAAGTACAAGGGCTTACGATCAAGCGAGAGGTCATCCAGGATGCGACGTTCATCACCGCTGCCCCGGACATGCCCCCGCGGCTACTCCCTGGAGCGACCAGGCCCGGACGCGGCGGAGCCGCGACGGCACCTGGGTAAAGAAAGGATCGAAGTCGCAGTTCGGCTACAAACTCCATATCCTGATTAGTTAGAGAAGATGGGCGGGGGAGGCGCCGAACCTAGAAGGTGGATGGGTTAATAGTAATTCTCAGATGAAGGTTGTCCCGGATTTCGAGGAAGCGTTTGAACGGGCGCTGGATTGTGTCATACTCTACACTCAACGGCCCGGTGAGAATTCCACATGACCGCGGTGATGTTCGGAGCGATTGAGGTGCGGCAGAGTTATGTAATCATGACCTTCTACAGCGACGAGGACGAGGGGTTTATCGCCGTCGTCCCGGAACTGCCTGTGTGTTCCACGTTCGGCGAGACCGAAGAGGAGGTGTTCACAGAAATGAAGGTGGCTATCGACCTCTGGATTGAAACCGCGTGGGAAGAGGGATGGGAGACCCCGGAGTCGGGCGGTTGGGAGATTTTTGCGGGGAAAGAGATCGTCAGGGAGCGGATGGGGTTATCACTCTTTTTGAGGAATGAGAAGGGGTCTCTCCCCCAAACAATCCGGCACCTTTAGGTGTCGAGCACTAACACTATTCTACAAGGCGGACAGGCACACACGCGAAAGCCCTGCAACACTCACAGTCCAGCAACAACCAGAACAGCCCGATATACGTCCACCGGGAAAGATGATCCATGGCTGATCCAGTTTACCTTGTTTCTAAAGATGACACCCTGGTACCGATGAGAGAGGCGCTCTACGAGTATGAGGCCGACCTGCAGGAGCTCCTTGCGAACCACCCAGAACTCTTGCTCTCGAATGTTGACGATGCACCGGCACTCCTGCTAGTGAAGCAGGAAGTTGGCGTTCCTGGAGATGAGAACGAAAGGGACAATTTCTCCCTCGACCATCTCTTCCTTGATCGCGAGGGGATTCCTACACTTGTCGAGGTGAAGCGAAGCACTGATACCCGTATCCGGCGGGAGGTTATTGGGCAGATGCTCGATTACGCAGCAAACGCCGTGGCATACTGGTCGATCGACCGGTTGCGGGGGATGTACATCACAACGTGTGAAAAACAGGGAACGGATCCGGATGAGGCTCTGGCAGATTTCCTTGGAAGCGCCGTCGATCCCGATATGTTCTGGGAGAAGGTGAAGACAAATCTCCTGGCGGGCAAAGTGCGCCTGATCTTTGCTGCCGACACAATTCCCAACCGCCTCCGCCGGGTTGTCGAGTTCCTGAACGAGCAGATGGATCCCGCTGAAGTGCTGGCGATCGAGGTGCGCCAGTTCACTGGAGACGGCGGCGTGCGGATGGTCGCTCCCAGGGTCATCGGCCAGTCGGCAAAGACAGAGCAACGGAAAGGTGCTCCAGATGCGCGGAGATGGGATGAAACCGAGTTCATGGCCGAACTCGGACGGCAGCACCCCACGTTGGTTCCTGTAGCAAGGAATCTTTTGGCATGGGCGCACAATCAGCGCCTTCACATTTGGTGGGGCAAAGGGAAACACAGCGGGTCTTTCTACCCACTCCTCAGTACACCCGGCAAGAACTACCAGGTCTTTGCGGTGCTGACAAATGGCAAAATCGAGATCGAGTATAAGTTTCTGAAAGATTACCCCGCGTTCACCGACGAAAAGACGTTTCGAGAGTTCTTCCGTATGCTCAACGCGATCCCTGGAGTTCAGGTACCTGATGATGGACATCCCCCTCTCCCCAGGATTCCACTCCACGCCCTGATAAATGAAACAGGGTATCGGCAGTTCATCGAGGCTGTAGAGTGGGCATATCAGAAAATCAGGCAGCAGTGAACACGTAAACTGGTTGTCCCGATACACGTCGGTAACACCGGGACGATGTTGGCTCCTTCTGGAAGCAGTGTCCGCTGTACCGGTATTCTTTCACTCTCACCCCTCCCGCGGTGCAGGTCCATACGCTCCTATTTCCAGCTCGCTCACCTATGAGCCAGAGAACCCTCCTTCGCTACGACCAGACACTCTTCCGCAACCGCGAGATCTTCGAGTCCACCATATGTCCGCTGAACTCCACCACTGCGACGCCCAGGTCCACACACTCGCCTTCCTCGCCCGGCCGGCCTTCCTGGCCCCGGCGGGCAACGCCCGGGAAGGGCGCCGGATGCCAATTTAGAACTACGGGGAGGTTCAATGTATAAACAGAATCTGGAGAAGACAGCAATCCAACCCGGGCCGGGAGTGCCCGACAGCGATCCTGTTCTTCGATACTTTCTTCCTGAGGCGCTCCCATGGACTATCCCCCTGACCGAACCCGGAGATCGCAGCAATACCTCGGGAACCGCGGTCTTGTCGTCCTCATCGCGCTGCTCTCCGCCTTCGTCCCGCTCTCGACTGACCTCTACCTCCCCGCCCTTCCCAGCATGGGGGACTACTTCGGCGTCTCTGCGAGCGAGACAAACCTCACCCTGATCCTCTTCTTCCTCTTCTTCAGCCTCGGTTTGCTCTTCTGGGGACCGCTTTCTGATAAATACGGCCGGCGGCCCGTCCTGCTTGCCGGGCTCGCGCTCTACATCGTCGCAAGCATCGGTTGCGCCGCGTCGCCGGATGTCTGGAGCCTCACCGCCTTCCGCGTCCTCCAGGCGGTCGGCGGCAGCGCCGCTTCCGCGGTCGCGACCGCGATGGTCAAGGACGTCTACGACGGGAGGAAGCGTGAGTCAGTCCTTTCGATCGTCCAGTCGATGGTCGTCATCTCCCCCGCCGTCGCCCCGATCCTCGGGGCATTCATGCTCCCCTACACATCGTGGCGGGGCCTCTTCGTGGTGCTTGCCTTCATCGGGGTCGTCTCGATGGTCGGCGGCCTCCTCCTCCAGGAAACCATCCCTTCGCGGTATGCCGGCACCCTGGCGCAATCCGTCCGCCGGCTCGGTGTCGTGCTCAAAAACCCCGGTTTCGCCTCGCTGCTCATCGTCTTCTCGCTCGTGAGCACCGCATCGCTTGCGTTCGTCTCCGCCTCGTCGTACATCTACCAGGACGGGTTCGGGCTCTCGGAGCAGTGGTACAGCTTCTACTTCGCCCTTAACGCCGTCGGCCTGATAGCAGGCCCGTTCCTCTACCTCTGGCTCTCCCGGCACGTTGACCGCCGGACGATCGTCGGAGCCGGATTCGCCGTCATGATCGGCGGTGGGGTGCTCGTCTGCCTCTTCGGGAGCCTGGGACCGCTCGTCTTTGCTCTCGCCCTCTTTCCTGCCTCCCTGATGGGGAGCTCCGTTCGGCCGGCGGGCGCGTTCCTGATGCTCGACCAGCAGAAGGAGGATACCGGCTCCGCATCCGCCCTGATCAACTGCTCTGGCCTCGTCTTCGGCAGCGCCGGAATGGTTCTCGTCTTTCTTTCCGGGGAGAACCTCGTCCTCGGCCTCGGGGCGATCAACGTGGCGGTCGGGGCTGTGTGCCTCGCAGGGTGGGTTGCGATCGGGAGGCGGGGGTTGGTAACGTTCTGATCGGGTCCGGCAAGGATAACTAAAAGGCGATTGGTAAAATTAATGCCGCGTAACTCCGATCTTCTGTGAAGGGGTTTTGTTATGGGTCGGGATCTTGATACGCGGTTCTCACAATTGCTTGAGATGATAGCAGAGCATGAGAACACAACCGTTGAGATTTTGGGAGTTACATTCGCATCTGAAGAGATCGAGAACAGAAGGACATTTTACCCTCAATTGAAGCAGGTTCTCTCAAGGCAGGAACTGGATATTGCTGAGTTCAGAAAGGTCATAAAAAATTGCTGGGCATTGGGAGGTAAATTTGACATCATCCAGTTTGGAAGGTTCATCGAAAAAGAAAAGGCAGCAATTTTGACAATTCAAACGCTTATCAACGATTTTCCACAGGACGATCTCGATGCAGTCGCCCGAATTGATGCATTTACCGACGAAGCGGTACGCCTTGGATATCAAGACAAAAAAGGTTCACCGAACGGGTCTGCAGCAGCAGCACTGTGTAGCGTTCTACTGACTGCTCTCTTCCCGGAGAGATTTGTTGACTATAGGCAGTCGCGATGGAGAGATTTCGCACAGAAAGCAGGCTACGACATCCCTTTTCCAGCCACCGGGAGTTACGGTCAGGGCATCATATGGGCTGGACAATTTGCAGCAGACCTTACTGAAACCAGAACATTCAGACGGACATGGCAAGACGAATACCCACTATGGGCTGTCGCGGGGATTGCCTGGGTACTGCCCGGATTGAAATTAGGTGAGATCGATCCAATGCCAGATATAATCGAAGATGGTGAAATAACAACCCTGCTCGTGCACAAAAAGCAGGTCATCCTGTACGGCCCGCCGGGTACGGGAAAGACGTACCGCGCGAACAACTACATCGCGCATCTCAACGCTCATGGCTATGAGGTTCATGAAGAATCGCTCCTCGATCAGCGGATCTTCTCCGTGACTATTTATGAGCCAAGAGACGGCCATATCCTGGACATGATCCCGGGAACCCGTTTCATCTACGACTGGAAAGGGAGGCGAAACTGGCAGATATACTTTGACGAGCTCCAGGAAGGCGACGTGGCACTGGCATACAACGCCGGAAAGGTGCGCCGATTCACGACGGTGGTTAGATGTACTCGGAAAGAAGTGGATTCCATCGAGTTTGAGATCGTTAAACAGTTCAACGGCCCGTCATTCGAGGATATGAAGAACGATTCCGGATTGAAAGAATCTGACCTGGTGCGGATACAAATGGCGTGCGGCCTGAAACGGCTGGGTCAGGTTGAACTGCAACGAATCATCGCGCTTTCCGAAGATCTGACATACGAGTCACTTGGTATCGAGTTGAAGAAAATCCGGGAAAAAGTTCCAAACAAAGAGTTCGTCACCTTTCACCCCTCCTTCGGCTACGAAGACTTCGTCGAAGGTCTCCGCCCGGTCACCACCGACGACGGCACCCTCACCTACCGCGTGGAGGACGGCATCTTCAAGATGTTTTCCCGCCGTGCATTCAATGTGCTTGCGGAAAAAGCCGGTATTGAAGAGCGGTGGAATGAGTCAGGGAATATTCCACATCTTGATGGTGCGAAGAGGAAAGAGTTACTAAATATTGTACCGGAGGTGCCCTTCTACCTCATCATCGATGAGATCAACCGGGGGGATATCTCCAGGATCTTCGGGGAACTGATCACGCTTCTTGAGATCGACAAGCGCTACTGCGAAGAGCATGAGGTCATGGTTACCCTCCCTTACTCCAAAGAGAGGTATGCAGTCCCGCCGAACCTCTACATCATCGGCACCATGAACACAGCAGACAAGAGTATCGCCCTCATCGATGCCGCTCTCCGCCGGCGGTTCGGGTTCATTGAGTTGATGCCGGATTATGAGGTTCTTCGACAGAATCTTATGAGCAAGGATACGGATCTGCAAGAGATCTACTCTCTTTCGATCGATCTCCTCTCCTTCGTCAACCAGAAGATTACTACCCTCTACGATCGGGATCATCAGATCGGGCACAGTTATCTCATGCGTCTGAGTGAGGCGGCGGATGCGGAAGAGGCGATGGAGTTGCTCATCTTCATCTGGTATCACGAGATAATCCCGCTGCTCCAGGAGTACTTCTACGATGCTCCTGCAAAACTGGAAAAGGTTCTCGGCAAAGAGTTCGTGGAAGCCGATGGTCGGTCGCCCAGGTTCAAAGAACCGCTTTTTGATGATGATTTCATTCAGGCATGCTCCCGGCTCACCGAGAAGGCCGGAATAGAGTCACCTGGTGGGCAGCTGTGAGCGAGACGGTTGCGACACTCTTTGAGTATGTCTCCTATCCGTACAAAGTGGTCCAGGAGACCGACTCATTCTCTCTAGCAGAGAATGTACTGTATCTGACGGAGGAAACACTCCGGGAACTGGAGAAACTCAACAAGATAAAAGTTTTTCTTGAAATTGGTCGAAATACGCTCAAACCTCTGAATTATATCGGCGTGATCCGGGCAGGGGATCTCACGATCCAGATCTTCCCTAAACTCTTCAAGAACGATCGGTATGAAGCCTATAAGTCTGTCATCGCCGGCAACATCCTCAAGATGCTCTCCTATACTGAATCGTTCCCGATCACCGAGATCGATATGGCGGATCTCGACACCGAGGAGTTTGAGTTCTTTGAGGTCTTTATCTGGTTGTTCGCGAAGAACCTAGCCGATCTCATCAAATCGAACCCGGTCCGGGAATATGTTAGAAAACGCGAAGACCTCCATTTCGTCCGGGGACGGATCGACACGCGGTGTTACACGAATCCTGCCCGGCTCCATATTGTCCCCTGCATCTTTCATGAGTTTTCTAAAGACAACACCCTGAACAGAACGCTCAAATATACCTGTCACATCATGTCCAGGATGACAGGAAGTTCCGAGAACTTCCGGCTCCTCAAATTCATCAATGACGTGCTTGAGCCTGTCAGCCTCATGCCGGTGACCCCGCCCGAGATCGACTGGATCCGGTTCACCCGGCTGAACCAGCGGTTCGAGCCGTTCATCCGGATCTGCCGGATATTTCTTGCTCACTCTACCCTCACGCTCCGGGCATCCCATGTAGAGACGTTCTCACTCCTGCTCCCGATGGAGACGCTTTTTGAAGAGTTCATCGCCCGGATACTGCTGGACGACCCAATCTACTTCTTCGGAAAGCAAGTGAAGGTCCAGCCCCAGGAGTCGATAGGACATCTGGCAGAGAACGCTGTCACCGGGAAAAAAGCGTTCAGGCTCATACCCGATATCACTATACAGGATGGTGCTGCCACGGCTGTCATCGACACAAAGTACAAGTTGTTCAACCATGATGACTCCGGGTTTGATGTTAAGCAGCCCGACATGTATCAGATGTATGCTTACATCACCAAACTCCATGCATCCAGTGCCATGCTCCTCTATCCTGAGACTGAAACCGTAGAATATGGCACATTTCTCGTTGCCTGCACAAACGGGGATGGTACTATGCGCACAGTACCACTCCACATCCGCTCGGTCTGCCTCTCAGAAAACCTGAACACTGACGAAGGGTGGGCAGCATTCCGGAGATCGCTGGCCGGAGCGGTTCGCGTGCTCACCCATACAGGTAGCCTCAAACGACCATAGTTCGTAAAGAAGATGTATGCTTGGTGGGGCGGACGGTCTTGCCGGAACCTCGTTCGCGTGCCTCCGGTTTCCAGGCGACGATGGAGCGCCCCCTCACGGTAGTGAACCCGGCCTGAACCCGCCCCCGCAAACCGGGTAACGTTCCTTCCCGGCGTAGGTACATTACCCCTCCCTTTTCAGAACATTCCATCCTGATTCGTCTAGTCGTTCTCCATGGTCTACCCTTATCCTCAGGCGCCCTCCACCCCTCCGCTACATCCTGGGCTCTGCAACGTTTTCCGGCGCTAGCCCGGCAACGCCGACCAGATCCCGTCTGACCAGAACAAGATCCCGACCCGGAAGAATCTAAATACATGCACATACACATACACAGCCATGGGAACCAGGACGATCAGCATCAGCGACGACGCATATGAGAGGCTTTCCCGGCTAAAAGGCCCCTCGAACATGAGTTTTTCTGAAGTGATCCTGAAGTATACCCCGCCGAAGAAGAAACTCTCCGAGGTCCTCAAGGAGTTCGGATCAAATCCAGCATTGGCCGATTCAGTCGCAGAAGCCTCGCATGAGATGAGGAAGGCCTCGATGCGAGGGGCTGGCTTCGATGCCGACGCTTGATACATCATTCCTCATCGACCTGATCCGGCATGACCCGGAGGCGATGAGAACACTCGAGGTGATAGAGCGGGAAGGGTTGCCCCTTGCAACCACCGCAATCAACGCCCTCGAACTCTATTGCGGGGTGTGACCGGCTGCAGAGCAGCTACAAACCAAAGAGCCAATCATAGAAGAGCTTAAGTCAATGCAGATGATCGAACCGGCACAATCATGTCCGGCAGAGGATCGGCGGATACACGAGCACAGCGTTCAACCGGGACATTCCTCAGTCACATAGCTCCCGCTGTCATACTCTTCTTCCTCGCTCCGCTCGTTGCCGAGTTCCTGCTCGGGAACCTCCCCATCACCATGCTCTCCTCCCTCATCGTGCTGGCGCCGATGTACGGCGGCGGGGCGCTCCTGATCAGGGAGGTTGTCCGGCGGACCGATAAGGGCTGGCCGGGCATGATCCTGCTCGCCCTTGCGTACGGCGTTCTGGAAGAGGGGATCACCACTCAGTCGCTCTTCAACCCGAACTACCTCAATGCGCACCTTCTCGATTACGGCTTTGTGCCGTCGCTTGGAATCTCCATCCCGTGGACCCTGTTCGTGCTCACCATCCACACCGTCTGGAGCATCGGTGTGCCGATAGCGCTCACCGAGACCCTGTTCCCGGCACGCCGGACCACTCCCTGGCTTGGCCGGCCCGGACTCGCAATCACCTGCACCTTTTTTGTGATAGGCATCATCGCCACAACGGCAATCACCCTGAGCACCGACGCCTTCATCGCCTCCATCCCCCAACTCACAGGCGTCGTGATCGCCATCATTGTCCTGATCGTCGCTGCGTTCAGCCTGAAGCCGGGACGGCATGCCGCCAGTGCAGGCACACGCCCGGCACCGAACACCTGGTTGGTCGGCATCTTCGCACTGGTTACCAGCTCGATATTCATGCTGGTACCGCATCCCCCGAACTGGTGGATACCGGTGGCCCTCTATCTCATCCTTTACGTCGTGGTGATCGCCGCCGTCCGGTCATGGACCCGGCGGCCGGGATGGGGCGATCGGCACCGTCTGGCGCTGGCCGGCGGGGCGCTCCTCACCTACGCCTGGCACGCGTTCCCTCAACCCTCCATCTATCTGGACAACTCTGCCATCGACCTCGCCGGCAACGCCGTGTTCGCCGCGGGGGCAATCGTCCTGATCGTTGTAGCGGCAAGGAGGCTGGAGCGGGCAGGCAGTGCCGCTCCTCCACCCGTATAACTACCCGGCATATTATTTCATGATCCGGAGAGTACCCGAGCGGCCTCATCCCGGCACTCGCAATCCGAAACGGTCAATCAAGTCACCCATCCCGGATCATCGTCTCTCACGGAGCCCGGACTGGCTTGGAGGATCGTCGGTCTCACGGCATAGCAGGAGCGGGCGTTGATGCCCCCGGACTGGTCACCGGAAGGCCC
>Ga0265293_10010286_pt1 | contig 13117 bp, 7 predicted proteins | sample Munlanlewell138R_FD_192505 | JGI IMG/M metagenome (GOLD analysis project Ga0265293, IMG submission 192505) | Leachate microbial communities from a municipal landfill in Southern Ontario, Canada - Leachate well 138R | ecosystem: Engineered > Solid waste > Landfill > Unclassified | place: Canada... | reverse complement strand
AAGGTTTATCAATTTTTTGGTTGTGGTGTAATTCAATTATTTCAACGTTTTTTATGTATTGAGCGGCTTTTTTTGCAAATTCAGCCATCAAAACAGCTCCGATTGCAAAATTGGGTACAATCAAAACTGGGGTTTGAGTGTTTTCTGATAATAGTTCGAGCATTTTCAGGTTATCAGAATTTATTCCGGTGGTCCCGATAATTACGGGAACTTTATTTTGCAGGCAAACAGATGCGTTTGAAACAACTGTGTTGGGTGTTGTAAAGTCGATCGCCACATCGATATTTTGTTCTGATAAAGTTTTTTGTAAGTTATCAGAAATCAAAATGTCAGTTGTTCCTAAGCCCAGCATCAGCCCTAGGTCTTCGTTCGCTCTCGAAACGTCTACGCCGGCTACGGGTCTGTATTCAGTGTGCGAAAAAAGGTAACGGCAAACAGTTTGTCCCATTTTTCCGCAGCAGCCTATAATAAGCACGTTTCTTTTTTGCGACATTAGTTATCTCCTTTGAAGACTTTTTTTATTCCCGTTGAGCCAAACCCGTTTTTTCCTCTCTCAGAGGCTTTGAGTGTTGAGTTTTTTACAAATTCAACATTTAATACTTTTGCAAAAACCATTTGTGCTATTCTCATTCCCGGTTCTACCGTAAAATCATAGCTGCCATGGTTAATAAGTAAAACGCATATTTCTCCGCGGTAGTCGCTGTCAATTGTTCCCGGAGCGTTAAGCACCGTTACGCCAAATTTGGCTGCTAAACCTGATCTTGGCCTTATTTGGGCTTCAAGTCCGTGGGGCATTTCTATGTGCAAGCCGGTAGGAACTTTTGCGTAACAACCGGGCCCTATTACTAAATGCTCGCTTGCGCAGATGTCATATCCGGAAGAACCCGGAGTTCCTTTTACGGGCAAAAAGACTCCGGGTTGATTTTCAAGCAGAATACTTACGGTGTTAGCAGTTTCAGGCATTGGCCGAATTGACTTTCTCGTTTGTGTTGTTTTCGACTTTTTTATACTGTGCAATTGCTTCTGCTAAGGTTAGCATTGCAACTCGCAGTTTTTCTACTTCTAATACATAGCTAATTCTTATTTCATTTTTGCCTCTGCCGGGATTGGCATAGAATCCGGCTGCAGGAGCCACAAGAACAGAATTGTTGTTATGAGAGAAATCAGTTAAAAGCCATTTTGCAAAGTTTTCAGCATCTTCTATCGGAAGCTTTGCTATTACGTAAAAAGCTCCTTTAGGCACTTTGCAAACAACCCCCGGTATTTGTGCCAGGCCGTTCATTACAGTGTCTCGTCTGCGCTGATATTCTTGAAGAATCGGTTCAAAATAAGACGGATCCATTTCAATGCCGGCTTTTGCCCCCCATTGTTCGATGGTCGGAGAACTCAATCTGGCTTGTGCAAATTTCAAACAAGCTGCCATAACTTCTTTGTTTTTGCTGGCTACTAAGCCTATGCGGGCTCCGCAAGCAGAATAGCGTTTAGAAATGCTGTCTATAAGAATTCCGTTTTCTTTCATTCCGTCAATTTGCAGTATAGAAGTGTGCTGCAGTCCGTCATAGGTAAATTCGCGATAAACTTCGTCAGCAATTACATAAAGATTGTGTTTCTTTGCAATAGCGGCAAGTTCTTCTAATGAATCGCGTGTGTATACTGTTCCGGTGGGGTTGTTTGGGTTACAAATCAAGATCGCTTTGGTTTTATTTGTTATAACCTTTTCTATTTCGTCTGCCGAGGGAAGTTGGAAACCGTCTTCAGCGTAGGTTGTAACAGCTTTGAGTGTAACGCCTGTTTCAAATGCAATGCCGTTATAATTGGTGTAAAATGGTTCAAAAACGATTACTTCGTCTCCGATGTCGCAAATAGAAAGAAAAGCAAAGAAAATTGCTTCGCTGCCGCCTGTAGTGACAACTATATCTTCTGCCCCGATATCAATGTTATTTGCTTTATAGTAATTTCCAAAAGCTTCGGTCAAATAGTCTTCACCCTGTGATGGGCTGTAAGCAAGTACTTTTTGAGGAAAATTTCTCATGGCATCCATTATTGGCTGCGGTGTAGGAATGTCCGGCTGACCTATATTAAGCGGAAATACGTTGATGCCTTTTTTGCGGGCGATGTTAGCGAACGGAATAAGTTTGCGAATTGGCGAAGCCTGCATTTCACAAGCTCTGACAGAGGTTTTCATGATCAGTTTCCTTTCGGGCAATAAATCTATTGATTGTCTTAGCAATTTACCTGTTTTTTACGCTTTTTTCAACGTATTTAATAAAATAATCCAATCTTTGCTAATGTTTTAGTAGCTATTTACCGAAACCTTGACTTGATGAAAAATATTCGATACATAGCTATAGTTATATCTTTAATTGTGCTTGTGGCTCATTTGGGCTGTATGAGCACTAAAGTCGCCTCGCCCGGTGCAATTTCCGGGACTGTAACCGATGTTTCGGGGAACAGTTTAAGCGGGGTTACCGTTTCAACCACAGAAGCTGAGACGGTGTCTGATGTGTATGGCAAATGGATGCTGAAATCGTTAAAACCGCAAATAACCGAAGTGATGGCCAAACACGAAAAATATCAGAGCCAATCTCTTAAAATTGAGGTAGTCAGCGGCCAAACGATAGATAATGTTAATTTTATTTTGGCGGCCGACGGTGAGTTGAATACTATTTTTGTTAACTCACTATCTTCAACAAAGGTTAAAATTTCCTTTAATTCAAAATACGCTTCTAAAGGCTATATTGAATACGGTACCGGCGGCATTTTAGATGTGAAAACGCCCGAAGAAAGTATTGCCAAATATTCGCATGAGTTCGAGATAAGCAATTTGGTTCCGGCAAGCACTTACAGATACAGGTGCGTAATAGTTGACGAATACGGCAGAACAGTTAAGTCAGAAATACGTACTTTTACTACAAATTACACGGCCAGACCTAATCCGCCCGCTAATTTAAAGGTAAACAAAATGGCAAATTCCTCTGCCGTCCAACTTACGTGGGACGGAAATACAGATACTGATTTTTTGGGATACAATGTTTATCGGTCATCAAGCAACCGGGGCCCGTTTACAAAAATTAACTCAAGTTCGGTTCCTCAAAGCAGTTTTGGCGACAGCGGCTTAGAGCCGGGAACGAAGTATTACTACAAAGTGACAAAACTCTCAGGAGGCGGGGATGAATCAACCTTCTCCTCTGTAGATTCAATTCTGATGCCCGGCTATTTAACTAAAAACACTGCTTGGACAGAAGCAGAATCGCCGTATGTTTTAACCGGCGATTTGACAATTGCTCCAAATTCAAGTCTTGTTATAAATCAAGGTGTAACGGTACAGGTTGCAGATTATGATTTATGGGATAACGATGTCGAGATCGGAAAAGACCTCATTGAAATAAGTGTTTACGGAACGCTTATGATACAAGGCACTTCTGCCGCACCTGTTTCAATAATTTCAAACGCTCCAATTTTGGAAAGAGGTGCTTGGAACGGAATAATATTTAAACAAAATGCCGATTTGAGCGCATCTATAGTTAAAGGATTGCATCTGCATAATGCCGTTAACGGATTGTTGGGAGAGGCCGGCGGTCCTATTGTCAGAGACTCCGGGTTTTATAATTGTCTCGAGAACGGTATTAAATATGTCTCAGGGAATTCAAACATAATGGTTCGCAATGTTTCGGCAGAAAACTGCGCGGTCGGAATAGAAATTGCAGGCTATTCTGCCGGTCGCGTTCAGATATTTGACAGTGTTATCAAGAACTGTTTTGACGGAATAGTTTGTAAGAATAATATAACAGCGGAAGTAGAAAATAATAAAATTTACAGGACTGTTAATACAGGTATAAGCGTTGCCAACACAAATACTGCATCAAAAGTAAGACTTAATACAATTGGGTGGGGCGCTTCGGGCGTCGGAATTCTTTGCGAGGGCAAGGACGAAGTCAGAAGAAACACAGTGCATGCAAATATTTGTATTGAAGCTTTAGAAACTTGTTCAGGTATTTTCAGAAGCAATCTTTTGTTGGCTGATAAAAAAAAGAACAGCGTAGGGTTTTTATATAATGCTTCAAAAGCCTATAGCAGTGTTGCTGTGACAGAGCCGATGACAATAGAGTATAACGCAATTTGGGATGCTGCAACCGCAGTAAAAAAATACGCTAATGCCTTTGACGGTTCTGCTTTGGTAGGTTATTCCAATGACTTCTATTTTACCGACATGTTGGTCGGGCCGGGTTTGCAAGGGGGGAATCCCTTTACCCCTGCAGCCGATATGAACTTTATATATGTTCCCGCTGTAGGAAGTGTTTTATTTGGCAGCGGTTATGATTATGACACTATAGGGGCGGAAAATGTTCCGAATTGATAAGATAAGAATTAAGCAAAATTTAGCACCGGTATTTATACCGGTTATTTTGCTTTTTTTTGTGATTTTTATGGGATGTGGAATGAGAGCCTCAAACAGCGGCGGCATAATAGGCCGAGTTGTTGATTCCGAGGGCAGAGTAGTTGTAAATGCACGAGTTGTGTCTATTTTTGATGAAAACCAAATCTCATATTCTAATTTGAGCGGAGCATTTGAATTGGCGGAATTACCTGCCGGTCGACACAATGTTGTTATAAATCACCCTGATTTTAACTTAGAGCAATATTTTGCGGAAGTTTCAGCGGGAAAAGTAACCGACTTAGGCATGATAAAGTTAAGCAGTATTACTTTATCAGACAAAATAAGCGACGTTAAATCGGAATACGTGGCATCATCTTCTGCATTGATAACATGGAAAACAGATAAAGAGCGGGTTTGCTCGGTCGTTTACGGGCCGGCTTATAATAATTACACAAAATCCTCAAGAGAGATCAGAGCAACAAAAGATCATGAATTGATATTAACAGATCTGATACCGGAAACTTTATATCATTTCAGGGTTCAATTTGAAGACGAGAACGGGAATAAATTTTATTCATATGATTATTCGTTTTTAACCGGCGAATCTGATGTCCCAATGAAGCCGTCTTACGCAGAAACAAGGCCGATAAATCAAATGAATCAAATTACTGTTGCTTGGAATGCTCCGATTTTAGGAAAATCAGTAACCGGTTACAATATTTACAGAAGGCATAAATTAGTAAAAAGAGCTGAATTAAGTGATTGGGTAAAGCTCAATGACAGCCCTGTCGATGCAAAAACTTTTGAATTCACCGATTTAACCGTAGAATCCGGAAAATTTTACAGATATGGTGTGACTTCAATAAATCAGTTTGGTGTGGATTCGGAAAAAGAGATCACCGACATGGTTTTTGCAACCGGAGTTCTGAATGAAGAAACCGTTTTAACCGCAGACGATTCGCCTATTGAGCTTCATGCAGATTTAATCGTCGCTGCGGGTGTAAATTTGTTAATAGAGGCCGGAACAGAAATTTTAATTGGCGAAAAGGATTCAAACTCTTCCGGATTAGATGAAGAAAGGGTAGAAATTCTTGTCTATGGGCAGATAACGATTGACGGAATTGCCGGCAAGCCCGTTGTTTTTGCACCGTTGAACGGTTCCGGGAGACGAGATCATTGGGCGGGCATCAGTGTTATTACAGATTCTCAGTTAGTTTCAAGAATTTCTCATGCTTCTCTTTTTGGTTGTATCGGTTACGCGTTAAATATAAAGGCTAAGGAAGTTTCTGTAAATAATCTTTCTGTATCTTATTCAAACGGCGGCGTAAGTCTTGATGGTGTCAGAAGCGTGCTTGATCTAGATAATTGCAGCTTTTATGAGATTGCATCTGTTGCGGTAAATATATCAGACTGCTATCGTGTCAGTTTGGCAAATTCTGTGATAAAAGACGCGTCTGTTGGTGTTATAACTTTAAATACGAACGCAAATAATCAGACGGTTGTGAAGAATACAGATATATACGTGTCTGAATTGGGTATAAAAGCTTTGTTCGGTAAGGGAATAATTGCCAATACGCTTGTAGTTTGCAAAGATGGCACCGGAATCCTGTGTGAGAATGCTTTGAGTTCATCCGGAAATTACATAGACCATGTTACGATCGATGCTTTAAACGGTATTGACATATTAAACGGCAATTTTACAGTAAAGAATAATATAATCACAAATTCCCAAGCATTGGGTAATACCGGGATAATTAACAGAACGAGCGAAAATCCTGTTTATAACTTCAACAACGTAGTAGGTTTTGGTGTTTTATATCAAAATTGTCAAAAAGGCCCTAATAGTATTAGTTTCGTGCCGAACTTTGTGGGCGGCAATCCTTATGATTACAATTTGAAGCCCACATCAATACTAATATTTGCTGATGAATATCAGAAGGAACTTGGCAGATACGGAGTTTCAAGATACTAGGAAATATTATGCATAAAAAGCTGTTTAAAATAATCTTTATAATAACTCACACGTGGGTTCTTTTTAATCTTCTCGGTTGTACCGAAAAGGTTCTTCCCTTAAAAAAAGGTGCGGTTTCAGGAAGAGTTTACGATGAAAATAATCTTTCGGTCAGCGGCGCATATATAACTTCGCACCGCTCTATGCTTAAGGCTGAAACTGATAATTACGGCAGATTCAGTTTTACCTCGCTGGATGTCGGTTCTCATAATTTTACCGTTGAAAGAGACGGGTATTATTTAGGTTCAGCGACTGCAACCATTGTTTCGGGTGAGTCTGTTGAGAATTTTGACATAAAAGTTGAAGCATATGAGAAAATGATTGAGCATAACGTGTCATTAAGAGAAATGACGCGTGCAGTAATTGATGTGAAATGTTTTGAGCCCATGTCGTTGGTTGTTGCATACAGCGAAAACTTCGGGCAACGAATTCAAGAAAAACCCACCGAATTTGCTTTTTCCCATAGAATTGAATTGAAAAATTTGTATTCAGGCTCGGAATACGCTTATTTTATAACCGGAACAACGAAAGACGGCAGGTCTTTTATCGCTTCGGACGGGTTATTCAGAACGATTGCTTCGGGTGATATTTCGGGTGCCCCGGATGCTCCGATTGTTGTAAAAGCTCAACAGGGGCAGGAAGGCCCGCTAATAAGTTGGAGTTATGTTGGCGCCGAACCTTTAAAAGGCTTTAGGCTGTATCGCGCAACAGATGATTCAGCGCTGGTTTTATATAAAGATGAATCTGAAATATTTGGGAACGAAAGTTTTGCGACAGATTTAAGCGCAATACCCGGGAAAATTTACAGATATGCGGTGTCATCGGTTGATTTAGACGGGAATTCATCAGTGTTAAGCGAGCCGGCAAAAATTGTGCCCGGCGGGATTCTAACAGAAAATATTACTTGGAGAGTTTCGCAAAGCCCGATACATGTTGACGGCGACATTGTTATTCCCGAAAGACTGTCTTTGGTTATTGAGCCCGGGGTAACCGTAACGTTCAGCGATAAAGACAATAAAAAGGGCGGTTATAATAATTTGTTGTGTGAGATGCTTGTAGAGGGCTGTTTGTACGCCGAAGGCACAGCAGATTTGCCAATAAGGCTTGTTTCTGCTGCTTCTTTACCGACACGCAAGGATTGGGCGGGTATAAGAATTGTTAATTCTGAAAACAGCATTAACAGCGTGCTGAAAAACGTTGTTATTTCGGGAGCAGAGTTCGGCATAGAGCTTTATGAAATGGGCGCAACTTTAGAAAATGTATCTTCACGTTACTGCGACGTGGGATTAAAGCTTAATAAAGTAGATTCGGTCGTTGTGAGCGGTTTTTACGCCGAAGAATGTAATGTTGGTTTTTATGCTGTTAATACAAAGTCATCGGCTTTAAATAATTATGAAGCTTTAAAGTGCTCTAAGGCAGCACAGCTGGCATCAAACAGAGACTTTACGCTTAGCCGATTTGACGTGCGCAGGATTTATAACCTAGGAATTGAGGTTGTAGATATAGAAAGCACCTTAGTCGAAAACGGCATCATTCAATCCGAGGAAACCGGCTTAGAAATAGGCAGTCCATCGGGAGTATATCGCAACCTAACTGTTGATGCTCTTAGCGGAGTTGTTGTGAGTGCTGTTAATGCCCCCGTAATCAAAAATAATATTATCGTTAATTTGATTAAATCCGGCAGGGGGTATGGTATTGAAGACAAGTCGCTAGGCCATTCTTATCCATACAATAATATCTACGGATTCGCGCAGGCGGCCTTCAACTGCGATCAAAGCGGAGCGACGATTCAAAATGTTAACCCGCTTTTTGTGGGGGGCAGCTCGAATAATTTTGATTACAGCCTTAAGCCCGAGTCGCAGCTTCTTTATTCTGCCGATGACGGCAGCGAGTTGGGGGCATACGGAGGCGAATAATAATGTTTGCGGAAATAGATTTGCATGGCTTAACTTGGGCCGAAGCCGTTGAGACATTTGTCAGTTTTTACAATGGTCGTGTGAAAAATGGCAATAAATCAGAAATTGTGGTGATTCATGGTTATGGTTCAAGCGGAAAAGGCGGTGTGTTGAGAGAAAGATTCAGAAGTTTTTTTACACGTAATGATAATTCTCTTGACTTTATACCCGGTGAAAATCACTTGTCAAAAAATCCGGGGCAAACAATTGTTTATCCAAAAAAACTTTTGCCTGATCTTTCCGAAATGCTTTGCGAAGAGATATTGGATTTTTGTTGTATTGCTAAAAGTGTTTCAAAAATATGCGGAAAATTCAGGCGTCATGGTGATGCCAAGGTTTTAACGGCAATTCGCGAATTAGAACGAAGCAAAGCCTTGGAAATTGTTTCTAAAGGTGCTTTAAAACAATACAAAAGCGTATAATTCGGTCAGTTTTTTTTGTGCCCTAAATCGCCAAAAGATAAATAGAATGTTGCAATATTTCGGCATTTAATGGATAATTACACTGAATCATGTATGGAGGCAGAAACCTTGAAAAAATATTTAAAAATATTGCCGGTTTTTATTTTGTATGCAGTATTGCCGGTCTTTATTGCCAACGCCGCAATTATAACTACAACTGATGGAACAGCTACTGAAATTACTAACATAGATTATAAAGAAAATACTTTAAAAGGTATTGTTAAAGGTAATCTGCAACCCCAAGAGACAGTTATAGGGAGAGACCGCATAAAAAGCATAAGTTTCTCCGGTAAAAAGCAAGATAAAAAAATAGAAAATTCTGATTCGGAAGATTTGCCGCTTTTTATGGAAAAAGCAGAAAAAATGTTGCAAACACACCCGGATGCAAGATATTTGGTTGTTCATGAAGAGTCAAATTATGTTCACAGGGCCAACGGCACTAATATCTCAAGATTTAGAAATGTTGTCTACATTGCAAAAGAAGAGGCTTTATGGAACGCTCATCAAAGCATCAGCTTTGATCCGGACAGAGAGAGCGTTAAAGTTATTCATGCACGCTCCTACGGTCCTGATAAAAGCGTTAATAACCTGAAAGAAACCGAAATTAAAATTGAGAAGGCAACCTCCGGAAGCGTGTATTTCAGCAAAGATAAAACCATGAGTTTTACGGTCCCCGAGGTTACTGTAGGATATTTGGTTGATTGCAGCTATGAAGTAGAAGAGTTTAATCCTTTTGACAGAAATTTGTTTCAAGGCAGAAGCTACTTTAAATGGGCAGCCCCTGTAGGAACCTCTGTTTTACGTGTCAGTGTACCAACAGGAAAGCAACTTTATCATATCAACAAAAATACTCCTGCAGACTTTGAGCCTGAGATTATCGAAGCAATAGATTCCAAAGTATATACCTGGAAAATGTCTGACCTTGATCCGATTATCAGTGAGCCTTACATGCCCTCTTACCGAGACGTGGTTCCCTGTGTGTATTTTAGCTTGCATAAAGACTACACATATATGAACAACAAGCTGAGACCAATGTTTGAAAAAAGATTTCAGCTTACAGATGCCGTGAAGCAAAAAGTTGAGGAGTTAACAAAGGGCGCAAAAGATGTTGTAGAAAAAATTTCAAGGTTATATTTGTTTTGCCAAAAGGAAATCAGATATATCTCAATTAAATCAAATTTGGCCAGCAATCAAGTGGGTCATCCCGCAGAAGAGACTTTGAAAAACAGATACGGAGACTGCACTGACAAAGGCATGTTGCTTGCCACAATGCTTAAACATATTGGAGTAGAAGCCTATCCGGTTGTTATTAGAACAAACAATGCCGGAAAAGCTGTCAGAGAAATCGCGATTTTTGATGACAATCACTGTATTACAGAAATACATCTAGACGGAAGAGTGTTTTATTTAGACTCTACAGCCACAGATTACCGATATCCTTACTTCAGATCTGACGACCATGACACAGTTGCAAAAAATGCCATGCTTGGAACCGTCAGAAATGTGCCTTTGCCGCCCCCTGAAGACAACGCGGTTATAACTAAAAGAAATATTGTGCTGATGCCTGACGGATCTACCGAAATTGAGATTAAAACCACGCAAAATGGTTCTGCTGAATCGGGTATGAGGGGTTTGACACGAAGTTTGAAGCCTGAAGAATACGAAAAAAGCATCAGATCTTCCATAGCTGCTATAACGGCGGATTATGACCTACAGGTTGCGACCTTCTCAGACCCGCTTGATTTTAGTGTTCAGTTCAATACTCGCACCAAATACACGCTTAACAGGTATGCTCCAAAGTCAGGTAAGTATATGATTTTTGCTGTTCCTAATTTTGAAATGCGATTTGCCGAAGTTAGCTTAGAAAAACGAAAATTTGATATAGAATACAGAACCTCAGCTTTACGCACAGAGCATATAGATATCAAGTTGCCAAAGGGATACATGGTGAAATATTTGCCGCCGGCGTTGCGAGTTCAGAGCCCATATATTGAGTTTGAAATAATTTACGATCAACAGGGCGAAGATATAGAAATCACCCGAAAACTTGCTATTTTAAAGCGAACTGTGCCTGTTGAGGATTATGACTCTTACAAAAAAGACCTTGAAAAAATAGCTTTCTCAGGCAAACAGAAAATCTTCCTTGAAGAAGTCGCCGGAAAAGAAAAGTCTGACGGAGGTGACTTATGATTAAATTATCAATAAAAAGAGCAATCAGAAACATACTTGTTGTTGGTATAGCTTTTACCTTATTGCCTTTGATGGCTGTAAATGCAGATGTTTTGTTTTTTAATGACGGTGAAGAAATAGTCGGTAACCTAAAAGAAATCAGCAATAATAAAGTTGTTTTTGAAGATGTTGATAAGGTAACAAAAACTTATACCGAAGACCAAATCTCATCGATTCTTATTTCTAAAATAAGAAAAGGAGACGAGATCAGCAAAGTCGATGAGCTTACAGATCCTGTTGCAATAGGTATTCTTCAAGCTCAACCCGATTCTTCTGTTTTTAAAGATGCTCAGTATGCAACTTTGTGTAGATTAACAGATGTTGAATATATAAATGAGTCAACAGTAAAAATAAGCACTCGAGAAATAGTTAAAGTATTAAAAGAGCAGGGTTTAGATATGGCAAATCAATCTTTCTATTATTTCATAGAAAGAGAAAAAACCGAATTGGATTTTGCTCACACTTACTCGCCCGACAAAAAAGTTTATCATATAACTGACGATGCTATTTCTGACGAAGCATTGAGAATTTCTACTCCTGAATACGCTAAGATTAAAAAAATGAAGATGGCTTTGAAAAAAGTCGATTTGGGCAGTGTTATTGATTACAGCTTTAGCAGAACTATAACCGATATTTCTGAAACATCTCCCTTCTCGCTGACATTCATCTTTGGCGAAAGAGAACCTGTTATGCACGAAGAACTGTCTTTGACATTTCCTGAAAATATGAAGTTAGCTCGGGTTAACTCACAATGGGACCGGCCGACAGCTCCGAAATTTTATGAAAAAACAAAAGACGGTAAAACTAATTGGAAGTGGATTTTTGCTGATCCTGACGGCTATGTGGCAGAACAATCGATGTTGCCCCGCACTCGTGTTTTTCCGACTTTGACCATATACACTCCTTACAATTGGAATGAAACGGCAAAAATATTGAGCGAAGGCTATTCAAAATCTCGCCCTGACAATGATTTATTAGAAGGTTTTATCGAGAGATGCAATCTTAGTGCGGCAAAAACAAAATACGAAAAGGCATGTAAAATATACGAAGCCATAAATAAAGACATTCGAGATGTGGGGATGGGGCCACAGAACATGGGAAGCTTTCTGCCACTGTCTTCTAATATTACTTTGACAAAAAAGTATGCTAATCTGCAGGGTATTTTGGCTCTAATGCATTTTGCTTTTGAAAAAGCAGGAATAGAGTCTTATCCGGGGTTTGCCGGTTCAAGAAGAAGCCGTGTGACCGTTAAAGAAAATTGTAATCTTGACCTAGCGGTCAACCCCGTTCTTAAGGTGGTTATCGATAATCAAGCGTTTTATACTAACGGCGGCTCTTCTTACTTGCCTTTCGGTTACCTTGTAACTGATTTGCAGGGCGCCGAAGCAGTGTTTTTTGATGTGAAAAAGGGTGAGTCGTTTTTGGAAACTTTGCCAAAACAAACCTATGATTGGAACAGAGATACAAAGAATATATATGTTAAGTTGCTTGATAACGGAACAATGCAAGTTAAGCAGACCATAATGCCAAAGGGGCCTTACGAACCGGCTTACAGAAGAATCAAAAGTTTAAAAGATAAAGAAAAGCATAATTATGCTGAAAAGTGGGTTAAAGGTGTCCATACCAATGCAATCTTAGAAAGCTTTGGACACTCTGACCTAGAAGACTTAAACGCACCTGTTGTTATAAATCTCAGCTATCAAATACCAAATGCGGCGCAGATGGCTTCTGATAAAATTATGACTTTTACAAATCTATGGACCAATTACAGCTCTTCTTCGGCAAGTTTAGAGAAGCGTAAGTTCCCTATGAGCTATTGGGCAACCGAGGATGTGCGCAAGACAATTATTTTCGATTTACCCGAGGGGTTTGAATGGGTTAAATGGGGTAAGCAATATCAGCACGTTTCGCCCGAGTTTAAGTTTGCTTCTAATCTTTATACAAGCGGTAGACAGCTGATTTATTCAGAGGAATTTACAGCTACTGTTGACGAACTTTTGACTGATGAATCTTATCAAAATTACAGGAATTGTTTGCTGACCATGGCTGAGCTCGGAAATCAGTGGATTATAATTGAAAAATC